>TARA_R110000737_G_scaffold3258_1_pt1 | contig 19699 bp, 8 predicted proteins | sample TARA_R110000737 | Tara Oceans TARA_R110000737 (sample SAMEA4398027) | marine metagenome | biome: Polar Biome; feature: [SRF] surface water layer (ENVO:00010504); material: water (ENVO:00002006), including particulate matter (ENVO:01000060) such as... | depth 5 m | reverse complement strand
ATTGGCTCTGAAGTGCAACGTCCGTTAGCAACAGTTGTCATTGGTGGAGTAATTTCATCTACTTTATTAACCCTATTTGTACTACCTGCTTTATACCGTTTATTACACAGCCACAAAGAAACCTTTCCTAAAGGGACAACTTCTTCAACCGCTGACACAAAGGAAACAGTGAATGTTTAATAATTATCAGCGATATGGCTTATTAAGCCTTATCGCTCTTATGGCGCTATGGCTACCAATAGAAGCATTTGCTCATGGCGTAGATGAAAGTACCCGTGCATTTTTACAACAAAATACGGGTGTACAGATAATTCCATTTTTATACATCGGTGCTAAGCACATGGTGACAGGGTACGACCATTTATTATTCCTTGTCGGTGTGTTGTTCTTTTTATATAGAAGCAGAGATGTTTTGCTATATGTCAGCATGTTTACGCTAGGCCATAGCATAACCTTGTTGTTCGGTGTGATCAGCGATATTCAAGTTAACGCTTACTTAATTGATGCCATTATCGGTTTGTCTGTTGTCTATAAAGGCTTTGATAACTTAGGAGGGTTTAATCGGCTTTTTGGCAAATCACCTAATGCTAAATTAGCCGTATTAATTTTCGGCCTTTTTCATGGTTTCGGATTGGCAACTAAACTGCAAGAGTTTCAAATTCCAGATGACGGTTTAATTGCCAATTTAATCGCCTTTAATGTCGGGGTTGAATTAGGGCAATTTACCGCCTTAGCCTTTATATTATTAATTATTAATTTTTGGCGTACACACAGCAGTTTTACTCGCTTTGCGAAAAATACCAATTGTTTGTTAATGAGCGCTGGGTTTATGTTGGTCGGTTTACAACTTACGGGCTATTTCATTAACTAATTGATGAAATTTTACTATTCAACCTATTTTAAGAGATAAGACTATGCAAGATAAAGGGCAAGAAAAAATGCAACAAGCAACGCCACAAACGATGGTATTAACAAACTCTGCGCTGCTCAAATATACGATGTTCAGCATAGTATTCGCAGCATTTACACTGTTAATCATTATATTGCCTGCTGAATATGATATCGACCCTACCGGAATTGGGCATGAACTTGGCTTAACTATTTTTCATCAAGGAAAGGATGCAAGTGCCGATCAGCTCTTAACATCGGAAGCATCAAAAAAATCAAAAGGAGATTCAGAAACAATAGAAGTGCTTGTTCCTGCCGGTCGTGGTGTTGAGTACAAATTTATCATGGCGCAATATCAAAAGCTTGAGTACGAATGGATAACCGATGGTGCTGCATTGTATTTTGATCTACACGGAGAACCTGAAGGCGATACAACAGGCTATTTTGAAAGCTATGCCATAGCAACTTTGAGTGAGATGAAAGGTAGCTTTACAGCTCCATTTGCTGGTTCTCAGGGCTGGTATTGGAAAAACACTACTGATTCACCCATTACCGTACAGCTTATTGTCAAAGGCGAATATGCGCAGCATGGCCTTAAATAATCACTACAATCCACTTTAAATTTGAATTAAACAACTGGAGTTACAAAATGAAAAACCTAATTACAGCCCTATTTATTACATTGATGTTTAGCACAAGCTCAGCATTTGCACATTCAGACCATGGGGAAATAAGCCACAATGCAGCGATAGAAATTGCAGCTAAAGCCACTAAACAACTTACGTTCAAAGACTTTGGTTTTAAAGTTGGAAAATTAAGTGATACTTGGAAAAATTTGACTACAGAAGATTTTAAACTTCATGCAACAGAAGCTAGCCGCTATGTTGTTAGTGCGAACAATAGATCAGAAAATAAAACAATTTATTTCCTAATGACCATGTCTGGTGATGTATTAAAGGTTAACTCTGAAGCTAAATTCTAATATAAAAAATGGAAGGGGTAACATTCCCCTTCCAATAAAGCTAATAAAACAAAACACTTATAATTATTAAACATTTGAACGTATTATATATTTAACCAAGTGGGAAAGTACAACGATGAAGTGTAACTTACCAATATTAATGACTATTTTAGCTATGCTATACGGCTGTGCAGGTATTCCAATAAATACCGAAATCATTAATCAAAATTCTCAAACATGGAAGATTGAAAATGTCACTGCCTTCAAATCAGATGGAGCAATTAAAGTAAGTGGCTATTTTAAGAAATCCAAACGTTTTGCTGCTCGTAATGGCCACATTGACGTTAGTGCATTTTCCAATGAAGGGAAATTACTGCTGCACACTATAGTGCCTATAGGCCATCGAAGTATGCGTAGCGGTGGTGATTATTTCTCCGTTAATTTGCTAAAAAAGTTACCCGGAAATTTATTAATTAAAGTTGAATTTCATGATCAGAATTCTCCTAACTTTCAAAGTAGCCATTGAATGCTTTTCTATTAGGCATGGCAATAAAGTAAAATGACGAGAACAAAGCTCGCATTTTACGTTGAACAATAGGAATATAATGTGGGCAATAAACTTGTGTGTCGATTCCTATAGTTCTCTTTTAGCTTCCTAAAACACATGAAGGTTACATACCGTAACGTCTGCTTGAGGTCACAATTACACCTTTGGTTTTGAGGATTGTTTATTTCCGCTTAATCGAAAACCCTTAGCTTTAATTAAAAATATCTATGACCGCTTTGGTGGCTGAGCGGACTATTTACTATGATAAATTCGCGTCTAAATTAGGTCGGCTTTATGGCAATAGTTAGCGTGCATAGTAATTATCGTTAAAACCGCTATGTCGGAGCAGCTGACGTTAACATAACTATATCTAACGTGAGCAATGCGCACTTGGTTGTCATTGTTTTTTGCGATTTGTGACGTTTTTTCAATTTCCTCACGACTTTTGACGCAAGCACTTTAATTGTTTTGCCAATCTATCTAGGGCCGAGAAAATACGGTTAAATAATTTTCATAATTTGTGAAGAACCACACCTTGCCTTCTTGTATTCATGACTTGGCAACTGGCAACTGGCAACTGGCAACTGACTAAGCCTTGCTCTGTTATCAACGCGTAGCAAGATAAGGGCTAATCGCCGGCCTCTTGTGGTAGCAATAACTGAAATGGTGTCAGCATCTGCCCAGCGATTACGTTCAGCAGTGATACTTTTTACCTTAGCCAGTGCTTTAACCTTTTCAGGTTTACTACGCCTACCTTGTATTGCCCAAAACTTTAGCTGTTGCAATACAGAGGGCTAAAGCTAAAGAGTCTAGATGAGTACCATGCTAGTTTGTTTATACATACTAATATTACACCTGAACTGTATTTTTATGCAAGCCACTAATTTTTAATGTTATTTTGCTGATGTTGTGTTGGGGGAGTAATTCCCACATGTACTAACTTGTGTTCCAGATACTATCGTTATATTACTTTTTGTCATATTTTTAGTGGACAATAAAAATCTTGTCGCTTGATGTGGATTAAAAATGGTGAATGTTCATTTTTCAAGCAATTAAAAAATATTTCTTTAAAAAAAAACTTTTTAAGGAAATATTTATTAGCCACTATCTGTTTAAGTTAGATGAAAAATAAATGTTAATATACGCTTTATCGGTAAGTATCTTTATTTTGCACATTAAATTATATAACCTATTGTTTTTTATTGTTTATTTGGCTTTTGTTGTGGTGCTGGTTTGGGGCTAAACAGTCTGTGAGGTACTCCTTATTGAAAAGCAGAGCTTGCTGGATAAATTATTGATAGCAACTAATAAAAGTATTACAAGTGAAATTGATAAGAAAACCAGTGTCAATGGCTTAGGTGGTCATTGTTTGGTAGCCTTACCGGTTTTTACGGGGGAATAACGGCTTGTTCAGTCGTTTAGTGTCTAACTTCTAATAAAAGTGCGTTCGTGATTCGTGGCGCGGGCTCAATCAATCTGACAGGGATTGATGACTTAAGTTTATGTGATTATCGTTGAACGTTATTGCTTGTCGAAGAGTGGCAAGCCATAAAGGTATCTGACTGTGATAACTGAGCTAAGGAGGCTGACGCTAGTCTCATTTAAACTATCGTCAAAGCTTTGATGCAAAATCGATTAGAGCACGGAGCTGAAAAATAAGGATGGTAAGGCATCTAGAGCAAATTTATCTCACGCGTGAGATAAATTGAGCAAGTGGCAACTATTCTAGTTTTAGCCGGGTGTGCCACATCACTCGACATGCCAATATTAGCTGTTCATGTTATAGCTATCTATGATGCCAATACATAGTAGGCAATGATAATAGGCTAAATAATTGACCGGTTTAATAATCAATAGCTTAGCAGAGCGATTAACTTGCAGTGAAATGGCTTTCGTACTGGAGAATATCATGCACTTTCAACTTACGCAGACTACAGAGATATAGTTGCGATGTATTTATCTAGCACTTAACTCAACGAATTTTTTATACTTTTTTGCTTACAGCTACATATTGGTTTGGCTAATGAAATTTAATTTTATTGTTGTAGAGATAGCATTGAGCTTGTCTATGTTTACAGTATGATAAGCGTCAGAACCGCCTGGCTATTTTAAAAAATAGTTACAGCAGCATTAGGTGTGATAATAGATTGAAAATTTAAACTCTTATTGTTAGTTTCCTTGTTTCTCTTATCGCGACTAAGCGTTTACCTGTGTTGGATTATGTGGAATGTTTTAAAACCAACGACTTGAACAATAGTGACCATTTTTTCAAAGGGTTTTTAGAAGGGGTCAATGAAAGATCTGCCAACTAATTTACCTCAGTCTTACAGTAAAACGCCGTGTTTGATTTTGCTTAGGTATTGCCTGCAGTAACTAAGATAATCTATGTAATCATTTCGTTATTTGTACTTTGTATTCGACGAGTAGATTTAAAAAAATGCTTCTGCTTTTAATAGCCGCTTGTCTCTTAGATACTATACTAATGTTGGCGAACCTTTAGTCATTTCATGATGAACGCTATTCAATAATTCACTAGTACAAGGCGTTGGCAATACAGCAACCAAACTATGGTCACTGGTTGAATCCGCCAGTTTAAATGGCTGAGCCGTTTTTAAAGCACGCTTAAACCTAGTTTTAACGTCGTGGTGCTTAGCAACATCATGAGCCACCATTGCAATAATAGATACGGATGAAAAAATCACTTCAGCGTTATGGTTTGTTAACCATTTAGCGGTTTCTGTTTGATGTGCTTGACTTATAACTATATAGCCCTGTCTAGTATCAATAAAAACAGCTGAAAGTTCACGACCCGCGATGACACCAGAGTGACCTTTAAGGTTGTCAGATTGAGCTAATAAGAGGTCGTTGAGGAAAGTTACTGAAAATTCCTGTTGAGTTAATTGAGTAAAGTTTCCAATTTTGGTGCCACTTGTTTTTGCATTAAAACTACTGGCAACGTGCAAATACGTACTATGGTCGGTTAAAGGGTGTAAGGTTTTTGTATGTAGTACTGAATTACCTAAGCGGGCAAGCTCTTTTGCTGCATCATTAGAAAAACGATGTAACATTCGGGCGTTTGCTACCAAGCGAGGATCCGCGCTATATATACCGTTAACATCTGTCCATAATGTAACATTAAGTGCTCCAAGCAACGACGCCATTATTGTCGCCGTATAGTCACTGCCATTACGACCTAGAGTGCAATTTTTACCTTGCTTATCTTTCGTAATGTAACCCGTGATAACCGCAAGTTTCCCTTGTTGCTGCTGATTGCGTAGCTGCGCTAGACTAGTGAAATGATCCAGGTTGCATTCATGTTCATTATTAATCACTAAAAATTCTCGAGCATCAATATGATAGCTTGGACAGACTTTTTCGATAATAAGCGTAGAGAGTAAACGTGCCGACCACAACTCACCAAATGCTAAAATATCACTATTATACTTTTGCGGTGAGCTCTTAAGCCAAATTGTTAGTTGTTTGATATCATCGGCGAGCCAAATATTTAAGCGTTTTGCATTGTGTTGATTAAGTAGATCATTAATCAGTGCTGATTGTTGCTGCTGCAATTTAAGTATAAGGCTGCTTGTTTTTTCCTCATTATCTAGTGCGATTTGAGAAAGAGTAAATAGCGTATCAGTGGTATTGCCATTGGCCGATACGACAATGATGTCATTTAATTGGCAATTATTTCTGATGATATCTATAACGCGCTCAATACATTGTGATGTCGCTAAACTACTTCCACCAAATTTGTGAACATTTACCGGATGCTTTGTTAAGCGATTTTGGTCGGTATACAAAGGCTGTGAAACACTTGACTGAGTCATTATTAATTACCACGTTGTAACAAATGTAGGATCTACCGCACTTGTTTAATGTTGTTATTTTCTTATTTGAATGTTGAGTTTTAGTTTTTGCTTACACAATGTTTTCATTCTTAATTAGTTCGTAAATTTAATTCATGAGTCATATTGTCAACTAGGGTTGGAGCTAAACAAAGCCTGGTTAAATGTGACTATTTAAGATCGATATAGCATTTATGTTTATCTACATCTTACTGTAATAATATTGCTGTTTTTTACAAAAGTTATTTTCTGAGTGTTTGCAATATACAGTATCAATTACCATGCGAATAATAAAAAAATTCAGCTAATTGATTTCGTCTTTTAAGCAAGGCTTGGATTGAGACTTATAATTTTTACCTTTATAGACGATGTGAATCTTGTATATATAATATGCTCCCATGATTTTTATGGCGAAGTCAATATATTTACTTCTGATGATCTAGGTGTTCTTACTCATAGAGTATGATTACGTCACACGCCACGTATTAGATCGCTAATACTTTATTCAGTACATCCTCATGTTTCTCTCATTTAAACTGATTTTGAGCTGCGACTAGATGAAGGCTATAACATCAACACAGATCTGCTAAAGATTGGAACGTTATCGAGTCGCATAATATATATCGTCTCAGGTTTATTTCAAGTTAAGTGAAAATAGCTTCATCAGCCGTTAAAAGTCTGTCAAAAAGTAGATAGTGTTATTGTCGCTTTATAAGGGAATAGGCCTTTAGCCATTATTATCTCTGGCTTTAATACGACTACTATACAAAATATAACCCGATCAAACCTAAGCCTTGAACGGTATTCTAATTTATATAGCTGACAAGTCGGCAGCATAAGAAAAGTACCAGAACGCGTTAAAAAGTGAAAAATATCACCGGCAATTAACGGTTGATTAACACTTGATTACGTGATAATTTCTGGCAACGAAAATAGAGTAAAAAAATAATAACAAAATAAATAGCCATCCTATTTATTTTCACCGTGAACAATAGCGACAAAATACAATAACAACTTAAATAAAAATCCTATTTATTCTGACAATGTACAATAGCGATAAAATATAATAACAGCTTAAGTAGCAACGCTATTTATACTGACAATGTACGATAGCGACAAAATAAAATAACAGCTTAAATAAAAATCCTATTTATTCTGATAATGAACCATTGCGAAAAAATATAATAATAACTGAAATAGCAATGCTATTTGTTCTGAGATTGAACAATAGCGACAAAATATAATAGCAGCTTAAATAGCAAGCCTATTTAACAACAACAATAATAATATTATGGATTTAATTTTTAATGAATAAACGTTACCGATTAAGCGTTCGCTTTTTATTCTATATTTTTTTGCCTTTAAGCTTACTATTCTTCTACCTATATCAACAATTATTTGTGCAGTCTTTACCTACCAGTCTGCAGCAATTGAACGTCTCTGGTATCAGCTCAAGTATAGCTATTGCCCGAGACGAAAAGGGCGTTGTTGCTATAACAGCCAAAACGGATCAGGATGTCTATTTCGCCATGGGCTATGTGCATGCTCAGGACCGGTTGTGGCAACTTGAAGTTCAGCGGCGCATGGCTCAAGGCCGTTTAAGCGAAATTTTAGGCATGAGCATGGTTGAGCAGGATATATGGTTACGTACGTTGCAACTCTATAGATATGCAGAAGCTTCAAAAACTCACCTGTCAGAAAGTGCTTTGGCGTCGTTACAAGCTTATAGCAAGGGTATAAATGCTTGGTTGAAGAGTAATCAGCAATTACCGATAGAATTCACTGTGCTAGGCGTTACGCCAGAACCCTGGACAGTAGAAGACTCGTTATCCTGGATTAAAATGTTTGCATTGAGCCTATCGGCAAATTTTCAAGATGAAATTCAAGCTTACATCGCCAAACAGCATCTTAATGAAGAACAATACGCACTATTTTATCCAGCATTAAGCAAAAGCGAGAAAATGACACAAGCTAATTTAGCTAAGTCGGATTATTCACATTTATGGCAAAAATTGCTTTCAATTAACCATCAATTGGAAACAGACTTCAACATAGGCGGTGACTATGTTGGCAGCAATGCTTGGGTTGTCTCTGGTGATTTGACCAAAAATGGTGGAACGATATTAGCTAACGATCCCCATTTGGGTTTACAAATCCCCTCACTTTGGTATGCAGTAAAACAAAAAGGAGATCGTATTGATGCCCAAGGAATGGGGATGGTTGGTTTGCCGGTAATCGCTTTCGGAAGGAATAAAGATATAGCATGGGGCGGAACTAATATGATGGCTGATGTGCAGGATTTGTATATAGAGCATATTAACCCAACCGATCCCAACCTATATTTGAGAGACGGCCAGTGGCAAGCATTTGAGTCTTTTGAAGAAGAGATTAAAGTAAGAGCTGATTTCCCCGCTCAGTTACGTCCAGCGATAAAAGATATTAAGATTAAAATACGTAGCAGCGTAAATGGTCCGATTATTAGTGATATTATCAGTGGCATTGAACAACCAGTGTCCATCAAGTGGACAGCATTAACCGCTGAAGATAAAAGCTATCAGGCATTTTTCGAGTTGCCATACAGTAAAAATTTGACTGAGTTTAAGCAATCTATGAGTAATCTTGTTGCTCCAGCGCTTAACCTATTTTATATAGATAACGTTAATATTGCTAGTTTGGGGGTTGGAAAAATCCCGATACGCAGTGTCGGAGACGGCCGTATCCCTTTGCCTGGCAGTGACTCTAAATATGATTGGCAATCTTATATAGCATTTGATGCTATGCCATACGTGGAAAACCCTGCTGCTGGTTTTATTGTTAATGCGAACAATGATAATACCGCACTAGACTATCCTTATTTTATTTCAAGCAATTTTGCTTCGCCATACCGAGCGAATCAAATAGGTAAGTTATTAGCGGCCCATAAGTCACAAGACTTAACCGCTGAAACAATGGCCGAAATTCAGCTTGATGTAACTGATTTATCAGTTGCTGAATTATTGCCGATATTAATTAAAAGCAAAAAATCAACAGCTTTAGGGCAAGCTGCACTTGATTACTTAGCAAAATGGGATGGCAAAGCGGCTCATGACAGTGTAGCCGCAACCCTCTATTACTCATGGGTTAGACACCTCAAGTCTGAACTTTTTAATGATGAATTAAATAGTCAATGGAATCTTGATGAACATCAAGGTTATCTATCGGCAATGACCAAGAAAATTTCCGACAGTCAGTTAGCTAGGTTACTAGAAGAACAAACTCCCTGGTGTGACAATGTGTCAACGCTGGAGTTGGAAACTTGCGCTACTGTTCTGTCAGATTCACTTGCCAATATGCTAAGTGAACAATCAAAGTATAAGGGCAGCGATTTGTCAGATTGGCCGTGGGGCGAAATGCAATCGACTCTATATCCACATATGCCATTTAGCGAATTCAAGGTACTAGATAAAATATTTGAGCGCAGAGTTAAAAATGCGGGTGCGGTAAATAGCATCAATGTAGCTAATGGCTACTTTGATGAAGACGAAGGTTATATTCAAAACTTTGGTGCCACTTTTAGACAAATTATTGAAATCAATGATATTGACAGTAAGCACAAATATGTTCTTTCTACCGGTCAATCAGGGCAATTACCAAGTCCCCATTACGATGATATGGTCGAAGCCTTTAATCAAGGGCACTACTATGACTTCTATTTAGGAGCTAGTTTAGAAAGCACGCTTACTTTAATGCCAAAGGAAAATGACTAATGTCCTTATTATCCACCTTCTCAAATAAAGCCCCTAATAAAGTATTTATTTCTATTTCAATGGGGGCTGTTGCGGGTATTTTATATGCTTTTCTTATCCCGCTTGTGATGAGCAGTATTGCACCAAAAGATGCTCGCTTTGGATATGAAGATGATGTTAAAACCTTAATGTTTGGCATTGAAGTGTTTAACTACAAGTTGGCTTTGATTTTCTTATTTTCCTGTCTTGGCATACTATTTTTACGTAGTTTATCTGAAATCTTACTGGTCAGGGTGGCGACTAGTGTTGCAAAAGATATTCGCATGAACTTTTATCAACGTATCAGCAGCGCGCCCTATGTTGCGTTAGAACAAATTGGTATGGCCAAGATAATGGCATCAATCAACATTGATATTCCAAGAATTGTCGCTGGTGGCAGGGCTATACCAGCGCTGATGGTTAATGGCATTACACTGGTTGGTATGTTGAGCTTTTTAATGTATTTGAATTTTGACGTTTTTAAATTAGTGATTATCTCAATTGTTATAGGAGCTGTAAGCTACCAAATTCCCATTTTAATTGGTAATAAAATATTTAAAAGAACCCGTGAAATTCATGATGATTTACAAGAGTCAATCAAGGGACTTATTTTTGGCTCAAAAGAGCTTAAATTAGATAGCGAAAAGTGCCACTACTATATCGAAAATATTTTAGGTAATCTTGAAGACTCCATTTTAGCTAATGAAAAAAAAGCGCAAACTATTCTTCGTTTAACGATAAGCTTTGGCGATTTAATTAGTTTTTTGGTCATCGGTATCGTATGTTTTATATTTGTTAACTATTACTCTATTAGTTCAAGCGAATTACTGGGTGTGGTTATGGCGCTTTTATACGTAACAGGGCCCATTGCAGTATTACTGGGCGCAATTCCACAGCTTGCCGTGTCAAATGTTTCGTTTAACAAGTTGCACCGTTTACTCGATGAAATACCTGATGAGAACATCGCTGCATCCTACTCTCTAGAGGCGGAGTTTAATACGCTACGTTTTGAGCAAGTCAGTTACAGCTACCCTAATGTAACCGATGAAACCGGCTTTAAAGTTGGTCCTTTATCCTTCGAAATGAAAAAAGGACAAATCACCTTTATCGTTGGCTCAAATGGTTCAGGAAAATCGACACTGAGTAAACTGATCACCTTGCATTACTGGCCAAAAGAAGGAACGATAAACTTTGGTGAACAGGCGGTTAATCGTGATAATATTCGAAAATATCGTCAACAAATAGCGGCTATTTATACCGATTATTATCTTTTTGATCGGTTATTGCGCCCGATGAACAGCGAAACTGAACGTCAGGTAAAAGAGTATCTTGTCTGGTTGCAATTGGATAAAAAAGTAACGGTTGAAGGTGGACAGTTCTCTACACTTTCTTTGTCAGATGGACAGAAAAAACGCTTGGCTCTTTTAGTTGCATTACTTGCAGACAAACAGATTTATTTATTCGATGAGTGGGCTGCCGATCAGGACCCGCTCTTTAAAGAAGTCTTTTATACCAAAATTTTACCTGAGCTTAAGGCCAAAAATAAACTAGTCATTGTTATTAGTCATGACGAACGATACTTCAATTGTGCAGATCAGATTTTAATAGTAGAAAATGGTCTAGTAGTTTCACATGATCCTGCGACTTCAGAACCGTTACTTGAAAGAGAGAAAGTTTGTGCAATATTCTAATACTAAGACTTTTCAGCTGACCATAAGTCAACAGGATATATATTTTGACCAACAGCATAATAACGATAGTCCACTTTATAATATTGGCGGTATCTTACGATTAAAGTCAGCTAACTTAGCGGCTATTCAAGCCGCGCATAAAGATCTTGTCATTGGCCATGATGCCTTTGGCATAAGGATCACCGAGCTGGAGGGATTACCTGTACAGTACCTCAGTAACTCTCGTACTTTAGATTTACCGCTTATTGATTTTTCTGCCGAGTCGGATCCACATCAGGCGAGCCAAGTGTGGCTTGAAAGCTTGTTTGAAACTCCGTTGGAATTTCAAGAAGCAGAATTATTTCGAGCCTATTTATTAAAAATAAGCACTGAAAACTACCTATATGTAGGCTTGGCACATCATCTAATGGCTGACGGCTGGGGGTTCGCTAACTGGGCTCAGTATGTTGTTGATCATATTCATCAAGACAACCCTTCCTCAGCTAGCCAAACTTGGCCTGAGGTTGTTAAAAATGATCTAGCTTTTCGAAAAAGCAAACGTTATCAAAACGCGCACGAGTTTTGGAAGTTAAAGCTTAAGGAGGAATTTCCACCCTTATTTAGTGCAGTGTACGATGTTGATAATGGTAGCCGAAGTCGTCGTCATATAAAGAAACTGCCGATTGCCTTGTGTCGTGCGATTAATCAATTTTCCGTTGAACATAAGCTTTCTTTAAATCAAGTGTTTATGGCGATATGGGCCGGTTACCTTGCCAGAAGCTCGCAGAAAAATAGTTTTCTGCTCGGGCTGCCCGTTCATAACCGTTCAACTCGAGAGGATAAACATACGATAGGTGTTTTCACCAGTGTTACACCATTAGCGATAGCAGTAGATGAAAGCCTATCGTTAATAGGATTAGCGCAATATTTAACGAGGCAAGTTAAGCAAAGTTTTCGTTTTCAGCGCTTTCCTGTTCAAGAACTCAGACGTTTTACTGGCGCTAATCATCGATTATTTGATGCGGGCTTTAACTTTTTAGATTTAGGCGCGGTTTTTGGGGCAGTTAAACACAAACCTGATATGACTTACCTGAGTCACAATCACTCAAAAACGCCTTTAATGTTGACCGTATGGTCTGCGAATGCCGATGAAGCACCTGAACTTCAACTTGATCACAATTTGAACTTTTTTAGTGCTGAAGAAGCTGAGTTAATCTGCGAGCGATTGTGCTATATCGCGGCACAAGTTATTAAAGCACCTAGTTTACCTATCGAACAATGGCCTTTGATTGCGCCTAAAGAACAAAAGTTACTTGATAATCTTTGCCAAGGCAGAACCGCAACTGAGTTGCTAGAAACGCAACCAGCAGATGTCTTTCAGTTGACTGCTCAACGCTTAAATCATCGTACCGCTTTAGTATGCGATGGCATGCATTTGACTTATAAAGATTTAGCGCAGCAAACGCAAATAATGGCGAATAATTTAGCCGCGTTCGGGATATGCCAAGGTGACCTTGTCGGTGTCTGCTTACCTCGTTGTAACGATGTTATCATTGTCCAAATGGCGTTATGGCGATTAGGTGCTGGATTTGTTTATCTATCCCCCGATTTGCCCGAGCAGCGCTTAGCTTATGTAGTCAAGGATAGTGGTATTAGCGCATTGGTGGTTGATCAAAAGTCGCCATTTGGTTCAGATTGCAAAATACAAGTTAAGTTATTTTGTCTTGCAGATGATGTTGATACTGAGATAGCAGAAAGAGCTTTTGCAAAGCAAACCGGTATTAATAACTCGGTTGCCTATGTAATTTATACCTCGGGAACTACCGGTGATGCCAAAGGTGTTCCGGTCACTTTCCGTAATTTAATGAGTTATTATAGCGGTTTCTTAGATCAGTTATCTTTATTATCAAATCTCGAACATATCAAGTGGCTATCGGGGGCATCTTTGTCTTTTGATGCGTCGCTTAAAAACTTATTACTTTTGATGAGAGGTGGCTGCTGTTATTTATTAAACAATGAACAGCATGCAGATATTGAGCAAATTTCTCGACTTATTAGTAGCGAAAAAATTGATATTATTAATTTCATACCGCGTGTTCTTACGCAAGTCTTGTCGACAAAGTTGCAACACTTTCCAAATTTGATTTGTAGTGGCGATAAAATAAGTAAGGTTTTATATCAACAAATTTCTGAATACTGTCAAGCGCATAATCGTATAGCATTGAATGCTTATGGTCCGACAGAGACCACCATAAACAGCACGTTTTCAGTGTTAGGTAGTCGTTTATCAATAGGCCAACCGCTCGCAAATACACAATGTATCGTCGTAGATAAGCAAAATAGAATATTACCACTTGGATGTGTTGGTGAATTGTTGATTGGCGGACCTGCGGTCGTTGCCGGCTATTTAAATCGTGATGCATTAACATCTCTAGCTTTTGTTGAGTTCAAGCATGCAAATGGATCGACTAGCAGAATGTATCATAGTGGTGATCTAGTCAGGTTGTCACCAAGTGAAGGTTTACAGTTTATTGGCCGTAATGATAAACAGTACAAAATCCGGGGCAATAGAGTTGAATTGGGTGAAATTGTTCATGAACTCGATAACCTTGATGTTATCGATGGGCATTATCTAAAGGTTGAAGAGGATCAAGAGGGTCACCATAGTTTAACGTTATTCGTCAAGGCAAGCCCCAATTGGCATGGAAGCTCAGCAGCAGTGGCAGAAAATGTTAGGGAACTATTACTCGCTAAACTTCCCTCTTATGCTATCCCAGAGCTTATTCTTGCGGTGAAAGATTGGCCGTTAACGACTAGCGGTAAAATCGACGCTTCAGCATTACCTTCTTGGCAAGATACTTTATCGGTACAAAATATTTTACCGCCATCGACTGAAACCGAGAGTCAATTAGTGATGTTGTGGTCACAATTATTGGACCTTGCCCCGGAAAAAATATCAACCACGGCTAACTTTTTTACCTTGGGCGGACACTCGTTATTGATCACCAAATTAGTCGCGCTAATTCGTACTAATTTACAGAAATCATGTGAAGTTAAAAATGTCTTTCAGGCTCCAGTGTTAGTTGAGCTTGCTAAGGTATTAGATAAACTACCTAGCATTGATGTTCAGCCAAAGCTTCAGCCTATTAGTATAAGTGCGCGTAAAAACGTTATCTCTCATGGCCAGCAGCGCTTATGGTTTTTGCAGGAACTCGATCTGAACAACACTCAATATAATATGTCGGGTAGATTTTGGATTAAAGGAGAAATTGACTTTGAACGCTTACAAAGCAACCTAGCAACATTGTTAAATCGCCACGAAATCTTAAGAACCGTATATTTACCTTGTGGTGAAACCCTAACTACCAGCTTACTTAACTCGAGTGAGTTTAAGTTAAAGCATTTTGACTTGAGCCAAAGTGTTGACAAGGACATGTTGCTGCAAGACATAATGGTTGAAGAGGCAGCAACGCCTTTTAACTTAGCCAGTGACTTTGTTTTCAGAGCGACATTAGTCAGTGGTCTAAACGACAATGAACACTCTGCGGCGCTACTACTAACGCTACACCATATTGCCAGTGATGGCTGGTCAGTGCGGATCCTTATTAATGACTTAAAGTTTTTATATGAGAGCAATAAACTGACGACTCAAGCGCTGCCTTTACAATATGCGGATTATGCACATTGGCAACGAACAAATTTAACGCAGGCAGTATTACAGCGTCATACAGAATACTGGCAAGAACAACTAAAGGATGCTCCTGCTTTACATGCACTACCCATCAAAGATAAGAGACCTGAAGGTAAGTCAGAACAGGGAAGATTGCTTAGAAAAACTTTACCGCTTGTCGTGAGCCAACAAGTACAAGCGTTAGCGACAAACTTGTCTATGACACCTTATATGCTATTCCATGCTGCCCTAGGGATATTACTGTCTAGACATGGCAATACTCAAGATATAGTCATAGGTATGCCTGTGGCAAATCGAATGCATCCAAGCCTTGAAACCTTAGTAGGTTTTTTTGTTAATTGTTTGGTCCTACGTACGTCAACAAGCTTCAACACTTTGTCCGAATATCTCCAGCATGTTCGCGAGGTTAATATCGATGCACAAGCCCATCAAGATATGCCGTTTGAATTGCTAGTAGAACGCTTAAAAGTGGCCAGAAATAATAGTTTTACCCCGCTGTTTCAAATTATTCTAACATCAGATACCGATTATGGTGTAGGAAGTAATGACGCTGAAAAAGTGTCGCTGGCGGATTGTGAATTATTTGCCATGGCAGATGAGCAAGCACAGCTTAAGTTTGATCTTGAAATTGATATCAGTACTAAGTCAACGGGCCTGCAAATCACTTGGCGATATGATCCGGCACTATTTGATGACTTTGATGCCGAACAAATGCTTGAACAATTATGTTATTTAATTGAACAGTATACGGATTTAAATTTGACTCCTGAGTTGCCATTGCAAACTTTAGAGCTTTTAAACGGCCAACAAAAGCAGCAATGCCTAACAATGTTGAATAAAAACTTAAAGCAGTATGATTGCTCAGAACTGATTCATCAAAGGTTTGAACGCCAAGCTAGTCAATACGCTCAGTGTCAGGCCGTGAGTTATGATGGCCTGAGCATTAATTATGCTGAACTCAATATAAAGGCAAATCAATTAGCCAGAACATTACTTAGTTCCGGCATCAAGCCGCGCAGTAAAGTTGCTATCTGCATGGAAAGAGGGCATGAGGTTATTGTTGCAATATTGGCGGTACTGAAGGCTGGATGTACTTACGTACCTATTGACCCGACAACACCACAGCTAAGAATTGACCATATACTTGAAGACAGTAAACCAGAAATAATTTTAACCACCGAGCATTACCAATGTCAATTTAACGTTGGTGATATTATTGTATTAGATAGCGATGAAGTAAAAAATCGGATTCAGGCCCAGCAGTGCGGTAATCTGGCTGATGAATTAACTCGAACATCACAAGAGCAGGCCTATATCATTTATACATCAGGCTCTACGGGTAACCCTAAAGGAGTCATGGTTACTCATGCGAATGTCAATCGTCTATTTCAATCGGCACAGGCCGGTTTCAGTTTTGATAACAACGACGTCTGGACACTGTTTCATTCTTATGCTTTTGATTTTTCTGTTTGGGAGATCTGGGGGGCATTATTTTATGGTGGTCACTTAGTCGTCGTACCTCAAGCTGTGACACAAGATCCAGTGCAGCTATATGATCTTCTAATAGCACAGGGTGTTACGGTTTTTAACCAAACGCCATCATCCTTCTATAGTTTTAGTGAAGTGGCTTGTCAGAAAAAAGCGATAAGTACTTTGCGTTATATCGTTTTTGGTGGTGAAGCACTTAACCTGGCAAAACTTGCCCCTTGGTATCAATCTTATTCAGACAAACAGCCTCAATTAGTCAACATGTACGGTATAACAGAGACAACAGTACATGTTACTTATCGGCAAATAAGTTCGGCGGACTGCGAAGCCACAGGGAGTTATATTGGTCAGCTGTTACCTGATTTAGCAGGCGTAATTTGTGCTCCAGACGGTGCTTTATGTCCTCCAGGAGCGTCTGGCGAACTATTTGTTGGCGGGGCCGGCGTCACTCAGGGGTATTTAAATAATCCCGCGATGACTTTAGAGCGCTTTATTCATCTACCTGTAGCAGCTGAATTAGCGCCATGCTTTTACCGTACTGGTGACTTGGTTCGATATAAAAATAATGAACTAGAGTATTTAGGACGAATAGATCAGCAAGTTAAAATACGAGGGTTTCGCATCGAACTGGGAGAAATAGAGCAAGCATTAACTGATGTTGAGCTAGTTAAATCGGCCATTGCTTTCGTAACAGAAAGTAGCTCGGGTGATAAGAAAATAGTGGCCTTTTATCAGCTAAAAGAAGGTAAGCAACCAGATATCAATCAACTATTATTTGTCGAGTTGAAAAAGCGATTGCCTTATTACATGTTGCCAACGCAACTTACTTCTATAGCAAGTTGGCCTTTAACCAGTAATGGCAAGATTGACCAAAATCAACTAGTAGCACAGTTGCAAGAATTGAGTAATGAAAGATATGAAGTGCCAGTAGGCACCACAGAAACCAATTTAGTTAATGCTGTGGCAAAGTTATTGGCGATGTCAGTAGATAAAATTAGCAGGCAAGATAACTTCTTCCAATTAGGCGGACATTCCTTATTGGTGGTGAAACTAATTAATGAAATTGAACACTGTTTTACTATTAAATTGACCGTAGCAGATATATACCAAAGCCAAACAATGGTAGACATCGCTGACAAAATAGAGGGTCTATTAATGGTGAAAAAATTGAGCAATAACATCAAAGATTGTGAATTGGAGAGTGAAGGATGGCTGTAAAAGAAAAGCAGATTATTGAACAGGCACTAAAAACTGGCGTAATTCTTTTTTCAGAAAAAGGTAAACTTGGTTTCAAAGTCATGAAGGGCAGAAGCTTCTCAGATGAGCTAAAGACTTTAGTTAAAGAAAATAAAGCAAGTTTGATAGCCTATTTGGAACAGTTCAATAGCGATGAGTTTGAAGAACAAAATATAGCTCGAATTGACAATGGACATAATTTATATCCTTTATCATTTGCCCAGCAAAGCTTGTGGTTGGCAAATCAAATGGATGAATCTGGTTATCAATATAATTCATCTGTCGTTTTTGAAGTGAAAAATGACATGCAAGTCGATGTCATTGCCCAAGCCGTTGATATGCTAATTAATAAACATGAAGTTTTGCGTACAGTATATTGCAAAGACAGCTATGCAGAATATCAAAAGATTTTAGCCGCAGAAGACTTTCAATTGTGCCGCGCAGACTTTTCTACTTTGGATGAGTTGGCTAGCGAAGAAGCCGCCGTAAAGTGCATAGAAGAAATGCGCCGAGCGCCATTTGATTTAGAACATGGACCGATGATTTCTGTTTGCCATGTTAAGTTAAAAAGTCCAGATAACCTGCTGGTTTTTGTATTGCACCATATCACGACAGATGAATGGTCTACGCAAATATTGTTTAAAGATTTTGCTTATTTTTACAATACTATTAGCAGGGGAGAGTCTCTACCTGAACAGACTGTAGAGCAAGGAATTAGGTATGCCGACTATGCACAATGGCAACGCAAGTGGGCTGCTTCTCCAGCTTTTGAGCAATATCAAGAATATTGGCGTACTAGACTTGCAGGAGCACCTTACTGCCACAGCTTGCCACTGGACAGTTTACGTAGTGACGCGGGAAATCAGGGCGCTGTTTATACTCGCCAGCTCAGTGCTGCATATCTTGATGATATAGAGAGTCTCACTAATTCTTTGGGGATTTCCTTATATAGTTTTTTACAAACAGCACTTGCGCTAACAGTATCTAGACAAAGTGGAAAAAGTGATATCATTATAGGTAGTGCTACCGCGAATCGTGGTAATAAAGCGCTAGAAAATGTGGTGGGATTTTTTGTCAACAATATTGTCGTCCGTCATCAAATTAATGATCAGTTATCTGTCGCAGAGTTACTTAAGGAAACTGATCAGCGTATTCAGCAAGACCTAGCTCATCAGAGCTTACCTTTTGACAAGGTTATAGAAGCGCTTAATATTGAACGCCAGCCAGATACTCCTCCCTTATATCAAATTGGATTAAACTTGGGTTATCGAAATTCAATGTCAATTGAATTAGCTGATGCTGAACTGATTATTCGACCGCAAGCAACTGAAAGTAGTAATTTTGATTTTACCCTGCAAGCCACTAAATGTGACGGCGCGCTAATTTTAGAATGGCGTTATAATCGACAATTATTTACCGCTTGTTCGATTGCCAATATAGCACTAAACTTCGATTGTTTGATTGCTGAAATGCTAAACCAACCTCAGCGCATGGTCGCCAAATTGGCTAATGTAACGATAAGTGAGCGGCAAAAAATTCTTGCCAGTGCCAATAACGCTGTTACTTATCAAGGCGATTTTTTACTGCATAAAGGCGTAGAAAAACA
>TARA_R110000737_G_scaffold94590_1_pt1 | contig 19754 bp, 14 predicted proteins | sample TARA_R110000737 | Tara Oceans TARA_R110000737 (sample SAMEA4398027) | marine metagenome | biome: Polar Biome; feature: [SRF] surface water layer (ENVO:00010504); material: water (ENVO:00002006), including particulate matter (ENVO:01000060) such as... | depth 5 m | reverse complement strand
TCACCCTTGTTTCCAAAAGCCCTCAATTCCATAAGAATTGAGGGCTTTTCTTTTAGGTAAAATAATCTTTAAACTAAGCGAATTATTTTTTCTCAAAATTCAACGAAGCGGAATTTATGCAGTAACGCATTCCTGTAGGTTTCGGTCCGTCACTGAAAACATGGCCTAAATGAGCATCACAACGAACACAATTCAATTCATCACGACTCATTCCTAAGCTGTTGTCAACTCCTACTAGAATATTTTTCGAGTTGATTGGAGCATAAAAACTTGGCCAACCAGTTCCTGATTCAAATTTCGTTTCGCTTGAAAATAATGGAAGATCGCAACAAACACAAGTATAAGTTCCTTTGTCGTGATTATCCCAATACTTGCCGGTAAAAGGTCGCTCTGTTCCAGCTTCTCTAGTGACATAATATTGTTCAGGTGAAAGCAATTTCTTCCATTCAGCTTCAGTCTTTACAACTTTTGTGGAATCTCCAGGCTGCAATTTTGAAGTTCTTACTACTCCATTTTCTTCCGAAGTTGAATTGATCGAAGAACTGCAAGCTAATAATGCAGTTGCTAAGATTAGTGTTGATAATATGTATTTCATGTTTCTGTTTTTAATGACTGCTTTAGAAGAATAACAAGTTAAGACCAACTTAGTTTATTCATACCTACTCAATCTAATTAATTGTTAATAGTTCCAATATTTCGACGCTTTCGTCTTTCAATCCTGACAATAAATCAAAAAAGAAAGTAATTTTGCGCCATGATAAATACGTACAGCAAGAACTTTTGGATGTTATGTCTCTCCATGTTCTTGTTCATGACGAGTTTTAATCTAATCTTACCCGAACTAAATCAGTTCATTACGAATCTTGGAGGGGCGGATAAAAAAGGGTTAATTTATACTTTCTTCGCTATCACCGCACTTATTTCTAGACCTTTTTCAGGGAAATTGTCGGATACTATTGGCAGAAAACGAGTAATGTATGCGGGTGTTGCCGTTGCTTTGATAACGAGCATGCTCTACCCTTTGAGTCATACTGTATTTTTCTTTCTCGGACTGAGATTCATTCATGGAATCGGAGCCGGATTTATGCCAACTGGAGCAACAGCTTTAATTACAGATATCCTACCAGTCAATAGACGTGGCCGAGGAATGGGGATCTGGGGAACATTCATTTCTCTTGGAATCGGAGTTGGACAATCACTCGGCTCACCAATAACAGAGAGCTTTGGTATAAATAATTTATTCCTGATGTCTGCAATATTTTCTGGAATTTCTGCAATACTATTGGGCTTTGTTCGAGAAACATTACCGAAAGAAAACAAACAGAAATTTCGTTTTGGATTATTAAAAATTGGACTAAAAGAAATTGTTGAGCCATCCGTTTGGCCATGTGCTTTGGTAATGTTTCTATCAGCAGTAAGTTCTGGAATCATCTTCACAATAACACCTGACATTTCTGAATACTTGGGTATTTCCAACAAAGGATGGTTTTTCTTGTTCTATACTATTTCCACCATTTTCGTGAGATTATTCAGCGGAGGATTATCCGATAATATCGGCAGACGTAAAACATTATTAATAGGTATGTCCTTGCTAATAATCAGTGTAACGATGATTGCTTATTCAACCACCTGGGAAATATATACAGCGGCAGCGATCATGTTTGGATTTGCTACGGGTATTTCTAGTCCAACCATTTTCTCTTGGACGGCTGACCTTTCTCATCCAGAAAGACGCGGAATTGGTTCCGGTACAATGTTCATAGCTTTGGAGGCTGGATTTATAGTTGGGTCATTATCGACTGTTTTCTTATACGATAGCACTTGGTCTACCGTTCCTTTAGCATTTGGCTTTGGCGCTTTGCTGGCATTGGTTGCTTTGCTTTATTTATTGTGGCATTTGAAATATAGTACTTCAGCTACTTAATTGGAGTATGGACCGTATGGGCCGTTTTGACCCTTCGCCTTCGACTCCGCTCAATCGGCGGTTAATTCTAGAAATATCATTTTCATTTGACTTCGTCTTCCACTTGGAGATACTTCCTTAAAACTTTAGTTCCATAATAAAAAGGTATTGTATCCAATAAAGCGAAGAATACTTTGAATAAATAGGAGCTCAGTATGAAGAAAAACAATTGTGTTCCAACGGCAACATCTGCCTTCATTGGTAAAGCATTCGCATAATAATAGGTAATTAGAATTACAGCAATTGAATCGACTAATTGGCTTGTCATTGTGGAAGCATTGTTACGCAACCATAGTTTTTTACCATTCGTTTTTTTCTTGAAATAGTGAAATATTTGAACATCCGTAAATTGAGCTACCATGTAGGCAATCATAGAAGCGAAAGTAGCGCCGAAAGTATAAAAGCGCATTTGATAAAATGAATAGCCATAAGGAACATTTGCTTTACCATCCACAATGGAAATTTCTAGTAAACCTGAATCATTCAGTCCAACGGGTGGATTCAAACTTCCTCCTAACCAAAGAATGAATAGCACCCAAATATTTAATCCTAATCCTACCCAAACAACCATATTTGCTCTCCGTCGGCCAAAAATTTCTGATATAAAATCTGTACATAAAAAGGTAATTGGATAAGCCAAAACACCTACCGCCAATGAAAATCGAATTGGACTTTCATCTGAAATACCCAACCAATGTGACAGATCGATAAAACGAGAAATGCCCAAAATATTGAGCATGGTCAATGAACCTAGAAAAAGTCCAGCCAATGAAAGAAAAGTGAATTCTCTTCGGAATAGTATCTTTTTAGAAACGTCTTTGATTTCGCTAAACATGGATTTAAAATTGACCCAATATAATTAGAATCTAATTATCAATAACACTTTAATGAAAGCTCTTCTTTAGAATATGTAAGATTATAAATGGAACCTTCTTGCTCAAATAGTATTTCAAAATCGGCGGGAATTGCTTCTTCATTTGTTGGAAACCACTTCTTAATGGTTTTGTTTATAATGATAAATAATCCATTCTCATCTCCTTGCGCACAAAAACGCTCCATATCACCACTGAATTTTGGAACACCTGCTTTTTCATGAATTAGCTTATAAAGCTTTTCAATGTTAATGGTCGGAATACCAATTTCACAAATTTCAAGAACTTGGCTTGAATCAAATATGACATGTGTCGAATTATTCAAATTTTTTCTCGAAATGAATTCAACAATGTTATTGTCTGCATCATAGAAATAAATGGCTTTCGCATTCCAAAAATCGAAATCTTGAATTTCCTTATTTCCATCTTTGAGAATTTTCACTCTTGATTTCAACCAAAGTAAAGCTTCCTCTTCCTTATTACTTGGAATGTTAAAAGCGAAATGATATTGTGTTGAATTATCCCTTAACTGAAATTCTAGAATAGAATGACCAACATTAAAAGAAACTGAAAAATGGTCTTCACTACTTATATTAAAACCTAGAACTTTAGAATAAAATTCCTTTTGGGCGATTATATTAGTCGTAAATAATTTGAGTTTCTTTATTTGCATCGTTTACCAAATCTAAGAAAACCTCTGCAAAATTACTTTATCCTTTTTCCTTCGGTGGTAAAAGATAATCCTTGCTGTCCTGAAGTTGAAATCATTACACAATCGAATATAGGTTCGCTAGTTTCTGGTTTTTTCTTCCAATCAAAAATAAAATTTCCGCCAGTGCCACCTGCTGGGTCGGATTCATTGATTACTATTTCAACAGTTTCCAAAGGCGCAACATAAATCGTTTTTTCAAAATAAGAACGTATTGATTTGCCATGCGTATCAAAATACTCGGCATGATCAAAATAAATTGTATCCCTTGAACTCGTATTGCGCATACTTATCGTTGCAGTTAAATCATGTTTCCTATGTTCGTTTTGACTGTAAATTTGCGAGTACACAGACAAAAATGTGGCGCCTTCCTCTAAAGAATCACGAATAACTGTGTTAACAGCTCTGTTTTGCCAATTAACATCCTTTATCTCAGTATGCTCATTTTCATATTCGCATGAAAGTAAAAGAAGTGCCGAAGCAATAACGACGAATGAATATTTCATTATCATTTGAGATAGGTTGATAAACGATTAAAGGTAGCAATTTATTTAAAAATTAAACGGAACTCATTCGTAAGGATTGCACCGAAAGATCTCTTGGAAATTAAACTTCCTATCCTCGAAAGTCTCTGATAAAATTTTAAAGTGTTTATTATCAGGTTTTTTTTGCTGTTGGCTTTTGGCCTTTGTCTGTTGGCAGTGCCTCGCCAAAAGCCAAATGCCGACAGCTTATTCAACACCGTAATCCAATCGCTTCACCTTTAAGTAGCGTGGAATTAAATAACGGCTTGTGCTAAAATTTTCAAGTACGACTCCCCTGCTTGATGATGCGTGAAGAACAAAGATGCCTTCATCGCTTACTTCAGAAACTATTCCAACATGTCCAACTTGAGTGCTATTCACGTTTCTACCTTTAAAGAATATTAAATCACCAGGACGAGCATCGGATAATTTTACGATTCTGCCCATGTCAGCTAAACCGTAACTAGTTCGCGTAGTACTGAAACCGAAGTTTCCCATTATATAGTATATGAAACCAGAACAATCGAATCCAGATGGAGTAGTTCCACCCCAACGATAGGGAACGCCTAAAAAGGTTTTTGCAAATTTTATCAGATTATCAACTTCAGGACTAGCTTTTCGTTTTTCCGCCAAAGCCAAAGAATCTTCTACTCTCTTTAGCGAATCGGTTTCTGCTGCCGATAGAAATAATACTTTCTCTACGTTTACTTTTGGCGTTTGCTTAGCAACGGCAATGGAATCGGCAATTCTTTGCTTCTCCTTTTTTATGGCAGCCGGAGAGATCGGTAAAATTACCGTCTGCTTTTTTTTTATCGTATCATTTTGCGCTTGAACACTTGTAAATGAACAAACCAGCATGGATAAAAAAACAAGAAAACCGACCCTAACTTTCATGAAGAGTGCAAAATTATAACTATTTTCGAAACTCAAAGTTTAATACAATTGAGTAAAATAACTGACATTCAACTAACAAAACTCTACTACAGCATTGGCGAAGTAGCTGATATGTTTGACGTAAACACGTCGCTAATACGGTTTTGGGAGAAAGAATTCACATTGATTAAGCCCAAAAAAAACAAGAAAGGCAACCGCCTTTTCACCCCGAAAGATATACTAAACTTTAACAAGATTTACATTTTGGTTAAAGAGCAGGGCTATACGCTTGAAGGAGCAAAATTAGCTTTGAAAGCAGGCGCTGATCCTGTTTCGCATAACGCCGAGAAAACAACCACCAATTCTACCCACGACCACGCAGAACTAATCGCCCGATTAGAGAAGCTGAAAGTTCGGTTGATGGGCTTGAGATAATTCTTTATATTGAATATACTAAGGAAATATTCCATATAGGGATTCTCAATATTGAATTAAACTATTATTGACAAGGCAACCCAAAATTATATTTGATGTCTTAATATAAAAGCTATATATTTGATTTAAACAACATTGTAATGGCATCTCTCAATCCTATTTCCGGGATACTTGGAGTCCAAAATGCAGCTCATCTTCTTCGGCGAGCAACATTTGGCCCTAAAATCCAAGATATCCAAATTTTTTCAACTTTGACGGCAGCAGCTGCTTTTCAACAGTTAATTCAGCCCCAAATTGCACCCAATTTACCAATTGATTATTTAAACGGAACGGACTGGGTTTATCCAAATTCTATAGATCCAAATCGTAATACAGATACGATAAGTGAATTTACCAGTGGATGGTGGATAGACAACATTCGTGCTTCTGGAGCAAACTTGACGGAAAGAATGGTTTGGTTTTATCATACCCATTTTCCACTTATTATTTCTCGAGCAGAAAGTAGACCTCAGTTTTCCTTAGACTATTTGCGCCTATTGCGTTTTTATGCAATAGGCAATTACAAAGATTTAGCAAAAGCAATTTGCATTGACAATTCTATGCTGGTTCACTTAGATGGGAATCTAAACGTTAAAGGTGTTCCACAAGAAAACTTCGGACGTGAATTTTTAGAACTGTTTACAGTCGGGAAAGGCCCACAAATTGGTCCAGAAGATTATACAAATTTTACCGAAACGGATGTCAAAGCTTTAACGAAAGCACTAACCGGCTGGGGAATTGATACGACTTATCAAACAATTGACCCAATTACCAACATACCAACGGGCAAGGTAAAAGGAAGCTTAACGAATTCGTCTCAACACGATGTAACCAACAAGCAATTTACAGCCGCTTTCAACAATACACTTATTCAAACGGCAAATGCTTCTGGTGGAAATACAACTATTCAGTCAGTATATGATGAATTGGATGATGTAATAGATATGATTTTTAATTCACCTCATACAGCGAAAAACATTTGCCGTAGAATTTACCGTGAATTTGTCTATTACGATATTACCGCAGAAATTGAAACAGACATCATAGCTCCCCTAGCCTCAATTTTGGAGCAAAACAATTTTGAAATTACCTCTGTTTTGGAAGTGTTATTAGCTAGTGAGCATTTTTATGATTTAGATTCTGCACCAACAAATGACAATAATATCGGAGCCATTATTAAATCACCTATTGATTTAATTGTCGGTACACTTCGATTGTTTGAAATGGCAGTTCCAGATAAAAATACAGCTTTAGAAAATCACTATACCTTATATAGTAAACTATTACAGCAACTAGAAGCACAAGGCTTGCACTTTTTTGAGCCTTACGATGTCGCGGGTTATGATGCTTACTTTCAAGTTCCCGACTTTCAGCGTTACTGGATATCATCAAATTACCTAGCGAATCGATATAAGTTTATCGAATATCTGATTGATGGCTTTACTAATGGTACAGGTACGGTTTTATTGAAACTAGATTTCGTGCAGTTTGTAAAAGACAATTGTTCGAATGCGGCAAACGCAACAATCTTGATGCAAGAATTAACTTCTTGGATGATTCCAATTACTCTAACAACAGCCCGTTTCGATTACTTTAAAGATAATGTATTGCTCGATCAACTGTCTGCCGCAAATTGGTCGACAGAATGGAATAATTATATTAATACGAATAACGACACCAATGTTCGTATTCAATTAGAGAAGTTAGCATTAGCGTTAATGCAATCACCAGAATATCAAATCTATTAATCTAGAAATTATGGATAGAAGAGACTTTGCACGATTGTCTGCACTAATGGGTACTGGCATGTTCTTAAAATTAAATGGGGTTCCACTTCACGCAGCTCAAGGCGATGGCTTTTTAAAAGAAATAGCCGCGAAAAGCTTGAACAACCGCGTTTTAATTTTGATAGAATTACACGGAGGAAACGATGGTTTAAACATGGTTATTCCGATTGATCAATACGGAAATTATTACAATTTAAGGCCGAATATTGCCATTCCACAAACTGGTCCTAGACAATACTTACCATTAGACTTATCGCTTCCAGACAACAGAAAGGTTGGATTGCATCCTGATATGACTGGTTCAAAAGCTATGTACGACAATGGTCATATGGCCGTTATTCAAAATGTTTCCTACGAAAACAATAATGGATCACATTTTCGAAGTCGCGACATTTGGCAAATGGGCGTGGATTATGATCAATATGAAGGTTCAGGTTGGATGGGAAGATATTTGGAACATTATTACCCAGGATATCCTACGAACTATCCGAATACGACCAATCCCGATCCTTTGGCAATAGAAATAGGTACTGGCGTTTCTTTGGCTTTTCATCGTGACCAAGGAATACCGGCTGGACTGTCCATTCAAGATCCTGTTGCTTTTTACGATCTAATAAATAGTGTAGGTGTTGATCCACCAACGATTTTTCCAGATACGCATGCCGGGAATGAAATTGAATACATTATGCAAATGGAATTACAGGCCAATAATTATGCAGAACGCCTGAAAAATGTTTACAACGCTGGTTCAAATTCTTCAACAGTGTATCCAGACTTATATCCTTACATTGCCCCTTCTGGATCACTTCATAATCCTCTGGCTCCTCAACTGAAAATCATTTCGCGTTTGCTAAGTGGTGGAATTGGAACAAAAGTCTTTTTATGCAGAATCGGTGGTTTTGATACGCATGCCAACCAAGTAGAAACAAATAGTACTACTATGGGAAAACACGCCGCATTAATGTATCACATTTCTTCTGCTGTCAAAGCATTTTATGACGATTTACAAAATCAAGGCTTAGCTGAACGAGTATTGACAATGACTTATTCAGAGTTTGGTAGACGAGCTGCTTCCAATGCAAGTTACGGAACGGATCATGGAAATGCCGCGCCTATGTTGGTTTTTGGAACATGCTTAAATCCTGGCGTTTATGGCGAAAATCCTGATTTATCAAATTTACTAAGTGGTAATATACCAATGCAACACGATTATCGACAAGTATTCAGTTCGGTGATAAAGGATTGGTTTCAAGCATCAAATGCTGCCATTGATCAGGTTCGTTTTCAAGATTATATTGATAACCGAGTAGATTATATTCAATGTAAAGAGTTAAGCACAACGGAAATATTCAAGGAAAATTTATGGATGAATTGTTTTCCAAATCCTAGTTCTTCCTCAACAACTGTTGAATATTATTTAGCCAAAGCTGGACACGTTGAAATACAAGTAATGGATTTAACTGGGCGATCTATAGCAACAATAGTTGATGCGAATACAAATGAAGGAAAACATAGTGTTGATTTTGATCTTTCAAAATTTCAAAGTGGAACGTATATTTTTACTTTAAAAACAAATAATGTTTCGATAACGAAAAAAGTAATCTTACAAAAATGAGGTTGAACAAAAAACTATCTTACATTTTACTTTTTAGCTTGCTTTCACAGTATTCCTTTGGACAAAATTATACCGTTCACAAAGAGGGGAAATCGTATTTTGGATTGGTAGGCGGAATCAATTTTTCACTACTGAAAATTACCGATCGATATTCTGTATTGACTTCACCGGAAGTAAATACTGATAAAGATTATGACAAATTCGGCAAGAATAGAGGTGTTCAATTTGGCATTCGTTACAGTTATAACTTTTCGAACACCATTTCTCTTCAAACGGGATTTGGTTATCAAACCTCGGGATTCAATTATTTCACGAATTACTCTTGGGCTGACACCGTGAATAATCAAAATTTTACTCGAGAAATGCACCATCTTCAAAAAATTTCTTATTTCACCTTACCAATAATGGCGAGATGGGAAATGACAAAAGGTCAATTAAAACCATTTGTACAAGGTGGCATTTTTATGGATTTCAGGCACCAAGCAAAAAAAGTAATTAATTACGATAATACGATTGATGGAGAAGAGACTGAAAATCAGCTTTCATCATCGTCATTAGTTTCTATTACAGATTACACTCGGAAGTTTAACATGGGTTTGATGGGAGGAATCGGCATTAGTTATAACACCAAATTCATTACCATCGGTTTGGAGAGTAATTTCAGATATGGATTCTATAAAATCATGAATGACGAAGTCAGATATAGCGATATAAACGGTTTTTCATTGCAATATCTTGATGTTTTAGATCAAATGAAATTGAGTGATTTGAATGTTCAATTGTCCGTTTCTTTAGCTATAAGCAATACGGTTTCAGCGAATATTCTTAGAAAAAGAAGATATTATAATCGAAGATGATAAAAAGAACGATTTCATATAAACTTGCCTTTACTCTAGTGATTATTCTCACGTTGGGTTTAGTAATCTCTGGGTGTAAAAAGGACGAATTTAAACCTGAAGAATCCTTTATTAAAGTCTACAATGACCAAGATGGAAGTAGAAATTATTTCCCGTTGAGCATGCAGCGAGCGAGTGACGAAGGTTACTTGGTTTTAAGTGCTTACAATGGCTGGAACATTCATTTACTGAAAACCGACAAAGTAGGTGATTTGCTTTGGGAATATGATTTACCATCCAAATACATCAATGCAGTGCCAAATTTGGTTGAACGAAATGGCAACTTGTATTTTGTTTGTATGGATGCTGTTGGATTATTTTCTTACGTGATGCAAGTAGATGAAAATGGTCAAAATGCCATTGAATTTCAACAATTTCAACAAATTAAGTATCCTTTATATGTTGCCGACAACGAAAATGCAGTTTTCATTCAAACCTATGAACGCTCGTCTTATAGAACAGGTATTTTTCAATTAAGTGGTGCGATGGATCAAGTTGTAAATGCAGGAAGCGTTCCTATCTACACTGATGTAGAAGACAAAATCGTAGATCATTTGAATTTCACAGGGAAGCGCTTTCCGTTTTTTTTAAGTGTAACACCTGAAAATAATTACATTGTCATGAGCGGATTTAATAATTACAGTTTTTCCACTGTTTTTATGGATGCAAACCTCAATTTTTCAGGAGTATACAATGGCGCCGCTTTTGATGGTGGTGTGAATGCAATATTACCTTTGGGTGGAAATCAATTCTCATTGGCGCGTTTCTCTTTTTCAAATTTGTATTTCAATCCAAGTGCAACCCTGTCTCCTAATACCATTGATATTGTTGAATCAATTCCTGCTGAAGGAAAAGCAGAATTGGATGCTCAAAGTCCTGTTTTGATTAAAAATGTATCCATTCAAAGCTCGGATTACGTTGTTTATTTAGCTACCACAAAAAGCAATCAGCTTTTATTAAGTTTTTATCAAAAGGGATCAAGTGAACTAATAGGCACCAAATACCTGGGACAAAGTGTTCCATTAAAAGCATGTGATTTCGAAATGACAGCAGACGGCGGCTTGATGATTTTGACAAGAGTAACCGTGATGGGAAGTTATAACAGAGTTGCAACTATAAAACTCAGTAAAGCTGAGTTAGAGGCTGTAGTCGAGTAAAAAAAGTCTTTAAATCACAATGTATTCATGGTATTGTCATACGTAATTTTTGATGGACCAGACTCAGTGCAGATATAGTCAAGAGATATGACAAACTCAACAAAGTTCATTTTATCCCTAAATTCCCTCCCAACAAATACACGCCAATGTGACTTTTGTCATATTTAAAAACGAATATCTAAGATAACTTTATGCTTAGATGGCTATTAGTAAATCAAAAATATCCAATAAGATTGGGGCATTTCTTGAAGAGATTGGCGACATGTCATATTTCACTGGTCGCTTTTTCAAAGAAGCCTTTTCTAGACCTTTCGAGTATAAAGAACTCCTTCGTCAATGTTACAATATGGGTAATCGATCCTTATTGCTTGTTGGAGTAACAGGTTTCATTCTTGGTTTAGTTTTCACTTTACAATCTCGTCCAACACTAGAGGAATTTGGTGCTGGCTCTTGGATGCCGTCTATGGTCAGCGTTTCCATAGTTCGTGAAATCGGTCCAGTTGTGATAGCACTTATTTGCGCAGGAAGAATAGGTTCGGGAATAGGAGCAGAATTGGGCTCCATGCGCGTTACAGAGCAAATAGATGCAATGGAAGTTTCGGGTACAAATCCATTTAAATATTTGGTTGTGACTCGTATACTGGCAGCGACACTTATGCTACCTTTACTTATCATCTTTGGCGACACATTAGCTTTAATTGGTTCAGCTGCAGTTGAATACTTGAAAAGCGGTGTTTCATTCCAGCTTTATTTCAATATGGTATGGGCTGATTTGGATTATGCCGATCTCATACCAGCAACTGTAAAGTCAATTTTCTTCGGAACAGCCATTGGTGTGGTGGGAACCTACAAAGGATACAACTGCAAAAAAGGAACCGTCGGTGTTGGTGAAGCGTCCAATTCTGCAGTAGTCTATACTTCCCTACTCCTATTCGTTATTGACTTTATAGCCGTGTTCATCGCTGATATCTTTTTTGAAATCTAAAATGAAAGAAAAGAAAGATATAGCGCCCGTTTTGCAAATTGAAAATTTGAGGAAAAGCTTCGGTGAAAATCACGTTTTGAATGGGTTTTCAATGGAATTACATAAAGGAGAAAATCTCGTCATCATGGGGAAATCCGGTTCTGGGAAGTCGGTTATGGTTAAGTGTTTAATGCATTTATTAGAACCCGATAGCGGTACCATGAGAATACTGGGAAAGGATGTTTCTCAGCTTACACAAACTGAATTGAACAACGTAAGAACACAAGTTGGCTTTCTCTTTCAAGGAAGTGCATTATACGATTCAATGACTGTACGTGAAAACCTTGAGTTCCCGCTTAGAACGTATCCTGAAAAGTTAAAAATAAAGGATGAATTGGTCATAGAAGCATTGGAAAGTGTCGGATTAAAACATACTATTGACCTAATGCCCGACGAACTTTCTGGTGGAATGAAGCGTCGTGTAGCCTTGGCTAGAACCATAATTTTAAAGCCTTACATCATAATTTATGATGAACCGACAACAGGTTTAGATCCAATAACCGCAAAGGAAATCATCGAACTTATGGCAAGTATTCAAGAAAAATATGGTACATCTTCTCTCATTATAACTCATGATGTAGATTGTGCAAGAGTAGTATCAAACCGGATGATATTACTCATCGAAGGCATCAATTATGCCGAAGGGACTTTCGCAGAATTATCCAATTCAACAGATAAAAAAATTAAAGCATTCTTTAAATAAAACGATCGTGCAACAAACAAAATCACAGAAAATTAGATTAGGAATATTCGTATTAATCAGCACTTTATTTCTGATAATTGCCCTCTATTATATAGGAAGCAAGCAAAACTTATTTGGAAGAACGTTTCGAATCACTGCCGAATTTAAAAATGTAAATGGACTGATGCTAGGCAACAACGTCCGGTTTTCAGGGATAAACGTGGGTACCGTAAAAAAAATAGAAATGAAAAATGACTCAACGATTTATGTTGATATGGTCATTGAAAACAAGGTTCTACCCCATTTAAAAAAGAATGTCATGGCCTCCATAACCTCGGACGGATTGGTTGGAAGTATGGTCGTAAATATGCTGCCAGGCAAAGGAAACTCATCACCCCTGTTAATAGGTGACACTATCGAATCCTATAGTAAAATTTCTACTTCTGACATGATGAGTACACTCAATAATACGAATGAAAACGCTGCATTATTGACAATAGATTTATTGAAAATAACCAACAGCATCAATACTGGAAAAGGCACTTTCGACTTGCTGATCTCAGACGAAAATATGGCAAATGATTTGAAAGAAACGATGTTGAATTTGAAACTTGCTAGTGCAAATGCGAACAAAACAATCAATGATTTAAACCGGGTAGTTAGTAAGGTCAATTACGATGAAAGTGCAGCTGCAGTGCTTCTCAGCGACCCAAAAGCCGCAGCACAAATGAAAAGTTTGATTGATAACTTAGAAAGATCAGGCAAAGGAATTGATTCGGTTATTAAGAACCTTAACGAGGTAGTTCTAGAAGCTAAGTCAGGTAAAGGAACTGTGAATTACCTGTTAACAGACAAAGCTTTAGTGACCCATATTGACACAACCGTTAGGAATATCCAAGAAGGAAGTGTGAAGTTAAATGAAAGCTTAGAAGCCCTAAAACATTCATTTTTATTGAAAAGGTACTTTAAGAAATTGGAAAAAGAGAACGTGGATAAAAAATAAAAAGGTAATTGCAACCACACCTTTTAAACCACCTATTATTGCGTTAATTTTACTCAGCAAAGGACATTCATTAATTTTCCTAGCATCAATAATAAATGATAATATTCTAAAAGTTTTAGCTGCAATCTCACATCCTATTTTAAAAATTCAGAAGGCGATAAATCCATTTTCAACACGCAACTTATTGCTCATATTTATTCATTTATTCGAAGGTTTTGATCAAAACCAACCGTCTTAATCAGTCAAAAATTGAGCAATTTATCGGCAATTTATCGGCAAAATTATTAGAAACACCCCTCCATTTTTAGTACATTTACACCCATAATTTTGGGATATTTGAACAAAAAATTGGTTGAAATTTCAGCTGAAAATTGAAACATAATTAATGTAATTTACAAAAAATGCAGTTAAAACCTGTCCAAAAAACACTTCGGAAATTGACTAGTTTTTGTAATTAAAAGCACAAATAAAATGTAAAATAATGACATTTTTTGATGAAAATATTGTCATTTTAGCAACAATAAATACCTCAATTTTTCGAAAAATAGCAGGTTAAAACCGTCTCAAAAAGCGATCTTTTTTAGCCAAAATTTGATCGGATTCCAAGTCAAATTTATTAGAAAAACCAATCCACATCTACCACATTTACAACCTTAATTTTAGGATATTCGAACAAAAAACTGGTTGGAATTTCAGCTAATAATCATGAATGTCATTAATGAATTTGACAAAAATGTAGTTAAAACCCGTCCAAAAAACACTCCGAAAATCGACTTTTTTTTGAATTTAAGAGCACCAAAAAGAGGTAAAAAAGGACATTTTTTGATGAAAAACATGTCCTTTTAACAGCTAAAAACGACCCTAATCCTTCGGAAAAAGCAGGTAAAAACGTCTCAAAAAGCGATCTTTTTTAGCCAAAATTGATCGAATTCCAAGTCAAATTTATTAGAAAAACCAATCCATATCTACCACATTTACACCCTTAATTTTAGGATATTCGAACAAAAAACTGGTTGGAATTTCAGCTCAAAATCATGAATATCATTAATGAACTTGACAAAAATGTAGTTAAAACCCGTCCAAAAAACACTCCGAAAATCGACTTTTTTTTGAATTTAAGAGCACCAAAAAGAGGTGAAAAAGGACGTTTTTTGATGAAAAATGTGTCCTTTTAGCAACTAAAAATGACCTTTATTTTTCTAAAATAGCAAATTAAAATAGTCTCAAAAAACGATGCTTTTAGCCATAATTTGATCTAATTCCAAGACAAATTTTTAGACAAATGGTCGATTTTATAGAGAATATCATTTTCTTTTTTTTGGTACCTTCATTTAGTTTGAATAAATCCTTAAACTTCAAGTAAAAATTCAATGCCTTAAAACCACATATCTCAATAAAAACAAATGTTTGAACGAAATTTTCAGCAAAATACTATTGTGTATTTCAAGCTAGAACTTATACCTAGGCGCACTCTTATGAACCAAAAATTCATCAACTGTCAATTTATGTTAATAACTCCTAAAACCTTTTAACTGTGGGCAACATGAGTTCACAAAAAAAGTCATGAAGGTCATAAAACCTTTGATTTATAAAGAAATTTAACAATATTAAATAAAATAGTTAAAATTTACAAAATTAATTTTTTGCTTTTTTAACAAAAATAAAACCAAAAAAAATAACTGATATTCAACAATAACCGACGTTTTAAAAAGATATTGTATTCGTTATTGGTGAAAGAAGTTTTCAACAATAGGTTAGAAAAATACTGATTTATGTTTGTTTTTCATTTTTACTCTCTAAACTTGACAATCGAATTAAAGCAAAGCACTACGATTTGTTGAGATTTGGTAGCCGGAATATATAAGCCGGCAAACTACTGGCTACAAGCCTCGAAAACATTTTAACACACTCTCCAATATATTGGTAGCAGGCTATTTAGCCTTGTTGTCAGACATACTACTCCTTCTCCAAATGTAAATTACCGGCATTTTGCCGTTTATTAATACAACTACTTGTCACACAGTACAAACTATTGAAACTATGAATACTCTAAACTACAAAACCCGCAACGTTTTCAGAAATTTGCATGCACTACTCCTAGTGCTATTGTTATTTATAACGGCAAATGTTAACGCGCAGAATGCTTGTCAAGGCCGAACCTACACAATAGGTGGATGGGGCACTACAGGTACTACACCTGCAACCACTTACTTGACGAATAATTTTAGCTCGGCATTTCCGTCAGGTTTAGTTATTGGTTGTGCTAGTGGAAATAGCTGCACCTTCACCACGAAAGCTGCGATTACTGATTTTTTGCCAGCGGGAGGTTCGCCTGCATTTTTACCGAGTGGTGGTAATCACACGGACCCAGGTAACACTTCTCTAAATACTTTGGCCAGCCAAATTGTAGCTTTGACATTGAGTGTTACATTTGATGCTTACGACGCAGGTTTCTCTCCCTCTAGTGTGGCTCTTGGGAATTATACAATTAACTCTGGTTTGTTTTCTGGAATGACGGTCAACGCTTTCCTTGCTTTGGCAAATAACATTATTGGAGGATGCAATACCACTTCAGGTTTTACTCCTTCACAATTGAATGCGGCAGCTGCAGCTTTAAATGAAAATTATGACAATGGAACTGACGATGATGGATATGTTAATTGTGTTCCTGTTTGTGATAACGTTACAAACGGTGGAACAATTAGTGGAGGCACTTCAAATTGTGGTCAAATTTGCAACGCAACTTTAACGAACTCTGTTTTACCGTTTGGCGGTTCAGGAGCAATGGAATACGTTTGGATGCAAAGTTCAACAGGTACTAGTCCTGTTTCAACCTCAAATGGTTGGAGTGCAGTTCCCAACTCAGATAGCCCTACTCTTTCTTTAGGATGTATTACTTCAACAACATATTACGTCAGATGCGCAAGACGTGCTGGTTGTACTTCATGGCCGGGAGAATCTAATAAGATTAGTCTTACGATTAATTGTTGCCCTTTAACATCTGGTGGAACAATTAATGGTGGCACAACATCTTGTGGTCAAGTTTGTGGCATAACTTTAGGAAATGCATCTGCACCTTCTGGTGGATCAGGTGAAATACAATACATTTGGTTGAAAAACACTCAAAATGTAGCGAATAATGGAAGTAATGGTTGGATTCCAATTGCCAATTCAGACAGTCCAACGCTCACATTAGGTTGTGTTACATCAACAATGTATTACCTAAGATGTTCAAGAAGAAGTGGATGTAGCACCTACAATGGTGAGTCCAACAGAGTTGGCGTAATCATTAACTCCGGAAGTCTGAATGCAAGTATTTCAGAAACCAATGGTACATGTAATAATAACAATTTAGGATCAGCTACTGTTACTGCTAGTAACGGTACTTCGCCGTATACATACTTATGGAGTAACGGTGATACAACTGCAACTATCACAGGACTTACTGCTGGACCGTATTCAGTTGATGTTACTGACGCAAATGGTTGTACAACAACTGATTCAATAACCATTTCTACTGTTGCATGCTGCAATGTTACTAATGGAGGAACAATTACTGGCGACACTACAAGCTGTGGTCAGATTTGTAACCTAACCTTTGGTAGCCTTTCACCTGCAAGTGGTGGAACAGGTGGTGCAATCGAATACATGTGGATTAAGAAAGTTGGAACTGGTAATTGGCAAAATATTGCAAATTCAAATAGTGTAACTTATTCACCAGGATGTATTACGACTACAACGATATTCCGTAGATGTGCAAAAAGACCTGGTTGCAGTTGGTCGACTTTTGAGTCAAACAATATTACTGTAACAATTAACTCTACAGGTTTATCAGCGAGTATCGCAAAAACCGATGGAACTTGTAGTAATAACAATTTAGGATCAGCTACTGTTACAGTGAGTAACGGAACTGCTCCTTTTACTTATTTATGGAGTAACAATGAAACAACTGCAACAATAACTGGTCTTACGGCTGGTTCTTATTCAGTTGATGTTACCGATGCAAATGGTTGTACGACAAATGAAACTACAACTATATCAACAATTCCTTGTTGTAATGTGACGAGTCCTGGTTCAATCTCTGGTCCTCCACCGAGTTGTGGTAGTATTTGTGGATTTACGCTTGGATCTGTTGAGTTACCTAGCGGTGGAATTGGAACATTAGAATATGTTTGGTTAAAAAATACACAACCAAATTATCCAAACTACGGTAATAACGGTTGGGTAGAAATTCCTAACTCAAATAGCGCTTCATATACATTTGGCGCTGGAGAATGCATTACAAGTACCACTTATTACATCAGATGCTCAAGAAGATCAGGATGTACATCATACCCTGGTGAATCTAATATGGTCACTGTGGTTGTTAATGCGACTGGTGGTTTAACAGCTAGTTTTGCTAAAATAAATGGAGATTGTAACAATAATAATTTAGGAACTGCTACTGTTACAGTAAGTAACGGAACCGCTCCATATTCTTATTCTTGGAGTAACGGTCAAACAACTCAAACAGCTACCGCATTAATTCCAGGAACATATTCTGTTACTGTAACTGATGCCAATGGATGTTCAGTTCTTGACTCTGTTACTATCGCTAGTGCACCAACTTGTTGTAATGTTACAAATCCAGGTATAATTGGTAGTGACCAATCAAATTGTGGACCTTTTGATCCAGCACCAATTGTTACTATTATTCCAGCTTCTGGTGGAATCGGACCACTTGAATACATTTGGATGAAAAAAACTGCATCTTCTTCTTGGACATGGGCGGCTATCCCAGGATCTACAACAGAGTCATATGATCCAGGTTTACTTACCGAAACAACTGTCTTTGTAAGATGTACTAGAAATCAAGGATGTACTTTCCAAGCGGAAACGAATACTGTAACAATTACTATTTATCCTCAGCCAATTCTTTTAGCCTCTAAAGTAGATGTTAATTGTTTTGGAGATTCTACAGGTTCAGCTACGGCGTCAGTCTCAGCTGGAACAGCTCCGTATTCTTTCTCTTGGAATAATGGTGAAACGACAGCAGCAATTTCAGGATTAATTGCAGGAACATATACGGTTATAGTTACCGATGCAAATGTTTGTGGAGACACGACTTCAGTTGTTATCGGTCAGCCAGCGGCAGCTCTTAATTTAGTGCTTTCAAAAACGGATGCAACATGTTACGAAACAACATCTATTCCAGCTGGGACAGATGGAACAGTAACTACTACTGTAACCGGTGGAACATTACCATACAGTTACTCTTGGAACAATGGTGCGACAACCGCGTCAATTTCGGGAGTAGTTTCTGGAACATACACCGTAACAGTTACAGATGCTAACGGATGTATCAAAATAGATTCAATTTTTGTTCAACGTCCACCTTGTTGTAACGTATTAAATCCAGGTATAATTGGAAGTGACCAATCAGGTTGTTCTCCATTTACTACTGAAACAATTGTTACGATCATTCCAGCTTCAGGTGGTATCGGACCAGTAGAATATATTTGGATGAAGAAAACTGCATCTTCTTCTTGGACATGGGCAGCTATCCCAGGATCGACAACAGAATCATACAATCCAGGTGTTATTACAGAAACAACTGTATTTGTGAGATGTACTAGAAATCAAGGATGTACTTTCCAAGCGGAAACGAATACTGTAACAATTACTATTTATCCGGACCCAACAGTTGTAATGACTAAAACAGATGTTAATTGTTATGGCGGATCTAATGGAACAGCGACAGCGACACCTTCAGGAGCAGCTCCTTATTCTTATTCTTGGAGTAACGGTCAAACAACACAAACCTCAATAGGATTAGCAATAGGAACATATACAGTAACAGTTACGGATAATAACGGATGTCAAGTCACGGATTCTATAACTATAGGTCAACCATTGGCTCCATTATCAATATCAATGGATTCAACAGATGTATTCTGTTATGGAGATAGCACTGGAACTGGAACAGCAAATCCAGCAGGTGGAACAGCACCATATACATACTTATGGAGCGATTATTACGGTCAAACGACTCAAACTGCAATAGGTTTGGCAGCTGGAAATTATGATGTAACAGTTACTGATGCTAATGGATGTATAATCGTAGGATATGTTACAGTAAGCCAACCAACCCCGCTTGCAATAACATCATCAACAACACCAGTTGTTTGTTATGGTC
>TARA_R110000737_G_scaffold327084_2_pt1 | contig 19755 bp, 16 predicted proteins | sample TARA_R110000737 | Tara Oceans TARA_R110000737 (sample SAMEA4398027) | marine metagenome | biome: Polar Biome; feature: [SRF] surface water layer (ENVO:00010504); material: water (ENVO:00002006), including particulate matter (ENVO:01000060) such as... | depth 5 m | reverse complement strand
ATTTCAATGCTTTTGGGCGATTTAATGACCATTAGCCAATATCAAATTCCAGTAAAAATCATCATCTTTAATAACCGTACCTTAGGAATGGTGAAACTTGAAATGCGTGTAGAAGGCTACATGGATTGGCAAACCGATATGGTTAATCCTGATTTTGTGAAATTGGCAGAAGCTATGAACATTGCTGCATGGGAAGCGAAAGAACCAAAAGATGTGGAATTGGCACTTTTAAACGGATTCAAACACAAAGGGCCAGCGATCATCAACATTTTTACAGATCCCAATGCGCTAGCAATGCCACCAACCCTAACCTTTGAACAGGTGAAAGGCTTTGCAACTTCCATGGGTAAAATGATGCTGAATGGAAAATTCGCAGAAATAATTGACACAACCAAGAGTGATGTAAAATACTTAAGGGAATTATTATAAATAAGTATGAAGAAAGCTATAAAATTCACAATCTTCGTTCTGCTGACTTTTGGCGTTCTCACAGGTATAGTGATATGGCCTTTACCTGGTTTCATTGTACTCGTTGTCTTGCTAGTGTTGCTTGGCGCACATGATATGTTTCAGAAAAAACACACGATACTCAGAAACTATCCCATAATTGGTCATATGCGATACTTATTAGAAATGATTGGTCCTGAGCTTCATCAATATTTTGTCGAGTCCGGTACAGATGGTAAACCCATTGACAAGAATCACCGCACTTATATCTATGAACGAGCCAAAGAGCAAAGCCAAACACACCCTTTTGGAACTGAGCTTAATGTAAATGATAATGATTACAAATGGATGCAGCACAGCATCTACCCTACCAGGAAAATGGAAACATCGCCACGGGTTGTTATTGGCGGGAAAGATTGTCAACAACTTTATAGTGCCAGCCTCTTTAATATTTCAGCCATGAGTTTTGGAGCGTTGAGCAAGAATGCCATCCAAGCCTTAAACCAAGGTGCCAAAGCAGGCAATTTTTTTCATGATACAGGTGAAGGAGGCATCTCAAAATACCATTTACAAGGTGGAGATTTAGTATGGGAAATCGGCACGGCTTATTTTGGTTGTCGAAATGAGGATGGAAATTTTGATGCAGAAAAATTCAAAGAAAAGGCAAATTGGGAGCAGGTAAAAATGATCGAAATCAAAATTTCACAAGGAGCAAAACCAGGGCACGGAGGTGTTTTGCCTGCAGCTAAAAATAATGAGGAAATTGCTGAGATAAGAGGATTACAGCCACATACAGATATATTCTCACCTCCTGGCCATTCTTCTTTTAGTGATGCTGAAGGATTATTGCAATTTGTGCAGCAGTTGAGAGTTTTATCTAACGGAAAACCTGTCGGCTTTAAACTTGCCATAGGAAATAAACAAGAGTTCATTGAAATATGTGAGAAAATGGGAGAAACAGGTATTAAACCAGATTTTATAACTGTGGATGGTGCTGAAGGGGGAACTGGTGCTGCTCCCATCGATTTTTCAAACTATGTAGGTATGCCTTGGGAAGATGCATTGATTTTTGTAGTGGATACGCTCAACACGCACAAACTCAAAAAAGAAATAAAAGTGATTACAGCTACTAAGATATTTACAGCTTTCGATATTTTTAAAGCCCTTTGCATCGGGGCAGACATCTGTAATTCTGCTCGAGGAATGATGCTCGCTTTGGGTTGTATTCAGGCCCTAAAATGCAATACAAACGAATGTCCTACAGGAGTTACAACAAACAACCCAAAACTTGTAAGGGGGTTGGTGGTTGCTGAAAAATGGAAAAGAGTCCGGAATTATCACAAAAATATATTGGAAGATTTTTTGGAATTATTGGCCGCATCGGGGTGTAATTCACTTGAACAAATGGATAGAAGTTTAATTTATAAAAAGTTAGATAACCGATGGTTTTCCTATGCTGAAAAATATGAAGCAATGCAAAATGGAGTACTTCTAAAATAGAACATAAAAAAGTCATTGAATTAATGATGCTACATAATGATTGAATAATTTTAAGACGCACGAATAAAAAAACTGGCTTCAGCTATTTGTAAAATGTTCATAGAGGCTAAACGCCACTACTTCATTTACACAAACGTTATCAGTTCACCCCCACAATTCCGTATCTTCGCCAGTTCAAAACCAAGCACACAAGCCAAACAATAATCAAACACGAACTAAAAGACAACCTCGTCCAACTTTCTATAGCTAACAAGGATTTTTCGTGCAGAATACCTGTTGAGAAGATCGGGAAAGCCATACAGTGGAACATAGGCGAAAAAGGTTCGGAACTCATAGTCATAAAGAATATTTCGCATTAAACGCTTCGGCTTTTCACCCAACAAATCACGGATGAAAAGTACAACCATCAGTTCAAAGACATCGTTCAGGAATATGCGCCAAAAAATAACTTAGAATGGAAAACGACCTTATTGGCTGTAACGATACAAAACGAATACAATTCCCGCATGTTTGTTCAGGAAACTACTGCCACCAAAATGACTTCTGACGAAATTATTGGTGTTTTGGAGGAGAAGTATGGGTTGGATTATGGCAAGTTATCGAATAACCCTCATTTCTAACACTCCAATCTACAGATTTCGCTTCGATTAACGATAAAAAAGGCCAATTCGAAATATTACTGAATCATGATTTTCTTCGTTTCAAATGTCATTCCATTTGATTCTATGACAGCGAAGTAAATTCCAGGAACTGCGTTTACTTCCATTTCAACTAGATCCGTATTAATCGTTCTCGAAGAAATTACTTTCCCCATATTATCGATAATTCGAATATTCCCAGAAACTACTTCGGTAAATTTGAAATTAAACATACCATTGCTAGGGTTTGGATATACTGCATAAGAAAGTTCTTTTTCTTCGAGTCCTAATTGATTTGTGTTTATCCGGTAAACAGCATTTGTATTTTTATCTACAAACCAAATTCTACCATCTGGGCCAATTTTAATTCCTTGAACACTTGTTTTTCCTGTGGTAATTCGTCCTAATTCAACAGCGGGCATACTTGAAATATCGTAAATGATGATATCTCCTGATTCATATTCACTTACAATCAAACGATTGTCTATTATATCAATTCCTGCTGGTTTAGAAAGTCCAACTGCAACATTTTCATAAGTATAACCTGTAAACCGCTTGTATTCTTGTATCGGTTCATTCATTGGATATGATGGTGTACCACCTTCAGCTCCAGACGTAATATCCATTCTGAATACTTTATTGTTTCCGTGATCAACTGCGTACAACCATTTTTTGGCTTGATCCAATATTAAGTGACTTACAACAACGTTATTTGGATCTTTCTCTACTGTAACATCAGAATAACGATGAACTATTCCATCTGAATGGTCATCTGCTCCCGGGCCATGATCTTCACCGAAATCGTAACGAACGATATCTTTGTTGTAACCATCGAACACCCAAAACACGTTATCTTCTTCGGCCGCTATTCCTTGGCAATATGGACTCAAATGTAACATATCGAGGTGACTACCATTTCCACCTGAAGGCTGCGCATAAATGCTCATATTGCTTGACCACAATGCCGGTCCTGTAAAAGCATTTCCACCGTTGTGATTTGCATCATAAACGCCTGGTGCTGATCCCCAATTTCCGTTTTGGCTGAACGCCAACCCTGTAGTTAAGGACATAAAATGCCACGCATTCCCATCTGTTTTCTTAACTGAAGTTTGATTAGTCGCACCTGCATTGAAAACAGTAACGGTACTACTGCCTGAGTTTTCCGTTCCTTTATTAATTACCCATAATTCCATATTGGATAACACAGGATGGAAATCCAAGTCAGTAGGATTAGCCACCAAATTTGATGGACCTACGATTTCATCTACTGTAAAAGTTGAATTAATATAACCATCAATATAATTTGGCGTTCCAGGACCTGCTTCTGTTTGAACAGTCAACGTATCATTTGAGGTTTTTTGGTCAAGGTTAGAACCATTCAATTGGTCGGCCCAAATTTTAATTGTATAAACACCATTCGTCGAAATTGAAAGTGGAGTACTGTGCACTATTTCATCGTGTTCAAAAGGCAATAGATTCGCTCCTGTGATAGTATGAACAACGGGACTTCCTCCATTTACAGAGTAGTTCAAGTTATAAGATGTTATAGTGGTTGTTCCGTTATTAAAAACCCTCGCCTCCATTGGATAGCTTCCTGTACTAACATAACTATAAACGCTTGAATTAAATACAGACAAGTCATAAGGCAATGGCTCTTGAGCTGTGAAAGTATACGTTCCACCAAGTCCTATTCCTGAAAAAGATTCGACTAGGTAACCATTTACTTCTACATCAAAAAGAAACCCACCGTCTCCCCAATCATCGGCATAAAAAATATCATATTGAACGCCAGTAGTAAGACAAATAGGACTAGAAGAAAGCTGTACATTATTACCATATCCTCCAGGCGTTTGTGCTTGCAAGCCAGCTCCACCGCAACCTACGGCAGTATTACCGCCGGACAACAATGTTCCTTGGCCACATGCATTTCCTTGGGGAACCAATTCCCAATAACCTTCGTAACCATAGTCATCTGTAGAAATTTTAATTACTACTTCCGACTCTGTTGCAGAACATTGACCAAATGTTATGAAGCTTAAAAAAGATACTATTAAGACTAGAAAAATGTTTTTCATGATATACAGTTTTCTTGAAGATAAACCAAATCATTCCCATTTCCCAGTTATCCTTCGGAAATTAAAAAATACTATTGTACTCCTAGTTGTCCTCAAAAAACTTCAACCGCTCCTTTGCCTTTGCCAATGCCACTTGCAAGGAATCAACTCGTTTCAGCAAATGAATAATAGTATCTATTCCTTCCAGATTTATCTCCAAATCTCTATTAAGCCTGAGTATTTTTTCTAAGTCGGTGAGTTTGTCTTCGGCTATGCATGGGCGTTCTTCAACGGTTACGAGTTCTATTAATCCGTATTCGTTCAGACTTTGGAAAAAGGTCACTTCAATTTCGTAATGCGTGCAAAGCTGACTGATTTCTATGTAGTTGATTTCGCTCATGATTTTCTGATTTTAGAAAGTTCAACAAACAATTCTTTTTCTTTATCGGTGAGTTTGGTTGGTAGAACGACATTGTAGGTAATAAACAAATCACCAAACTGACCGTCTTTTTTGTAAACAGGAAATCCTTTTCCTTTGAGCTTCACTTTGGTTCCCATTTGGGTTTCTGGTGCAACTTTCAGTTTTACTTTTCCATCGAAAGTATCTACTTCCAAATCGCCACCGAGCAATGCGGTGTACAAATCCAAATCTACATCGCTGTACAAATTCGCATTGTCCAATTTGAATTTCGTGCTGTTGACAATAGTGAACTGAATCAGCAAATCACCTTTTGGTCCACCATTGGCTCCTTCTCCACCCTGACCTTTGATGCGAATGACTTGTCCATCTTTCACACCTGCGGGAATGGTTAAACGAATGTTCTTCCCGTTGACCGTGAGCGTGCGTTTGTGCGTTTCGTAAACATCGTGAATGTCAAGTTGCAGTTCGGCGTTGTAATCTTGTCCTTTGAACGAGCGCGTTTGTCCGCCACCTGCTCCACCGCGACCAAACATGGATTCGAAGAAGTCGGAATAATCTGCTCCTTGTCCACCTCCGCCAAAACCTTGCTGACCACCAAAACCTTGCTGACCAGCGCCAGAACTTTGGTATTCGCGTTGGTATTGTTGCTGTTGTGCGCGTTGTTTTTCTATTTCCTCGGCGTGTTTCCAGTCTTTGCCGTACTTGTCGTATTTCTTGCGATTTTCGGCATTGCTGAGCACTTCATTGGCTTCGTTAATTTCCTTGAATTTCTTTTCCGAAGTCTTATCGTTTGGGTTCACGTCCGGATGGTATTTGCGCGCCAATTTTCGGTACGCCTTTTTAATTTCCGCTTCCGTCGCGGTTTTCGCAACGCCCATTACTTTGTAATAATCAATTGCTTCCATTCGTTGTTTCTACTTTTTGTTTTCCTAAGTTAATTATTTTACCGTCTTCCATTTCTATTGTTCGGTGGGTTTTGCTCGCAAAATCATTGTCATGCGTAACGATAAGCAAGGATTGATTGTACACTTCGGCTAGTTCTTTGAAAATTTCAAAAACGATTTCCCCATTTTTCACATCTAAATTACCCGTTGGTTCATCGCCCATGATGATAATTGGGTCGTTGATCAATGCTCTTGCAATGGCAACACGTTGTTTTTGTCCACCGCTGATTTGATTTGCACCTTTCAATGCTTGATCTTGAATACCAAGAATTTTTAGTTTTTCGTAAGCACGGTGTTCGATTTCTTTTTCGCTGTATTTTCCCAATTTAATGCCAGGCAACATAACATTTTTCAAAACCGAGAATTCGTTCAACAAGTAATGAAACTGGAAAACGAAACCAATTTTTTCGTTTCTAATGCGCGCTAAATCCTCATCTTTTTTACCAATCATACTCACACCATCGATCAATAAATCGCCTTCAAAAGAAGTATCCATAGTAGAAAGAATGTAGAGTAAAGTAGATTTTCCGCAACCCGATTTACCAATAACAGATACAAAATCCCCACGGTCGATAGAAAAACTTATATCCTTCAATATCTTAATCGTCACTGGATCATGAAAGTATTTGGTGACGTTAATAGCTTCTAGTACTTTATTGCTCATTTTATTTTCCTCTAATTATGTCAACAGGGTCAATTTTACTCGCTTTACGCGAAGGGAAATAGCCTGCCAAATAGGTTGTGATGATGGAGAAAATTCCGCCGATTACATAAAACATCGGATTGTAACTAACCGGATAGGTTTTGACGGTTGGTAAGGCTTCCGTGTTAAAAGGAATATAACTTATCACAACCGACAAGCCGAAACCAAAGAATAAGCCCACGAGTCCACCAACAAGACCAATTGTCAAAGCAATGGTGATAAAAATTCGATTGACATCTTTCCCTGAAAATCCCGTCGCTTTCAATATAGCGATGGTATCCATTTTCTCGTAGATCATCATGTTCAGAATGTTGTAAATCCCAAATCCAGCAACGATTAACAAAGTCACCCCAACCGCATAGGAAATCAAAGTTCGGATGGAACTACCGGTTTCAAATTGAGAATTCGCCGTTTGAATATCAATAGCCTGACATTCGAAAATTGAGCCATACTCTTTTGCAATTTCTGGAGCTTGCGCCATATCGTTCAACTTGATTTGAATATCGGTAACGTATGAATTGGGTTTCCCCATAATTTTCTGAGCCGTATTGATGGAGCTGTAACTTTGCACTTTATCTAGCTCCAATATCCCAGATTGAAATAGGCCAACGACTTTTAAAGGAAAAGTACCACCATTCATCGTTGAAATTTGAATGACATCACCAACACGGGCGAGCATGTTTTTAGCTGCGCCAACACCGAGAATGATGCTGTTGGGTACATTTTTCAAATCGACGGCGCGACCTTCTACCACGTAATCTTCAAAAGTGAAAAGTCGGCTTTCTTCGTCAACATCTATACCGTTGATCATTCCTGTGAGTCCTACTCCACCAACATTGTAAAAAATATTTACCGCCATTTTCGGGGCAATTCCTTTTACTCTTTTGTCTTTTCTCAGTGCATTTATAACTGCTAAACTATTGTGAATTTGCAGCTGTTCCGTTTTCGGTTTTATGGAACGAATCATGTTGTAATCGTTCCCGTATTCCTTTGAATTTTCAATGGGTTGCACCTTGGAAGGCAAAACTTCATTGTACAAACGAATGTGTGGTGTACGGTTGAGGATTAAGTTGTCGAGCAGTTCGTTCAATCCACCCATGAAACTGAGCAGCGTAATGAACATTGTGATACTAAACGTAACGCCGACCGCTGCGATCAACGTTTGTTTGTACCTCGCCCAAAGTAGTGACCATGAAATCTCATAAATTATTTTGAATTTCATTTCGCTTCTTTTACGATTTCGTCAGTTGCTTTCAATCCAGATAAGATTTCTACCATTTTGTAATCCATCAAACCAGTTGTTACTTTAACTTCTTTCCCTCCTTTTAGAAGAACTTTGTTGTCGTCTTGCAAGTATTCTCGTGGAATTAGCAGAGCATCTTTTTTCGTTTGAATAACGATACTTGCCTCAAAAGAAACGTTTGGAAACAGCCTTTCTGGCCGCTTCGTAAATTCCGCTTCAACTTCAAACGTTCTCGTCATGGTGTTCATCAGCGGATAGATTTTAGTAATATTCGCCTCGTACACTTTGCTTTTGTCACTGTTTAGCGTAACCATGGTCTTTTGTCCCAAAATGAGTTTATCGATATCGTATTCATCGACTTGCATCTTGAGAACGTATTTGTCCTTTTCTCCTAGAACGGCAATTGGTGTTTGCGGTGATACCAACTCTCCAACTTCTACATTCAAGGAGTAAACTTCGCCGTCGACCATACTTTTTAAGGTGAAATCACTGGCAGAGCTTGTCATGATGCGCAGGTTATTCTTCGCTTGTTGAGAGTTTAGATCCAACTGTCGCTTTAAATCAGAGTAGTTTGTTTTCGCGGCTGAATAGTTCAATTTCGAGTTTTCGTAGGCGAATGTTGCGCTTTCTAGCTCTATTTTGCTATTCAAATTTTTAGCCGCCAATTGTTTTTGTCTGTCCCATTGCAAAGAATCATTTTTCATCTTGAACCGCGCCAAATCTATCGCCTGAATCGCTTCGCGCAATTTTCCTTGGTTGGCATTGATGTCAGAAAAATTAGCCATCAATTGTGCATTGTCTTTGTTCAATTGCTGTGCAATATTGGAAATCGAAAGCACTGGGCTGCCATTCATCACCGCATCACCTTCCGAAGCATATATTTTATTGACGATACCGCTCGCTGTCGCAAAAGCCGTATATTGATTTTTACTTTCCACATTCCCAGAAGCGTAAACAGATTCAGTAATATTCTGTTTCACAGGAAGAATACCTTTTTCTTTTTCTCCACAAGAAAATAGCAACAAGGCACTTACGATAATAGCAAATGATTTCATACTATAAAATTAACTATTAGCTACAGGAAAATTTATGACAAAAATCACTTTCCCAAACTATTATCTTTTTTTAGGAAATGATAGAGATTGCCTTCGACTCCCTTTCTTGCCGACAAGCAGGCGCTCAGTCATCTTTCAAGCCTCAATCATCACACATATACTTTCCGCACACTGAGCGCCTGCCTGTCGGCAAGACAGGGAGTCGAAGTGTGCGTGTAAGACGGAACGCTGATTTGACAGGTTGAGCTGATTAACACGAATATTCTTTGTGCACTCTGCGAAACTCTCAGCGCACTCTGCGGTTAATCCCATTCCTTTCGCTTACCTTGCACCCATGAAAAAATCCGTAGCAATAATTGGAGGTGGTCCAGCAGGAATGATGTTAGCAGCATGTTTAGATTCATCTCTTTACGACGTTACGATTTACGAGAAAAACAAAAGCTTTGGTCGTAAGTTTTTGGTTGCAGGAAAAGGCGGTTTTAATGTCACCCACGGTGAAAATATAGGTGATTTCCTTCAACGCTATACACCAAACAATTTCTTAGAAACAGCCTTGCGAAATTTCAATAACGAAGATTTGCGAACTTGGCTGAAATCTATAGGAATTCCAACTTTTATAGGCAGTAGTCACCGAATTTATCCTGAAAAAGGAATTAAACCCATTGAAGTTTTGAATCAAATCTTAGACGTTTTGACTACAAAAGGCATTCATTTTCAGCTTGACCAAGAATGGAAAGGGTGGGATCAGAACAACCAATTGATTTTTCAATCTGGAGATAAGGTGAATTCAGACATCGTCGCGTTTGCTTTGGGCGGCGGAAGTTGGAAAGTAACAGGATCAGATGGATCGTGGTTGACAACATTCCAAGAAAAAGGAATAGAAACGAAAGATTTTGTGCCTGCCAATTGCGCTTACCAAATCGATTGGTCGAAAGAATTTCTGAAGAAAAATGCTGGTCAACCCTTAAAAAACATAGCTTTAACTTGTGCTGATAAGACCCAAAAAGGCGAATTAGTCATCACTGATTTTGGTTTGGAAGGAAATGCTATTTATGCTTTGAGTCCTCAGATTCAGAACGAATTGGATACAAATGGCAAAGCGCAAATCTACCTCGATTTAAAACCACCTTTGACAGTGGATAGAATCAAAGAGAAGTTGGAGAAATCGAAAATGAACACCACCGATTCCCTGGACAAAGAACTAAAACTCTCGCGCCCACAAATTGATTTGATTAAGACAAATGTTACCAAAGAAGAGTTTATCAATCCTTCACTTTTAGCAGCAGCAATCAAAGCTTTGCCATTAATAGTTTTAGCTGCCGCAGAATTAGACGAAGCCATTTCTACAACAGGTGGAATTGCCTTGGATCAAATTGACGAAAACAATCAATTAAATAAACTTTCGAATCACTATTGTCTTGGCGAAATGTTGGATTGGAATGCCCCAACCGGCGGTTATCTGCTGCAAGCTTGTTTCAGCATGGGTGCTCATTTAGCGAAGCATTTGAATGGTAAAAAATAAAGCCAGTTTTTTGACTCAGGACTTGAGTATTCATGACTTATGGACTTAAGGGCTTAAAATTCATAACCAATAAAAAATACTGTGTTCTTCGTGCCTCCTTTGCGCTCTTCGTGGTTTAAAAAATATTATCTTAGAAAAAACTAAAATCATGAAATATTCTATCATCATCCTTATTTGGATAGCATTAACTGTCAGCTGTTCAGCTATAAAAAACAGCCAAGAAGCAGAAGTCAAAGAAAAAACAGAAAAATTCGGAACTATGGATTTGGGCGCATTTTCTATGAGTTTAAATGTGAAAGACTTAGCGGTTTCAAAAGCATTTTACGAGAATTTAGGTTTTCAAAAATTCGGTGGTGATGAAAAAATGAATTACCTCATCATGAAAAACGGAACAACGCTAATTGGTATATTTCAAGGAATGTTTGAAGGAAATATCCTGACTTTCAATCCGGGTTGGGATCATGAAGCCAAAAACATCGACAACTTCATGGACATTCGTAAAATTCAAGAAGTTCTGAAATCGAAATGGATAAAACTAGATTCCGAGGCAGATGCAAACACCAAAGGTCCGGCGAGTATAATTTTGAAAGACCCTGATGGGAATGTGATTTTATTGGATCAGCATAGATAATGGATTAGCGGATGGCGGATTGCGGATTGTTAAAATGAATTAATTCCTTCCCCTTTGGAGGGGGATTAAGAGGGAGGATTTTTAATTTCAATACTCAATCGAACTCCGAATCAAAACAACTTCCACTCGCCTATTCTTTTCAAAATCCACCTCAGTAAATTCTCGAACGAGCGGCTGAGAGTTGCTATGACCAAAAGTTGTAATTATCGATTCCTCTACCCCATTTTCGACTAAAATATTCTTTATGGCAAGAGCTCGTTTTTCTGATAAAATCTGATCTGGTCGGCAGCAAACATGGCCGTGAATTTCAATTTTGGTATACGTGTCGGCTTTTATTTTGGCAACCAACTCATCAACAACACCATAAGATTTCGGTAAAACAATATCCTGATTACCAACAAATTTTATATCCAAATTGGATACTTCTCGAATCATTTTTCCTTCCATAGGCGAAAGGAATTTCACATCTACCCGCCTATTCATTTCATCACTTCCAAAATCTGAGGACTCACCGTCGATAGAAATAGTAGCCCTCTTAAAAGTCGTTTTAGCCAAATCGGTTACTGATTCAGCTCGTCGCTCGGCTAACTTTTGATTGTATTCTATGCTTCCAACTGTATCTGTGTATGCAAAGATTTGTATATCCTTTATTCCTTTCAAAGACTTTATTTTCTCAATATCGATGGAGTTTCCATTTGGCTTATCCGAATTGAAATCAAAATAAAAAGTTAGTGAATCAGGCTGAAATTGAGCGTTTACCAATAATAATCTGAAGAACAAAATGAGGAGTAATAGGTATTTCATTTCACAAGTGGATTTAATGTAAGAAACGGAACTTGGGTGAAAAGTTACATTTTAACTTTTCCCTACTTCCCCTTAAAAGAAACCAACTCAAACAACAACCAAGCATCTGGATCTATTTCTACAGATTGCACATTTGCGCCTTGAACTTCAAACTTTAGTTTCTTTCCAGTCATGCGAACCGTTGTAGTATCATTGCTTCCGTCTTGATAATTTACTTTCACATCCAAAGGAAAGTTAAACAAGTATTGCTTCTGTGTTTGCTTGATTTTCATCGTCATTTTTGAAGAGTGATTCGACTTCCATTTAATCGCCAATTCAGGTTGTCCAACTTCGCGCAACCATTGCTTGAAGAAATAGTCCAAATCTTTGCCAGTTCTGTTTTCCAAGAGTATTTGAAAATCGATTGAAGAAGCATTGCTGAATTGGTAAGAATCGTAATAATACTGGATGTTTGACCAAAAAGAAGAATCACCTAGTTCTCGGCGTAACATATGCAGAACCATTGCCCCTTTTTCGTAGGAATTAGCGTTCAATAATTCTAAGTAATTCTCTATCCGTTGATTGATAATGGGAACAGGGTTGCTTTTATAATAGCGTATAACTTTAGCTCGTTCGCCCACTACTCGCTCTTTCAACTTTTCTTTTCCGTATTTGTGTTCGAAATAGAGATTCGTGAAGTAGGTTGCGAAACCTTCGCTGAGCCAGATGTCGTGCCAAGTGGCTTCCGTTGCAGAATTTCCGAACCACTGGTGTGCAACCTCATGAGCAACTAGTGCTTCGCAACTTCCAGTTCCGGTAACACTTTCTTCGGCGTAAAAAATATTGCTTGCGTTTTCCATTCCGCCAAAGCGAGTTTTCGACTGAACGTTGGCCAATTTTTCAAAAGGATAATTACCGACATTTTCAATAAAGTACTTTGTTATAGGCATCGCAAAAGCATAGTCGCTAAATCCAGCGTCTTCGTCTTGTGGATAAACCCAAGTTGAAATGGGAATTTCATTCACTTCTCCTTGTTCCTGGATAGCAAATTTAGCGGCGGCAATAACCATAACTTTGGTTGGGATTGGTTCCTCCATTACCCAGTGTGATCGCATTTTATTGTTCTCCAGATCTTGCATTTCTATCAAAGCGCCGTTCCCGATACTCTGGTAATGTGAAGGAGCAGTAATATACCATTCTACTTTTGCTTTGTCCGATGGATGATCGACAATTGGTAACCAGTTTTGACCTCTGTCAGGCCAATTGTCGCCAAAAAAAGTTCGATCGCCGTATTTATTTTTGGATATGATTAACCCATCATTCGGTATACCTGAATAAACAATAGAATAAATCCGATGTTCCTCTATCTCCGATGTAGGAATTGAAATTTCCAATTTATTCCAGTTATGTGAGAATTCAACAGGTTTACCATCCTCTTCAATGGAAGATACAGTCATACCTTTTCCATTCTCTAATTGTTGAACTAGGTCTAAATAAAATTTAGAAACTGAAGCCAAAAAATGAATTTCTATCAATGCTTTTCCTTGAATGATGTCAGTTGAATCATTCAAATCAATTTGGAAAGAATAACGATCTACATCAATTTCACCAGCTCTTGGATAATGCTTTTGGGCATAACTTTGCAGGGAGGCTGAAGCGAAAATTATTAGAAAAAGAAATTGTCTCATGCTTATTTTTTTGAATCCTAAAGATAAGCCAAACTTCTACAAGACTAATCTTGCTTGACAATTTTAATCACCTCTTTTCCAACAATAGATTGAATAGCAACGAAATAAACCCCCGATTCATAATCAACAGTGTGTATTTGAATGCTCTTCTTATTCAAATAGTTTTCGTTAAAGACAACTTTGCCTGACGCTGAGGATATAGAAACGTTCGTTTCAGAAACACTTTTATCGAATTGGATTTCAAAATTGTCTTGAACTGGGTTTGGAGCTATTTTAACAAAGCTGTTACCTAGTTCTTCTATTCCCAAACATGAAGTGAATACTATCGTATCTGTAGAAGTACAACCGGCTGAATTTGTAATGGTTACCCAATACGTTCCAGCTGCAGTTACATTCAAATATTGATTCGTAGAACCGTCATTCCAAAGGTAACTTGAAGCTACACCTGCATCCAACACAATTAATCCTGTACAATAACTAGAATCCGCACCAAGATTTGGAGCCGCGGGAGGATTTACAACTGTAACACTTGCTGAAGAAGAATCAGCGCACACTCCATTGGAAGCAACTAATCGATATTGATAATTTCCAGGCGTCGTTAAAACATTTGTAAAATTATTTCCAGTTCCCGAAACAACATTGTTCAATTTCCAAGTTAAGCTTGTTGCACCTGAAGTTGCGCTAGTGCAATTAACTGTTTCCCCGGGACAAATGCTTACAGGTCCAACGTTAAAGTTAGTAATCGAAGGTGGAGCGAAAAATTCTACTAGAATATCCATTGTATCAGAACAATAACCGTTTGTTGCAATAAATGAATAGGTATGGATACCAACTCCTGAAGTTACAGAAGGCAATATTGCCCCTGTACCTACTTGAACGCCATCTTTAAGCCATTTCCTTCCACTTGCACCAACGGAACCTTGAGAATATCCATTGAATACGATTACTTGTCCAATGCATGCCGATGCAGTACTAACTGTAATTGAATCGACTACAGGTATACTCAAAACATCTATGGTTTGAGAAACACTATCAAAACAAGTTCCATTAGTTACAGCCAAGGTTATAACCAGAGGTCCAGGCGTTGTAGCGAAAAGGGAATAGTTCAAGGTTGTTCCAACAGGAACGCTATTATTGGCCCACGCTTGTCCAATTGAGCCAGTGCTCGTATTTGTAAATTGAATAAAGTCACCAACACAAACTGAAGTTGCACTGCTTGTAAACGAGGAAACAGCACTGCAACATGAGGTGGAAACAAGCGATGTTGAATATGGAGAATAAGTATTACCATTTAAAATACCATTAACGTTAAGCGTATAAGATCCACCCGGAATCATTCCTATGTCCACACTCTGAGTAAATGGAACTAAAATTGAAATCCCGATAGCGAACGAATAATTTAAACTCACATTAATAACGGACCCTACAATGTTAACAGTTGCTCCAAGATAAGTATAACCTGCTGCATAGTGCAATCCTGTAACTGTTAAAAAAGTTGTTGTACACGATGTTACTGGTGGACTTGTTGGTACAGCAGTATATACATCAACTTGACCAAGTGAAGACTGTGCACAAAGTAGAAATACAACTAAAAGGCGCTTAAGTTTTGTCATTTTTTTAACAATTATGTTTATATAAACACCAATGTACGGAAAAATTAAATGCCGATAAAGAATTACTCCATAGATTTTAAACATTTAGAATTATGACTATTCTCATATTTTTATCTGTTTGGCTTCACTATATTTATAACACAGAAAAGTTAATCATCTAAAACAAATCAAAATGGCCCAAAACCTTATTTATTACCCTACCGATTTTTCAAAATGTGCAGAGAATGCTTTCAAATATGCTCTTCAAATGGCTAAAGCTACAAAAAGTGATATTGAGATTATTCACGAAATAGACGTACGTGCAGGTTCATCTGCCTCTATGATTTCCAAAGATGCCATGGGAATGGTTTCGATGCTAGAAGACGATGCAAAAGTTAAATTAGAGCAATTGGTGGAAAGATTGAAAGATGAAGGCGTTGAGTCTACGTCCAAAATTATATTTGGAGACAAACTATCGTATTACTTGAAAAACAATCCTTCAATGGCCAATAAAATGGTCGTTATGGGTACCAAAGGTACTGGAAGTGTCGAAAATAGATTGTTTGGAAGTAAAACACACAAAATTATTCGAGAAATAGATTTCCCTGTTTTAGTGGTGCCAATTGAAGCTCAGTTCGATGGTATTAGCGATATACTCTTCGCAGCAGACTATTCTACCATGAATGCTGGCCAGTTCAAGCAATTGACTGACATTGGAACTTATTTTCACTCCAACATACATGCGGTTCACGTTATGGAAAGTGAGGAAAAAGAAGAAATCAGTGCTCTGGCAGAGGAAATAGAAAATGGTATACGTAAAAACACAGATTATACTCAACTCGATTTTCAAATGCTCTACGCAACCAATATTGAAGAACGTTTGCAAACGATGATACATGAAGACAACATCAGTCTATTGGTTATGGTAACTAAAAAACGCAGCTTTTTCGAACGCTTTTTTGGAACGAGTTTAACTAAACAGATGGTCTATCACACCCATGTTCCAATGCTAGTTTTTCAGAAAAAATAGTTGTTAAAACTTGGAAATAAAGAGATTATCCCAACCAAACGTTCATGATAATCTCTTTTCCAGCATATTCATTTACGCGGAGCAGAATCAATGACTTGGATTGCTGTAGTTCTTCGCGCATTACAGAAGAATCCATATCAATGTACAGTACTTTTTCATGGATGCGAACGCTTTTGGTTCGATTAGCGATGGCTTTACCCATAATTTCTTCCCAATTGTTGATGATGTTCATCTCTTCCATTTTCCCTTCTAAACGATAAGCTCTTAGAAAACGGTCGACCAAATCTTTCATCGGTCCATCCGGTTTTTTTTCTTGCTCACTCATGCGTTTTGGGTTTTTGAAAATTCGGGAACTTTAAGCGAACCTTCGCTCACTTCAAAGTAATGGATAGGCACATCAACGTTGACAAATATTTTTTCCAATCGATCTCGATTAGTATCTGTTACCAATACCTGACCGAAAGAATGGTTAGAAACCAATTGCAGTAAGCGACCTACTCTATTGTCATCCAATTTATCGAAAATATCATCGAGCAAAAGGATAGGCAAGAATCCGAGATGCGCCTTCAACCATTCAAATTGCGCCAATCGAAGTGCAATTAAATATGATTTTTGCTGACCTTGAGAGCCGAATTTCTTTACTGGGTGACCTTTGATCGTAAACACCAAGTCGTCCTTGTGCGTGCCGCCATTTGTGTATTGAGAGAAAGCATCCTTTCGTTGGTTGATTTCCAACAAGTCTTTAAAAGAAATGTCATTCAATTGTGAACGGTATTCCAAATCAATTTGCTCAGCTTCTTCTCCTATAAAATTGTATTGTCGTTGAAAAACAGGTATAAACTCCGTCAGAAATGCCTTTCTCGCTTCGTGAATTCTCGTTCCAACTTGAATCAACTGTTCATCCCAAACCTCAATAGATTCTCGATCAAACATGCCATGTTCGTACATGTTTTTCAGCAGCGCATTTCTTTGGATTAAAATTTTAGCATAACGCTGTAAATCATCCAAATAACTCCTGTTTGATTGAGCGATAATTCCGTCCATCCATTTACGACGAACCTCACTCCCATCACCAATTAAGTTTCTATCGTATGGCGAAATCATGACACATGGAAACTGACCGATGTGATCACCAAGCTTTTCATATTCACTTTTGTTTCGCTTGAAAATTTTCTTCGCTCCAACTTTTACCGAGCAATGAATATTAATGTCTTTTTCATCCTTTTCAAAAATTCCTTGAATGACAAAAAAAGGCTGGTCGAAACGAATATTTTGTTTGTCTACAGCATTCAAATAAGACTTGCAAACTGACAAATAATGAACGGCGTCAAGAATATTCGTTTTCCCTGAGCCATTGTTCCCTGTAAAGCAATTAATCGAAGGCGAAAGTGTCATTTCGGCATCTTCATAATTCTTAAAATTTACGAGCTGAAGGGATTTCAAATACATTACTACAAACTTACAGAAAAATATAGGTTAATCTGGGCCACGAATACACGAATTTTCACGAAGAAATTGAGTTGCAAGTTACAAATTGAACGGCTTCTTTGAAGTGATTTGGTTGTTGGCTATTGGGTATTGGGTATTGGCAAAAATTATCCAAGCCAAAGCGAAGCGACCCAAAAGCCAAAGGCCAATTGCAAACAACTTGCAACTTGCAACTCAATTCACTTTAAATTTCGCAAAGAGAATATGTATATTTGATAAAACGATTACCATGCAAAAACTAATCCTTTTCCGAATCTTGTCGCTAACGACTTCAATCTATTTCTCCCAAGATTCAGATGCTATCGTAAGGATTTAGAAGAAACATTGGCTGTTGCAAGGAAATTTTATAGCGACACTTATATTAAAGATGCACGTATCTATATGGGCTGTATGCATTAATTTCGAAAAATGATTGAATTCACACTGATAGAAACTGAGAATCTAATACTGAGAAAAATCGATATTGAAGTCATGAACTCCATTTTTGAAAGTTATTCTGACGACGAGCTGATGACGTTTTTTGGTCTATCGAAAACGGAGGAACTTGAAAAAGAAAAATTCCGATACGAAAATGGCTTGACGACTTTTAACCGAAGTTTCTTGTATTTCCATTTGATAGATAAAACGTCAAATAAAGTTATCGGTTGGTGCGGGTATCATACTTGGGCGATTGACCACGACAGAGCAGAAATGGGCTATGGACTTTATGCTGACAAATGGAAACAAAAAGGATTAATGACCGAAGCCATGAATGTAATAATTCCTTATGGTTTCAAAGAAATGAAATTGCACCGTATTGAGGCTTTAATCGGTCTAGAAAACATCGCTTCATTCAAAGTTTTAGATAAATTCGGCTTTCAAAAAGAAGGTGAATTGCGCGAACATTATTTTGTCGATGGTAAGTATGAGGATTCATCAATGTATTCACTCTTGGTTACGGATTAGTTTGGTTTTGCCTTTCGCTGTTGGCTGTTGGCTGTTGGCTGTTGGCTGTTGGCACAAATTAGCCAAAAGCCAAAGCGAAGCGAGCCAAAAGCCAACCGCCAATTCTACATACTTATCAACAATAACAAGATTTATTAAACCATCAAACGATTAATTTTTATCTATTGCCTATATTTGTAAAGCATGAGTGATTACGTAGTTTCCGCACGAAAATATAGACCCCAAACCTTTGATACGGTTGTTGGTCAAAAGTCAATTACGACGACTTTGCGTAGCGCAATTTCTACTGGACATTTGGCACAAGCATTTTTGTTTTGCGGTTCACGTGGGGTTGGTAAAACAACTACAGCAAGAATCTTAGCAAAAACAATCAATTGTTCCAACAGAAGTGAACAAGTTGAGGCTTGTGACAAATGTGATTCTTGCATTTCTTTCAATGAAAATGCTTCTTTGAACGTTTATGAACTTGATGGTGCAAGTAACAACTCCGTTGACGACATTCGTAACTTAATCGATCAGGTAAGGATACCACCTCAATTAGGAACGCACAAAGTGTTTATCATTGATGAGGTCCACATGCTTTCCACTTCGGCTTTCAATGCGTTTTTAAAAACCTTGGAAGAACCACCTAAGCATGCTATTTTCATCTTAGCAACTACCGAGAAACATAAGATTATACCTACCATTTTGTCACGTTGCCAAATTTTTGATTTTAACAGAATCAAGGTTAGCGACATGGCAGAACATTTGGCCCAAATAGCGGTTAAAGAGAATATAACTGCCGATCCAGAAGCTTTGCATTTAATTGCTCAAAAAGCGGATGGCGCTCTTCGCGATGCACTTTCAATCTTCGATCAAATTGTCACTTTTGCTGGAAGTACGATTACTTATCAGCATGTACTTGACAACTTAAATATTCTCGATTACGATTATTATTTCCGCATAGTAGAATCGGCTCAGAAAGAAGATATCCCAGGATGCCTTCTACTCATGAACGACATCGTTGAAAAAGGATTTGATCCACATCATTTTGTTGTAGGACTGGCAGAACATTACCGTAATCTTCTCGTT
>TARA_R110000737_G_scaffold352737_3_pt1 | contig 19802 bp, 21 predicted proteins | sample TARA_R110000737 | Tara Oceans TARA_R110000737 (sample SAMEA4398027) | marine metagenome | biome: Polar Biome; feature: [SRF] surface water layer (ENVO:00010504); material: water (ENVO:00002006), including particulate matter (ENVO:01000060) such as... | depth 5 m | reverse complement strand
GCACCTGTCGCAATGTCTTCAGCGAGAATAGTTTCATCCAAGATTTCGGAGGTTTCAACTGCTCCTGTTGCAATGTCTTCAGCAAGAATTGTTTCATCCAAGATTTCGGAGGTCGTAACCGCACTAGTGTCTATATCTACTGCTTGAATCGTTTCATCAACTATTTTCCAAGTGGTAATAGAGTTATCGGCAATATCGTCCGTGTAAAATGAATAAGGAACAGCCATAAACTTACTATAACTGACCTCTTTGTATTCACCATCATTTTTCGTCGATATTTCTACCATCAACCATTGATCACCATTGTACCATGGAATGTTCAATAAAGCGGAATAATCACCTCCCAAATATGCGCCCAATCCTATTGTCAATGAAAACATACCGTATCTATCAGTTGTAGTTGAATGTTCTTCTTGATAATAAGTGACCGACCCAGCAGGCCCATTTGAAATAGCAAATCTAACCCCAATTTCTCTTTCATAAAGAGGCTTCCCTATTGCATCGTAACCTACTAATTGATGGCTCTCATCATCTATTGCAACTGCCTGATAATTAATGCCCTCAAGGTTGGCAATTTGATTTTGCCCGTAAGCAATTGATCCGAGTGAAATTATAGTTGCGAACGCTATTAAATATTTTTTCATTGTATTCAGTTTATTTTATTGAGAAAGCTAAACCAAGTGTAGCTCCGTACATTCTATTGTTAGACTTTTGTTCTGTGTTTGATTCTAAATTCCCTAATCCTAGCATATAGTTTACATCCAAATAAACCGAGATATAATCATTAGCTGTGAAGCTTACTCCCGGACTAAAAAATATTCCGAAATCATTTTTATTGATATCACCTGCATTTCGGATGTCAAAATCCTGATTGTTTAGGGTTTGGATGCCCTTCAACATATAGCCATAATAACCGGTTACAGAAAGATGAGTTCCGAATTTGCCGAAGCTGTAATCGTATCCAAGTCCCAATCGTAGATCTAAGTATTGAAGCGACCATGAGTAATTGGAGTTGTCATAAATGTATGTAGCACCAGCTTTTCGCATACCTGCCTTAAAAGGGAAGTATAGACCATTTTCAAGGTTGTAACTGTAACCAAGCGCATAACCACCTGAATAAGATGGGCTGTATCCATCTACCTTTTCACCAAAACTGTTTTCGAACATAAAATTGGTAATGTTCTGAGAAGCCTCAATTGTAAGATTAGATTGTGCTTTCACACTAACCCCAAGACCTACTAGCACTATGATAATAACAATTGTTTTCATATTAACGTTTAATTAGTTTTGATTGATAGATGTTACCAGATTTATCAGTGATATAGATAAAATAATTTCCTGCGGTCCATGGTGCGCAGTTCAATGTATATTCTCGAAGTGATTCAATCTTTTCTATATAGATCATCCTGCCATTGGCATCTATCACACGCAGGACAATGTTTTCAAGATTTTCATTTAATTTAAAATCAACCGTTGTCACAGCAGGGTTTGGATACACCGTCATTTTTACCTTAAAAGTATTTTGGATCAACTCTACCCATAATTGTGAAGGCTGAATAAAACCAGGTCGCGATTCAATTTCATTACTGTAATATGCTCCTGTTTGATACGACTGGCCAACGGTTTGTTGAACAGTTATATGTTCGGTATTTGCAGAATTTCCTACGCAATTAATACTTGAACGTATAATTGTTTGAGAAAAACAAAATGACCCAGAAATCAGAAATCCAATAAGAAAAATGATTTTATTCATATCGTAATGATTTAGTTTTTTCCAATTTACAAAAAAAAATGATTGCGCTCAACCTAATTGGTTCAAAAATGGCCTGACGGGTTAATGTTGTGCTAACGGTGACGCTATGTTGCGTTTTGTGCCCCGCTGGGGTGCCAAATGCAATATAGCGAATGTTGAACTAAACCCCAAAGGGGTAGCCTTTTCCAAATCCGAAAAAAGCACCACCTTTAGGGAATAACATCTTCAAAATAAAATTATGAAAAAAAAGTGAAACATTAGTAGAAAAAGCGTGTAGAGAAATTCCGTCATTTGGTGATTCGATACTAAAACTACGCCGTCAGTATGAATTGGCGGGGAAAAGTGAAAGTACGGTTGTAAATTATAGCCGCTGTTTGTCACAAATGGCACTTCATTTTGGCTGTTGCCTTACAGAACTGGACAAAGAGCAAGTTCTGGATTACTTGCAGTACCTGAAAAATCAGAAAAAAACACCTTCTGAAAGTTATTTCAAACATACCGTTTATGGGCTTCGGGCGCTTTACAAGTTGTATGGACTGGAAGACAAACACTTCGTTTTACCTTCGATTGAAGGATATAAAAAGTTGCCTGTTGTGCTTTCTCAACAGGAGATAAAACGATTAATTTCTGCTCCCAAACTACTCAAACATCGTATTCTGATTGGTCTTGCTTACGATTGTGGTTTGCGACGAGGTGAACTGCTCAATCTGGAAGTAAAAGACATCGACTTTGACCGAAAAATGCTCCATGTTCGGCAAGGAAAAGGACGAAAAGATCGCTACGTTCCCATCGGAGATTTAACACTTGGCGGTCTGAAAACATATTTTGAAACGGAAAATCCAAAAGAGTAGGCGTAATTAAAAAAAAATGATGTGAAAATAACTATGAAAGTAGCATTCGTCATTACATTGTTGGGAATGGTGGCATGCAGTCAATCAGGAAAAGAAGACGAAACTAACGCAGATGATGTTAAAAGCGAACTAAACGATGTTGTTGATGTTTCAAAGGATTATGCGGCAGAAAAGGCGGATGATTTGAATACCGAAATGAAAGAAATGAATGAAAGTCTGTCCATGAAATTGGAGAATATCCGAGGGAAGTACGACGCTCAAAGTGACAAACTAAAGACTAAGTACAAGAGACAGAAAGCCGAAATGGAGGTGCTGAAAATGAAACTAGACCATAAAATAGTAGAGTATAATGAAGCAGTTCAGGAAGAACAAGCTGCCTTAAAGAAAGACATTCATAAACTTGAACATTCTCTCGAGGAAAGCATCGACACATTTGAAAAACAAATGGCTGAAAAAAACAATGAAAAGGAAGACGATTAATCTGAACCCGAATGAATAAAGTATATAAGACTTGAAATTATGAATAACCCTAAAATTTTGAAAGCTCCCATTGTGACGAAGGGTGATAAAATAGTGGTAATGACGAACCCACAAGACATACTTTATTTTGTCGAGTAAAGGAGATCAAAATGAATTGTTTCATATTTTGTCTGTGCTAACAAAGTTGCACCTAACGGAATGCGGCTAGTATCAGCCGGCGTATCCAATTGCGACCACTTTTAAAACCCTCCGATGTCCAACGTGAAGTCAAAGTATTTTGAGCGAGCTGCTGCGAAAGCTGTCCCCGACGATGTCATCACTTCAATGTGCTGCTTTAGCCTGCTCAGCGGCTGTTCATGGCTCGGTTGGAACTAGCCCGGGGTAACATCATGCTATTACTTATTTAGACTTGTCAAATGAAGTCTTATAAAAAACATGCATCAAAAAGAAATGCGGAAAACTAATACAAGCAATGAAAATGAAAAAATTAGCCCACAACCCTTCAATACTCATAAATTCTTTTGCGTAATAAACTATCAGGAGAAAAATGAGCAAGGCACCAAATGTATAAAACGACGATTTTTTATACATTTGGAGAGAATTCATCTGGAGTCCAAGCTTTAAATGCTGCCAGGCATTGTAACTGTGTTGAAAAACAAAATAAATTCCGAATGCCAATATTAAAGGCACTTTTACACCAAGTAGTAATAAGAATATTAGACCGAGATAGGACATGCGTTTAGAAAGGATAGTTTGAAGCAAAATGTAGATTAAAGACAGAGATGCAGTGAATTTGGTTAGGAATGAATAATTTAAATCGAAAGCATTGGATAAAGGAAAGGTGACTAAATTGCTGACAATGCCAAGAGATTCTTCCGGATGAGAAAAAATAATAAAAAAGAGAATGCTCATTCCCATTAGAAGCGCTTTTAAATGTGCCCCAAAAGAATCTATTTTTTTATCTGATTCAACCAATTCTGATTCTCCAAAATGAAAAGAGGAATAGATTATAAAAAGAAGCAACGCCATTAATGGATAGAACTGCCAAAATGTATAATACAGAAAAATAATAAATAGGTATTTAAATATAAATAAGAACAAAGATGCATTTTTGCTTTTTGTGAGCAGGTGATCTAAGGCTCCATGGGGAACACCAATATAAAGCAGTCCAATAATCACTACCGTATAAGTAAAGTAGGTCGCGAGATGAGTATGCCAATTGACTAAAACCAAATAGGTCATTACAACCAGAAAGGCAACAATATAGCGCAGCCAGTTTTCATTTTTAAGATGCACATATAGGGCTTTAAGAAATGGCAATATGGGAAGTGAGGCGAAAATTTTAAACTCTTGGGCTAAGGAAGACTTCTCATCCAAAAATGAAAAAACATTTAGAATTGATTGTTTTTTGAATAGACTGGTGAATATTAATTTTCCTTTTGAAGGCCAATGAAGTAAAATCAGTAAGAGCAATTTGTCATAAAATTTAAATCGCTTTTTAGAATCCAAAGCTATTTTGTTGAATTTTTCAAGTTCATTTGATGCAATCCTTTCGGTAACTAGCTGCGCAAACGAATGCATGTTTTTAAAACCATAACCGGTACTGGGTTTAATAAGATTGGCACTTGCCCCAGTATTCAGAATGCCTTCTAATGGGTTGGGTGGATTGATACAAGTAGTCATAGGGATACATCCCGATTCATCTGAAAGTATTTCATAGGTTCCAAAATCTTTCATGATAAAACTATCCAGTATACCCAGTGCATAGGTCACATCAATTTTATCAGTTCCAAAACGTGTCAATTCTACCAAAGCTTCGTTGGTAGAAAAAGGAATCACATACATAAACTGTGTAAACTGATCTTGATCCACATGGAAGTTCATCATCTGAAAAGTGTTTTCTTGAATAACATTTTTTTCGCATTTGATGTGTAAACCATAAAAGGATTGATTTAGATAGACTTGATTTTTTTCATTGATGTTAAGCAAAGGAGATCGGCTATCGAAAATATAGTGGGCGCAATAGGTTTCGTTATTGGTATACACCGAGTAAATTTCATTTTCACAAGTGATGTCATTGACACCCTTTCGATGAATTTTAATCTGTTCCTCGTTTAACTTCTGCAAGGTATGGTCATACAAATCAATACTACGAATATAATGATAAGGCTGTTTTTCAATATTTTGTGAGCTAGACTGACTAACCTGAATAGCACTGAAACGGTGCGTAATTATAGAGGAGAGATCCCTAACGATTGATTCTTCCTGCTCTGCCCAAAAACAATACGTTTTATCATTCTTAGTTTTGCTTTCAGCCTCGAAAATTGCAATCTGTTTATTTTTAAGCAGACCTTTTTGAATTAAAGAAATCAAAATGAGACTATTACTGGCACCTAAACCAATAAAAACAAAATCATAAATGATGTTTTGAACTTTTTTCATGGCACATTCTTGATTAACTTTTTAATATTAGCGAGACATAAAAAAAGAGGACACATTTTATAAAATGGACCCCTTTCTTTTTGAACATGAAATAAATATTAATCTTCGCTTGTTCTGCTTAAGCTATAGATGACCAAACCGAAACCAATTTTATTGATAGCATCGGCAATATTGTAAACAATATCCATTGCATGTGAAGCAGCTGCAGGATCATCAACCAATTGAATGCCAAATAAACCACCAGGAGTTCCTAAAATATACCCGAGAGGATATATTGCCCAACCCACCAACACGAACCATGCTAGAGCTCTTGTTGCTTTCGCTACTTGTGGTCCAGCAGTTTGAGATAATTTTGCAATTTCCCCAAACCAAACGAGATAAGCAATGTAAAAATATGCAGCTCCTGAGATTACGCCCCAAAGCACGCTGTTTCCACTGTCTATTGTTTCTCCAAAATATCCTGTTACAAGCATAACCAATGACGCAAAGATCAATTTCCAAAGCAGCGAAATTTTCGCTCCGGCTTTTTTGGTGATCAAGTAGAATTCAACGCACATCAATGGCACGGTAAGAATCCAGTCAACATAACGGAAAAAGGTGGGAGATTCACCCGTCTCGAGATTGTAGCCTCTCATGTAGTAGTAATGCACTGCTGCTATAAAAGTTATCAATCCTGACACGAGGACGGATGTTCTCCATTTTTGAGAGGTGTTATTGAGCTCAAAAAAGAAAAAGACAGACGCGGCCATCATGGCCATTGTTCCAATGAAGAACGTGAATGCAACGTAGTTGTCGCTGGCAATTTTTAAGTTTTCCATGCTTTTTTTTGTTATGTTTTCCTACTCTTATGGATTTTCGGTTTCTCCGTGTTTTTTCAGTTGATTTTCACCTTCAATGCGTTAAAAACAACTTAATTAAGTTTTTGTTTAAAGTTCACTTAGTAATTTATCTCGATTAACAATCAGATAAACTTTAAGCATGTGCTCTGAAGATTTTGAAGTTACATTTTGCGATATAAATCAAATTAACCGAAGGCATGGAGATAAATGCGACAATTACCAGTGCTACAAACTTTAGGGGCAATACCTTTTTTACTCGAGGCTGCAAAGCTTTTTTTCAATAATCTTCGTGTCCAGTGTTAAATCAAGAGCCAATTCGGCATACATGTGCATTAAGCGTCAGATTTCTTTTTCTAGAGATTTTATTTTCTTTAATTCATTGGAGCTCATGCCACCGTATCGCTAACGCCACTTAAAGAAAGCAGCTTTCTTTACGCCGTGAATTCTCAAAAGGTTTTCAACTGATTTGCCATTATCAAACTCCTTGAGGATAACAGGTATTTGTTCTGGCGTGAATCGGTTTTCTTCAGTTTGTTTACGTTAATTTATTAGTTTTTTTCTACTAACAAATAGTCCTAATCTCGGGAGGGCTTGCCATTTGGGTCGCTCATGTATGGCTAAAAATTGTCGGTTACGTTTTGGCTATGAGCGCAAGAGTCCTGCAGGGCGGCTATCTTTTCTCTGGTCGTGTTATCGACACTTGTTTTGTTCAGTCCAAAAATTTTGAATAAACACCTAATCATTGATTAATTATAATTGGCTCATTCCAAACGAAGTCTTTGGTGATAATATGTAGAAAGTAAGTCCCCGAAAAAGATGACGCAAACTTAATCGGTATCGTAGATTGATTTAGAATTTCTTGAGTTTGAATTCTTCTTCCTGAAATATCGTAAATCTCAATACTGGCGTGGTCTATGACTTGATTAAATTTTATCCAAATCAAATCACTAGATGGATTTGGGTAAACAGTTATGCCCAAATCGCTGTGTTGAACGCTTAGTTGTTGTAGTAAGTTTTAATTACCCATCTTCATAAATCTTTCAATCTCTTGAATTGTCTCTTTTGTTTTTTCTTCTTGTACGAAATGCCCGCAATCATACTCTTTCACTTTTGCATTGGGCATTCGCTTCTTCCATTTTTGTAAGTATGCAGTCGTTATAAACTCATCTTTAGTACCCCAAAGAATAAGCCATGGTTTTTGTTCCAATTTGTCCAAATCCAACCATTGCTCTTGATACCAATCAGACGACCCAACTAATGATTTACCAATATTCAACAGTGAGAGCCGAGAAGATTTATTCGGGAAAGGATTAATATATTGTTTATGAACTTTTTTGGGTAGATTTTTCTTCTGGTTAAACCCTTTTTTAAGCAGATACTTGGGAGAAAGATTCAGTCTTAGATAAAGAAACTTACCAATTCCACTGTTGATTATTTTGTTCACTTTCTGCGCCTCAGGGTCGTTTTTTGTTTCCCAAAGCCAAGTATTAAACATAACAACTTGTTTGATTCTATTGTTATTCTGAATTGCTGAAGAAAGACCTATTGGTCCTCCAAAATCGTGAACAACAAGAGTTATTTCTTTAAGGTCAAGTTTCTCTATGAATTCGGTTAAATTTTTTGAATGCGATTGAGGTTTTCCATCAAATTTTTCAGGTTTTTCAGATAACCCAAACCCGATATGATCAATTGCAATGCACCTGTGTTTTTTTGATAGTACAGCTATATATTCTCTATAAAGAAAAGACCAAGCCGGAGTGCCGTGAACGAATAATATTATATCTCCTTCACCTTCATCTACATAATGCATTTGTCCTGTCTCTAACGGGATAAATTTATTTTTGAAGGGGTATAAAGTGGTATCTAACCATTGTTGCGCTTGTAGTGATAAACTCATAATTGATAGGATTGAAAGTATTAATAAATGTTTCATGCTTTATTTTGAAACAAAGGTCAAGTAATACAATTAATCCATTCTTGGTATAAACCAAGATTTCAAATTTTTACGGTCCCAAGTAATTTACTTAAGTTGGTAGGGTCTATTCTAAGATAGGAGGCAATGTCTTTTTGTGATACCATTTGAAGTAAATGAGGACTTCTCGTTGTGAAGTTTCTAAATCTAGTTTCTATATCAAATGCCATTAACTCATAATATCGATTTAATGTATCAATCAACAAGAACTCGGTTGCTTTTCGAAACAACGTTTCAATTGACCTATGCTTTGACATTAAATCTTGGTGTCTCTTAAATGATATGCGTAAGAATTTACTATCCGTAATTGTTGTCAAAAAATAATTTGAAGGTGATTGATTCAAGAAAGATTCAGGAATTCCAGAAAAAGAAAGTGAATAGGTAAAAGCAATGATATGCTCTTTATTTCCGTTTAGATAGTATGATTTTTGAATTCCTTCAAGTACGAAATACATATAACGTTCTGTATCTCCTTTAAAAGTCATAATTGTGTTTTTTGGAACAGAATATTCTGTCCAATATGAAAGATATTCTTCGAGAATAGTATCTTCTACTGCATGTATTTTGGACAGAAATTCTTTCATTTTCTTAATGTACTACAACGCTCAGGCTAAACGCCGCTGCGATTTATTAAAGTTAATTTTATTTCGGAGAAATAAACGTGCGAGTTAGAATGATTTATCATTCGAAGCGAGATTTAAGCAGTGGAGTATAGGTAGTATTATGGTTGTTTTATTGTTCTGTAAATGGTATTTTTTTTATCTCCTTCTTTCTCAAAAAGACCTATTTCAACGCCCATTTTCAAATCACGACTAGCTGTTGCAGTAGAAAGGGTTGTAAAAACCTTCATATAGTCTTTCCTACGAAACTTGGATTCGCATATTTCAGAAAAATAGTTCAATCGATCTTGTGAGCTCATAATTTGACTTTTGAAATCTAGCATGTTATACAAGGAATCATTGATCACACTGAGCATGTATTCGATAAAAGGTGTCGAATTACCGGCCTTGTCACTATTCGAGAGAGACTTGTAATATTCTCCTTGAGTTTTATGAATTATATTTTCAAATGGAATAAATTCAAAGACCGGGTATTCATTCATGAGTATGATTGTCTGCCACAATCGTCCCATTCTCCCATTTCCGTCTAAAAAGGGATGGATGAATTCCATTTCATAATGAAAAACACAACTTTTAATAAGGGTAATTTCATTTGAAGTCTTTAGATAACTAAATAAATCATTCATTAAGTGTGAAACATTCTCAGCCGGGGGCGCCATATGCGCCAGTTTATCTCCCGCCATAATACCAACACCCTTCTTACGAAATTTACCATAATCTGCAACCAATCCAGTCATAAGAATTTTATGGGCACCCAAAAATGATTTGACGGAGTTAGGATTAAAAGAGTTGAGTTGGTCATACACTCTGATTGCATTTAGCACTTCATTTATATCTTTCTCAGGCCCGATAATTCGTTTGTTTTCGATTAATGCAGTGATTTGTTCCTCTGTGAGCGTATTGCCTTCAATGCTTAATGACGAATGAATTGTTTTTATGCGATTTTCTTTTCTAAGTTTCGGGGACGGTTTGTCTAGAAATTTCGCATTAATTTGACCTATTTTTTCTGAAATAGAAGTTATCAATTGTAAAATTTCAGTTGTGATTTTATATGGAGGATTCATTTCTTGATACTATCATTTGATACTATCAAATATAAGATAAATTTACAAAATGGAATACATTGATTTGTAATTACCCACAACGGTTTGGCTAAACTGCGTTTTAATCCAGTTTAGGTTTTGTTATGCATAATTCTTAACATGATTCAAAGCTTATTTCAACAGCTCATTAATCTGGTCTTCTAGACCTGAACTCGGACGTGATGCATCTGTGTTCAATAGATTGCCATTCGCATCTAGAATAATATACCTGGGGATAGCATGAATCGAATACTTCTTAGAAAGAGAATCCATATTTTCTTCGGTTATGAAGATATTATTGTGGAACCCTTGATTTTTGGCCATTTTTTCCCAATCTTCTTTTTTGCATTTAGATCCAATTCCTACGAAGGTGACTTTACCGTCAAACTTCTCTTCTAACTTGTGGAGTTCAGGAAACTCGGCAATGCAGGGTTTACACCAGGTGGCCCAAAAATCGAGGACAGTGAGTTTTCCATAAAAATCACTGACTTTAACCGCTTTTCCTTCTAAATCAAGACCTTTTACATCCAAGAAAGAAGATCCTGTTTCCTTTTTTTGCATCTCGAGAAAAACCAAATGTCGGCGCGCTTTAATGATATATCCTCTGGTAATGAAACCGTTCCTGGATTTTATATCTTCCAAATGTGCTGTCAATTCCGGATGTTGACCTGTTTCAGCGTCCATAAAATCGTAAAAAACGCTATCTATTGAAGCTAGACCATTAAGCAATTGGATGGTATCCATTTCAGTATCATTTTCAAATTTGCCATAAAGTATATTTTTGGAAAGTTTCATATTTTCCATGATAACCGTTATTTGAGACATTAAATTATTCCTGTCTGCGCCATCACCAGTGAATACAATTGTTTCATTAAAGAAATGTGTGTTTAACGTTAAGTATAAATTTTCTCCAGGCTGCATAAATACCCAACCGGACTCATTTCCATGCCAGAAATACATTTGCTCTAATGACTCTATTTTCGTAGATAATGAAAATTTTCCTTTCTCAATTATACAAGAATCGTGAACGACAGTACCTTTTATCCTGCCCGATTCTACAATATAACTGGTCAGGTAAATCATTTCTCCTTTCGGGTTTTGAATATTTCCCGAAACTGTTACTTTTTTTTGAGCAATAGTATGCCCACTCATTGCAATGCTTAATAGTAATAAAATGGTTTTCACAAGTTATTTTTTTAAAATTTTTGTGTTTGTGACATCATTATTTTGGTTAAAAACTCGGACCAGATAGGCGCCAGAAGGATAGTCGCCAATATTTAATATATATGTTTTTGAATTTACATCCTGTTCAAATAATAGTCTACCTGTCATACTATATAGCTCTATTTTTAAAAGTTCACCTTTATCTAAGCTTATATTTACTAAATCATTTGATGGATTTGGATATACACTTGCAGTGGTAGGTTCGATATCATCAATACCTAAATTACCGGCTATATTACCATGAAGTGTCCAGTATCCATAAAAATATCCGGGAACAGGTTGTGTTACTTTCCAATACAATTGGTCGTATATCACACATGCAACTCCAGCAGAGTCATTTGTTAAAAGCGCAAAAACATTCATTGTATCTGTTAAAGGAGTATTGTGATAAAACAAAAAACCACTATTATTAATTAAAGTATCTTCAGCAATAAGGTTGCCTTGCATATCTGTAATTTCCCACACAATAACATTCTCATTTGGTGGCCAAGTTAAATAATGACCCGGATGATATAATTTAACCATATCAGTATCTGATACGTTAACGCTTAAACTCATCATGTCGCAACCAACTTGAGCTTGTGTTGTTTGCGTTAGCCCTAAAGCAATACCTAGTATAAATAGAAATTTTTTCATAGTTTTTATTTTTTTTAATGTTTAATTAGCTGCGAATCTACAACAGTTGTTTAAAAAGCCCTTCACGCCTAACGGTGAAAGTATGCCTTTTACACAAAAAAAGTAGAATTAAAAGCTCTAAAATGATTTATTAGAAATCTTAATTGCTTCTAGCAATAATGATATCTTTTTGTATTTCGATTCTTTGATCTCGAAATATTCATACATTCTTCGCAAGGAAGACCCAATTCCATCAATACTCATAAAAGCTTTTTCGGCTATTTCTTTATTCGTACTTACTGGATTGTTCAATAAAATTTGCAATACATTCCAGTCTGTTTCATTCAAGATTCTATCTAGTTTCGTTTCTAATTTCTTTCTAGATAACTCAAACTTATTGGAATCAACCATTAATTCTTTATTTGCATTGGTTTTAAGCTTTTCTATTTCATCTAATAATAAATTTCGTGTTTCTTCATTTTTCTTTATTCGAAAACGATAGGAGAAAAATAAAATTAGGATAATTATCGCACCAATCAGAACAAGAGAATAAACCAATCTCCAATGTTTCAATTTTAATTGAGCTTCTTTTTTGTCGGCCTCTAATCGATTATCAAATAGCTTAGCGTTGTAATCGGCTTGTAGCGTTTCTCTTACAATTGCAGTCTTATTTCCCTCTATTAGAACACTATCTGCATACAGCAAATATTGCTCATTCATTTCTAGTGCTATTTCGAATTTCCCTTGTTTTTTGTAGCATTGATATAAGAGTTGAAACAATGCAGATTTATATGATTTATTAGTCCCATTAAGGATTGGTTCTTTTAATTCTTCCGCGATAAGATAAGCATGTTCGAAATCTGAATCTAAAATTAGGTTGGCTTTAAGAAGTTTAGAAGATATTATTTTATCATTATTGCCTATATCAATGAGGATTTTCAATCCCTCTTCAATCATTATAATAGCACTATCAATGTTTCCGGCACCCTCATGTAATATCGCTAGATGATAAAAATATTCTGGAAGGTAATATAAATCGTTTTTTGCTTTTAAAATCGGGTATGCTTTCTGAAAATGCTCTCTGGCAATTTTAGTGCGTCCAGTTTTAGTATAAATGACAGCCATATTTAACCAAAGAAACCCAGTTTTTTCGCCCGCTCCTTCTTTCGTATAAATACTTAAAGCCTCTTTATAGTTTGGCAAGGCTAATTCATATAATTCTATGGAGTAGTAAATTCCCGCAATGTTGTTTAGAACATCAGCCACCATTAACTTATTTTTTTGTGCTTTAAATAAGGTTAAAGCTTCTCTGTAATAATTTAGAGCAGATTGAAAGTCGCCTTGGTTTTGAAATAGCGCGCCAATGTTGTTTTTTGTAGATGCTATTCCATTGTAATTTTTCAATTCAGTGTAAATTAACAAGACTTCTTGAAGCACACCATTTATACTATCTGATTTATAGCCTAGGATATGAAAAACAAAAGCTTTCTCATTTAGCGCCAAAGCTTCTTCTTTTCGGTTCCCCAATTGTTTGGCCAACTGATAATGAAATTTGGAAAGTTTTAAAGAACTATTTGGGCTGCTTTGCGTATTCTCCAAATAGAAATCCATAATAGCCTTAAAACGAACGGAATCTACCAGAGATTCATTCTCCCAAATAATTCTTAAAGAACCGACCTTACTCTGGGCATAAGTACATGATATGCTTGCAAAGAACAAAAAGGTTATTATGAGTTGTCCTTTTTTCATGTTGTATATTTATTAGATTAGAAGTATTTTTTTGAAATTAGTTGTTTGAGCTTAAACTGACCGCTAACGGTTAGTATAAGAGCAGTAGCGGATTTAAAGCACTTACTTTTCGGCTTGTAAGATACTTAATTAAACGCAAAAACGGTTCGAGTATACACCAAAACCGCTATTGCTTTTATACATTGTTGGCGTGTCGTTTTATTGCTTTCCAGCAAACCTGATTCCAGTTACTTCACGAACTTTATTGGCAAAGTTTTTATAATCCTATGCTTAGAGTAATACCTGATCTTTTACAAGAGGGGAAACTTTACTTCCAATCAATTCGATTGATTTCATTAATTTCTTATGAGGAATACTCACGTCCATTTGAAATGTGAATCTTGAGATTCCTCCAAGTGCTTTACTATGCCGAAGTATTTTCTCTGCAACTTCCTCAGGGCTTCCAACAAGCAATGCTCCAGTTGGTCCATTTTGTGCGTCAAATCGCTCTCTTGTAACAGGAGGAAAACCACGTTCCTTTCCTATTCTGTTGAACATCTCAGCATAGCCAGGATAAAAATCTTGAATAGCTTCCTCTCTAGTATTTGCTACATAGCCCAATGAGTGTAACCCTACCTTTAATTGTTCTGGCGCATGACCTGCTTCTTTTCCAGCTTGTCTGTATAAATCAACAAGTGGTTTAAATCGGTGTGTTTCTCCTCCAATAACAGCAACCATGAGAGGCATGCCCAATGTTCCTGCTCTCGCAAATGAGGCGGGCGTACCACCAACCCCGAGCCAAATTGGTAATTTATTTTGTTGAGGACGGGGATAAATGGCTTGATTATTTAGCGGAGGACGAAATTTACCTGACCAAGTGACAAATTCATTATCACGAATTTTAAGTAGGAGTTCCAATTTTTCAGAGAAAATTGCATCATAATCATCCAGACTAAAACCAAAGAGCGGAAAAGATTCGGTGAATGAACCTCGGCCCGCAACAATTTCTGCTCTCCCTTTTGAAATTAAGTCTAAGGTTGCAAAATTTTGAAAAACTCGAACTGGGTCTGCCGCACTAATTACTGTTACGGCACTTGTCAAAATGATTCGCTTGGTGCGTGAAGCCGCGGCCGCCAATAGCATGGGAGAAGCTGAGTCCAGAAATTCTTTTCGGTGGTGTTCGCCAATGCCAAATACGTCTAAACCAACTTTGTCTGACAGTTCAATTCTTTCGAGGAGTTCTCCTATTGCTTGTGAAGCATTTATTTCATTATTTATCGGTGCTGCTGCAAAGCTATCTATTCCTATTTCCATCTGTTTACTTATTTTCGTAATGAGAAAGCGCCCCTGATGGACATTTGCTGATTTGTGCTTTTAGTTCTTCAGTGGTTGCATTTTCTATGGCTATCCAGGGTGATGCCTTTGGGTTGTATACCTCTGGTAAAGTAGCAACACAAACTGCGGCATGCACACATTTTTTTTGTTGCCATTTAATGGTGATTTGACCATTTGTATATTCTTTTACGTTGTCTTTTTCCATGATTTACTATTAAATATGATTTATTCTTAATGTTGACAATTACATTTTATCAGGATCAGTGATTACATCTAATAATGCAAGACCTTCAGTTTGAAATAATTCTTTCATTTTAGCTTCAACTTCCACATTTTTTTCTGCTCTTAATCCTGTCAGGGTTAAGCTACAAAACATCTCGTATATCTTTTGTTTTGTCAAATACACTTTTTGCAAAAGGGCATAATGGTATAATGTTCACATTCACTTTACGAGCAAATTCAACGGCTGCCATTACTAATTTATTACCTACATTTTTTCCTCTAAATTCGGGTTTAACTTCTGTGTGATCAATAATAAATCTGTCTGTCCCAGCCCATGTATAGGTCATCATTCCCGCTTCAATATTATTCTCACTAGCTTTAAAAAGCCCCTGTTCTTCTGTGTTATACTGTTTTATTTCCATTTAATATGTTCCTTTTATTGATTTGTTTTGATCTGTTTTATAATTTTAGTTCAACAAATCATTAATTACATTTTATCAGCATCAGTGATTACTTCTAATAATGCAGGTCCTTCTGTTTGAAACAGCTCTTTCATTTTAGCTTCGACTTCTACATTGTTTTCTGCTCTTAATCCTGTCATTCCACATGATTGAGCAAAGTCACTGAAATTAGGATTTGATAACTCAGTTTTCCACACATCAAATTCTCCAGATCTTTGCTCCTTACTTATCTTTGCCAGTTGGTTATTGTTGATGATAATTAATTTGACAGGAATGTTGTATTGTACTAATGTCGTTAGTTCTGCCATGTACTGACCAAAACCTCCGTCACCAGCTACTGCAACTATGGGTAATTTGCCTTTAGTAGCGGCCCAAGCACCTATAGAAGCAGGTAATGCGAATCCTATTGAACCTAAGTAACCCGACAATAGAAAACGATGATCTTGACATTCAAAATAGCGACCAAAACTGTAGGCATTATTCCCTACATCTACGCACATAATTCCCTTCTCAGGAACTTGTTTGTTTAATTCAAGAAATATTTTTGAAGGCGTAACTTTATTAGAAACTTCATTTGCTCTGTTTTCTTTTTCTTTCCTCCAATCCGTCCATCTTATCTTAATTTCCTTTTCTGGTTGTTGAGCGATTGTGCTTTTATCTGATATTTCATTTAAGAGCGATACAGTGGTATTTATATCTCCTAAAACACGCACAGATATAGCATTAAATTTGGCCAGAGCCAACGGGTCGTGATCTACTTGTATGGTAGGAATACTTTCTGAAATACCTGTGTGACTTGCAAACGAAGCGCCAAATACAATAAGTAAATCGGCAGAACTCATGAAATGCGCTGCAACTGGAGTACCACTTTTACCTAATACACCACAAGCGAGCGGATGCGTATCAGAAACAGCTCCTTTCGCTTTAAAAGTAGTCATTATTGGTGCACCTATTTTTTCAGCAAAATTTAATATCTCCTGAGAAGCATTTCGAGCACCATGACCTATAATAATAGTAGGTTTCTTTGCTTTTTTTATTAATGCGTTGGCTTTATTTAATTCTTCTTTTGGAGGAGAGATAGCCAGGTTGGGCATTCTTCCTTCGCTATTGGAAGCAGTTGAATTATTGGCAGGAAGTACCTGTATTTCGTCTGGAAATGTGAGGTGCGAAACACCTTTATTGAGTATAGCATGTTTTATAGATAAGCCCATTAACTCGGCATGGGGACTGTCAGCTTGTACTCTATGATTAAAGACGGCAACAGAACTAAAGGCAGAGACCAAGTCTACTTCCTGAAAATTACCTGTACCTACTACCTGAGTCGCTACTTGTCCGGTTAGAGCCAATAGGGGAGCCCTATCAACTTTTGCATCCCACATACCGGTATATAAATTGGTTGCTCCTGGTCCTGCAATAGTTAAGCAGGCAGCTGGAGTTCCTGTAAGCTTTCCGTATGCAGAGGCGGCAAAAGCGGCCGCTCCTTCGTGTCTTATGCCTATGAATTTCAGTTTGCCCTTTTCTTCTTGCAACCTCATGGCGTCTGCCAAGCCCAAATTAGAATGGCCTACCATTCCGAAAACGGTATCGACCCCCCAATTCACCATTGTTTCAATCATTACATCAGAAATGGTAGCCTCATGTACCCTTTCTTCTTCCACTTCTACATAAACTCCATCATCCTTGAGTTCTAATTTATAAGACTGAACCTTATCATCAAATCCTTCTGGAGACTTTCCTGTGCAGGTATGAAATTCATATCCATGCCAAGGACATTTAATAAAGCCATTTTCTATCGTGCCTTCGTTCAAAGGGCCACCCATATGGGGACAAGCGTTGTCTATAGCGCCTATTTCTCCATTCACTTTAGAAACAGCTAATGTTTTCTTCCCTGCTTGTACTTTTAAGATTTCCCCTTCTTCTATAGATGCAGGATTATCTAATATTTTATGCCATTTTTTTCGAACGCTCATAAATTTTATTAATGCTTAATGGTGAAATGTATCGACGGCAGTCTAACTAATGAAATTAAATATTTTGATACCAATTTGTAAAAAAAAACAGGTTACAAACCTATATAAAACCGATCACAATAAGGAGGATTACTTGAATTTCCGAAAGAACAACTTGTATAAGTTTTACCCGCTTCTAAATATTCTTTTTTCATTCGTTTCAATTTACGATTCTATTGTCCGTTTCGATTTGAATTATTTACTTATTTAATTTGAAGACTTTAGCAGCCCTCGTCGAGTATAAAAGACGAAAACGACCATTATAATTAGTACAAATGGAATAACAGCCATGCTGTATTCACCTCGATTGATGTGAGTACCCACTGCTCCGATCATCATTATACCAATTAAGACAGCGCCGATTGGGACAAACTTAATAGGCATCATTTTTGAAAATATTTTTGACTTACGAACCAAGTATGGAGCGATTAAAAACATTGCTCCATGCATTTCGATAAAACCTATAACGTAAATCACGGTGGGTGAAAAATCCTGAACCCAGCCCATTTCCTTCGCTAAATCTGCATAAGGTGTAGTCATTTTAAAGAAGCCAGACAGTCCAACGCCAGCGGCTAGTAAAATTTGTATAGACCAGCTAATAATACTTAAAGGTTTTGATTTCATTGGATTTAATTTTTTACGATTACTATTTTTAGATTATCTCATGTTCGCTATTTGGAAACCAACGGTCATGAACAAGTTTTCTTTAGTGCTTACTGGGTCAACTATATTTTCATATCGATAATTCATATTTGCCGAAAGAGAGAAAATTTTATTCAATTTGAACAGTAACTTTGGCTCAAATCGGATGGTATAATTCGTTTCATCTTGAACGGACTGAAAATAAAATAAGGTATAATTGAAATGAAGCTTGTCCTTGATTAATACATGTGACCCAAAGAGTATGAAATTAGCACGGAATGTTTCATAACCTGCTACATTCTCAAACTCTGTCTTATCGTAAGAAGCGAACGAATTTAATCTTAGCTCGTGGTTTGTTTTTTTGATAACAGTCAGCCCAAAGCCAAGGCCTGGTGAATGTCTTGACTTCATTTGATATAACAGGCTTGATTCATATATATAACCAGCAATTGGGCGAATTCTCTTTTGCGGAAACAGTGTGAAGGTTCCCCTTGTTATAATTTCATTTTGAAATGGAAAACCATTTAATTTTTGATATACATAGCTTCCAACTAAATCAATCCCGAAAGTTTTATTAGACAAAGTTGTGTGCAGCGAAAGTGGAACCATAAGCTGATTAAGCCTGCCTTTTGCCAATGACATCGATGCATTGAATTTATAGTTGAAACTCAATGAGTCTTTCGGCTTAACTTGATCAGATTGCGAAAACCCATAATTGGATGTGGATAGCAGAATAACAAGAAGCATTCCTGTCAGATTGTTTCTTGTTAGTGTTTTTTCGACATTCATAGATAATTGTTTTTTAAGTTGTTTAATCGGGAGAAATCTCATTTTGTCCATTTAATAGGCGCGAATGGCATCAAAAATAATTCATATGTGTTCCTTACCGTATGTAGATAGAAGCTTACAAGCTCATATGAGACCCATCACAATATGGAGGATTCTTTGTTTGCTTGCACATACATATAGCTGCTGTTTTTGCTTCTGCTGCTTTAAATACAGTTGGCGTAAATTCACTTCCGGCATGTGCTCCATTGCACCAAGGCTGATTTTCTGATTTACCGCATGCACACCATGCATACGTTTTTCCTTCTTCTAATTGTTCCATTTGCGGGGTAGTGCCCGCTATTTTTGCGTCTTCCATAATTACTGAGATTGATTTTATACAAATATTAGCACTAATAAATGTCTATGCATTCATGTATATTAACAAATCAAGGAGTTGTTATTTTCCTTTGGCTATTTTTCCTCGCATAGTACTTAAAGCTTGCGGGGTAATCCCAAGGTAGGAAGCAATCATTTTCTGTGGGACTCTCTGAACGATGTCTGGGTAGATTTCAAGGAAGTGATTGTAACGTTCGATCGCAGAAGCACTCATTAGCATGATGATTCGTTTCTGAAGCACACCAATGCGCTTGTGTAACTTTTCTAAATCACTTTTAGGGGGTGAGCTTTTTGAAAGTGGGACAACTACAGAATCTTCCAAGGCATCAATATCTAACTCACCTTTTTCTCCTAGTGCTACGC
>TARA_R110000737_G_scaffold47134_4_pt1 | contig 19926 bp, 35 predicted proteins | sample TARA_R110000737 | Tara Oceans TARA_R110000737 (sample SAMEA4398027) | marine metagenome | biome: Polar Biome; feature: [SRF] surface water layer (ENVO:00010504); material: water (ENVO:00002006), including particulate matter (ENVO:01000060) such as... | depth 5 m | reverse complement strand
ACCCAGAGAGGAGTCGCAGGCAGAACGCCGATGCTCGTTTCGATGGCTACTGCCATCGCGAGATTGTTTGTAAGTGAACGTGCCATGATGGGCTCCTAGGTTACTTGGTTTCGTGGTAGTCGAAGGGGGCATCGACGACGAGCTGAAACCACTCGCCATCTTGTCCGCTCTCGCGGATGTCTGCGCTAACGAAGTAGAGGCCGCCGAATTGCGTCCCCTCGAAAATGTCCCGCGTGGCATCTGCCAGCAGGTCCAGGGCCCGAAGTCCCTGGTCAACGGGTCCGAATATCTGAACGAGGACACGTCCCCTGCGCAGATACTTCCTGCTGCCCACGGTGCCGAGAGAGTCCTGGACCCCTGCCTCGTGCGCTACTGTGATCCGAGCCCACTGGGCATCCGTGGGTGCGGTGTAGTCCTCGCTCGCGAACGTGTACGCACTCGACGCCAGGGACGTGTTGGACACGAACCTCTGGTAGATGGCCTCTCGGGCCTCATTGAGTGTGACGGATGTCATAGCTTGGATTGCAGCTGCGTAACTGCCAGCTGGATGGCCCGCTGGACGAAGCCCGCGGGTGCCTGCTGGCTGCTGCCTTCGTTCAGGCGGAGGATGTACGGGACGTTGTTGGAGATGAAGACGGGCCCGCTGACGAGCTTGTACGAGAGGACGGATCCCAGGGCTGCGTTCTGTGCGCCCTTTGCAGAGCCCACGGATTCAGGGTCGCCCACCGGTTCCGTTCCGGGAGAGCCGATCCTCGCGATCCAGTTTGCTCGTGCCCAGCCGGTCTTCACCGGCGTGCCGCCTTCCTTGGGAGCCTTCACCAGATTCGCAACGACGTCAAGAACCACGCTCTTGACGATCTGCTCCGCAACACCGTCAAGGGCGTTGATGATGATCTGGATCTGGCGCTCTTCGGACATCAGAACGGGGAGACGTTCGGCGGAGTGTCCAGGCGCGGAAGGCCCAGCTCGGGCTCATCAACGGACGGTCCGCCGAGGGCGTGGTCCGTGTCGAGGTTCTCCTGCTTGGTCTTCGACTTCTTGGAAGCCTTCTTCTTGGCCTTCTTCGGCTCGACCACGCGGCCGAGGTCTCCGTCGAAGTTGGCAAGCTCGATGCGCTTGGTCTCCCACCAGAGTTTCAGGCGGTTGCGGCCGAGGATGGCCTTCATCTCCGGCGTGATCGAGTCACCGGCGTGAACGGTCGCGACACCACATATTCCGAGCTTCATCGTGCGAGTGAAGATCAGGTCGGCGTCGAAGCTATATCGTTGTTTCCAGTGTCGCATGGTCGTCGGGGTGGTGTGGGTGGTGGTAGCCGGGCGCCCTGCCTGATGACAGGACGCCCAGAGCAGGATCAGCTGACGGCGTCGAGGAACATGGCGCCGAGGTCGGCCGCCACGAGCTTCTGATCGAAAGCCATCTGGATCTCGATGCGATCGCTTTCCAGGTGCTCCATGCGCATGCGCTTGATGCGCGTCGCGAGGGCACCGCCGCCCATGAGCCCGTTCCAGGTGAACGTGTAGCCCGCGGAGGGGATCATCAGCCCAGGCGAAGCCGGGGTGTAGATCAGGAGCGCGTTCTTGCCACCGATGAAGGCATGGACGTTCGTCAGCCCTTCCTTCGCGGTGTTCTCGATCGCATCCATGACGAGGATCTCGTCCATCTCGAAGAGAGCAGCGAGGGCGTCACGCATGACGATCGCCGGACCAGAGGTCTGGCCGCGGTCAAGACGTCCGACAATGTCGGGGTGGTCAAGCAGCGCGTCGTAGACCGTGCGGCCGAGGACCATGCGGTTGGGACGGAAGCCCGTCGAAGCCTGCACCGTGCGGACACCCGTGCGGACGTCCTCGATCGGCGTAGAAGCGGCGACGTCCCAGCGAAGGAACTGCGTGCCCGTGGGCGTAGCAGCAACGCCTGCGCGCTCGGTCGTCCAGACGCCAGTGATGAAGTGAGCGGACGCCCACTCCTTTTCCTTCCGGAGAAGGCCCTGGAGGGTCAGCAGCTCGGTGGCCTCGCGGTCGAGGCTGATCGGGCTGTCGGCGTTCGCACGGACCTGGTCGGCCACGTCACGGTGAAGAGCCCAGACGTCAGCTGAGTAGCTGGCGCTCGAAAGTGCGTAGTTCGCACCAGCGGACTCGGCGCCGGGCGCGCGCTTCTGCATCTCGGCGCGGTTGAAGTAGCCGCGGTCGTACGTGAAATACGAGTCGGACTGCTTCGACACTGCGAGGCGGGGGAAGGCGCGGTCAGCGACGAAGCTGTCTGCGGACTGAATGAATGCCAGCGAGATGCTGGACAGCGGGCCGTTGATGTGAACATCGGACCGCGACGGTTGACTGAAAGACATAGTGAATTCCTTGGGTTGCGATCAGATGATCAGGCGACTTGGTCGAGATCGACCGAGAACAGGACGGAGATGATCTGGCCGTCAACACCAGCTTCGAGAGCCTTGCCCACGCGGTTGGAGTTCAGTCCGCCAGCGTAGTTCTGGACCTTGCCGCCAGCCATTGACTCAAGGACTCCGCCAGCAGTGACGGTGCCCCCGCATTCGATCTTGACGACAGCGCCAGTCGGGAGTGCGATCGGGACAGCACCGCCGACAGTTGCGACGGTTTCGGCCGCGACGCCATCAGGTGCGCCATCGGCACCGGTGTGGTCATACGAGCCATCAGCTGCGAGGGTCACGAGACGGTAGACCGTGATGGCCGAGCCGACGAGACCGGAGATGAGCGTTACAGTTTGTGAGGTTGCCATGATTGGTTCTCCTTGCGATCAGAGGCCGAGCGACTTGCTGTAAGCCGCTGCGCCCTCGGGGGTGTCAAGAGCTTTGGCCATGGCCTGCTCAACGGAAAGGGAAGGATCCGAGGTGCGGATCGATTTGGCGATGTCGTTCAGCTCGTTGCCCGAACTGGGAACCGCGATCGTGCCACGGCTTTCGAAGGCCTTGGCCATGCCAGTGTTCTGGGCTGCAAGCGACTCCAGGGCCGGTGCCTGCTCGTCCGCGGGAAGCGAATCGATACCCTTCAGGATCGACATGCGAACCTCAACGGTGCCAGGCAGGTGAAGAGCTTCAGCCCGCTTGCGCAGGTCAGCAGCTTTCGCGGTGACTTCACCAGCGATTCGCAGGGCCTTCTCGGCCGCTGCGCTCTTGGCGAGTGCGAGCAGGCGCGGGTCGTCGCTCTTGCGATACTCGACGCCATCGACGACTTCAACGACAGCGTTGGCGTCAAGCGACTTCGTCACTTCGCCTTCGCGCTGGTCGGGGGTGAGAGCGAGGAAGGCGTCTTGACCTTCAGCGTCCAGGGACTTGAAAATGCCACGCTGGGCATCGTTCAGCTCGGAGACAGCTTCGGCGCGGGAGGCCCGTGCGTTTGCTTCTTCGAGCTGCTTTGCGACCGCCTGGTCTTGGTCGGTCTGATCGTTCGTCTGGGACATAGGTGCCTCTTTAGAAACGGTGCCGACAGAATCGGCGGGAACACCCGAAAGATTTGAAGAAGCGGTGACGTCGGGCACGTCGTCTGCTACTTGTTTGTCCACCGCCACCAAATGGGCTACGGTGTGAGAGTGACCGGCTGCTTCGCCGATGGTGATGGTGCCGCCTTCGTCCTTGATCCAAGGGTGCGTATGGAACACGCCTTCCGCGGTGACGGCGGAGAACGTCTCTCCAGATGCTGCGCGCATGTCCGGGCCCACCTCGTCGGTAAGCAGGTGCTGGTGACCGTCATCGATGGAGGTCATTCCTGCACGTTTTCCGAAGGGCTTTTTCTTCTTGTCCTCGCCCTCGTCTTCGGACTCCATGGCCTCTTCGTCGTCCTCGCTCTCGTCCCGCTTCATGATGGACATCAGGGCGCCAGGCTGCGCGGGCTTGTCCACTGCGGAAATCTCATTGAGGCGCATCTCTTTGAAGACGCTGCGGCGCAGCTCGCCTGTCTTGGGGTCGATCATCAGAGTGCCTCGTTGACGGCCGTGCCGCCGATGGAGAAGCCCGTGTATTCACCTTCGGCGAACTTGCGGAGGACTTCAGGGTCGTCGGGCTGCATCGCGATCAGCAGGCCGGTGTGCTTGGTGACGATGTCCAGGGACGCTGCGATCTCCGTGGTGAGGGGAAACATGAATACCACGTCCCCAACAGAGTCACCCTTGTGCATTTCTTTTGCCATCCGTTTGCCTTTCGCGAAGGACAGGCTACCTTTGAGCATCACGCCCTCGGGCACATGGTCAGCCTGGAGATCGAAGTGGTCTTCGCCGTCCACCTTGCAGATAATGGCGAATCCGAAGACGAGTCCAAGGGATTCGTCTACCTTCAGGATTTCGGATGTTTGTAGCTGGTCGCTCATCGAGAGTCTATGGTATGTGTTCTGGGACGACGATTGGGAGTAATTTCTAAAGAAATTCAGAGCCCATCGACGATGGTCACCTGGACTCCGCCGGGGACGGTGATCCGGGGGATGCGGGTGCCCACTGCGCAGGCGCACTGGATGTCTTCTTCCGGGACTCCGAACCCACCAGGGAACTCTGTGGCGTTCCCTTTACCTGAAATGAACAGTTGGCCCCAAGGCTGGATCTGCCCATGCATGTCCGCGTGGGAGTCGCGGACGTTGTCCAACATGCTGGTCTCCCACTCCTGCATGAGATTGTTCGCGTCCAGGTCGCCGTTCTCGATGGCCTGCTGGTACATGCTGTGCTTCCCCTGATGGACGCTCTTCAGGGACTCGGTGCGGGCGATCACGCGGGCGCGGTACTTGATGTACCGCTCCCGATATCGATCGGTCATCTTCTCCAGCTGGGCCTCGGTCAGGGGTCGGCCGCTCTCGATTGCCCGCTGGACGGTCCGGTCGAAACGCTTGTCTCGCAGCTTTCGGGTGAGGGCTTCCGCGTCCCCCTCGCGCAGGAGTCGCTTGTAGTTGTTCACCGCCTTGACCTGGCGCTCGGTCAGGCCGATGCTGTCCCGGAAGTTGCGGGCCTGCTGGAGAGGGTTGGCGCCGGTCTGGATGCCATCGATCAGGGCTTCGCGCGTCGCGCGTCGCTGGACCTCCCCGAAGCCGTTCACCAGGCGCAGCTGGTTCTCTCGCGCGATGCGCATGGCGAACGGGTTGGTTTGGTCGAAGTCCACGACGATGCTGGCGATCTCCCGATTGAGAAATTTCGCCGTGTCCTTGGCTGCGGTCACGTAGCTGTCCACCCAGAGGTTGCCCAGCCGAGGAGTGCGGGCCAGGGTCACGATCAGAGCTTCCTCCAGTCGGCCCACCTCGATCAGTGCAGCGATCTCTTCCAGATCGACGTCCCGCTTGATCTGCTTCACGAGAAGCTGGAACCCCGCGGCGAATCGCGGGGACTGTTGCTTGATCAGACGCTGAAGGCGCCGTGCGGGGTCGATGATGTCCATCAGGCAGCTACGCCAAGGTCGATGTAGTAGAGGTCGATCCAGCCGGTGAGTGTCAGGAAGCCATCAGCCAGGATGCTGGTCTGGATGGTCAGGTAGAGCCCAGTGTTGATGGTCGCCTTGGGGTATCCCGTGACAGTCGTACCAGACAGCACGGTGAACGAGTTGAAGGCTTCATCCAGGTGATCGCCCGTGCCGTTGATGTCGAGCTTGGTCATCACGTCAGAGTTGGAGAACGTGGTCAGGTTGGCCGTCGTGGCAGCAGCGGAAGACATGGCGACATCGAGCGCAGCCGTGTTCAAGACACCAGTGTTGTCCTTCACGAAGTCCAGCTCCGACTGGACGCCCATGCTGAGGTAGCGGCTGCCCATCTCTGCGAGCTTCACCGATGCGTAGTCCACCGCTGCTAGGATGTTGAACTGATATGCGTCGAACGTGATGCGCAGACGCTGGACTGCGACAGGCGTATCCACGATGGTGAACGGAGCGACTGCCACGGCTTCGACTGCCGGAGTTGCCCCGCCGCCACCTCCCAGTACGGTGCCGTCGGTGAGCTGGAACGAAGGAGCCATGATCGGCTCGCGGAATTTTTGAAAGTTGGGCATTATTCTGACCTTCCGGTGCAGTTGTAAACGGCAAGCGCAGGATCGGCGGTTACCTCGATGATGTTGTACTCCTTACCCATGATCGTGACGCGGTCCCCCGCGGTGGGAACTGCTCCGCCAGCGATTGAGTCTCCGATCAGTGCGATCAGGGAGTCCGTGTCCTGGACCAGCGATCCTTCCAGACGGTTCTTGTTGAGCAGGTCCACGAAGCCCTTGCAGGCGTGCGTGGTCGTCGTTGGATTCGTTCCACCGGTGAGCTGCCCACCGGTGCGTGTGCCGGTGGTCGTCTTGGTCAGCGTGGCGTCGTTGACTCCTGGACCGATGTTCTGGTTGATCAGGCCGGAGATGTTGATTCCGAAAAGGGGATTTCCCATCAGTACCACTCCCCGCGGACGCATTCGAGGCACGCCCAGAATGCGCATGCCGTCAGGAGACCGTAGACGATGAATGAAAGAATCAAGCGTAGCCCTCCGTCAGCTCATCGTCGCATTGCGTCGCGCCGGACACCTGGCTCGTGCCGGTGAACGTGGGAGCGGAGATCCCCGCGGACGTGCCTGCGTCGGTGAAGCACCGTGCGTAGTCGTCTGCGACCTTGGGCAGGCGAGTGTCCGAGGACGTCCCCTCCGTGGGCCGGAAGAAGACCACCTGCGCAGAGCCCGCCTTGGCGCTCTTGATGTTCCCACCTTCGCCGGTGGAGGCAGCTGCCGAGCTGTCCACCAGGATGGCCCCAGCGAGCCATGCCTGCGCTCGGAAGATGTCGTCCGGTGTCGTGCCGTCCGTGATGGAGAGACCAGTGCATCCGTCCGTGGCTCCATCCCTGGGCCAGTCCCGGTCCTGCGTGGACACGGTCTTGGTCCCCGTGAAGAGTGAGGCCCGATCGAGCCAGTCTGCGGCCGCAGCCAAGGCCCGCTTCTCATCGTCCGCGGCAGCTGTCACCGCGGCAGCCCACGCCGTCGCCTCGGGCCCCAGCCTTCCGTTGAAGAAGGTCGTGGTCTCGGAGACCGCGTTTCCAGCGGTCAAGGCGTAGACGGAGAACGAGTCCCCGCCAATGGTGATGCTGTCGATGACTGCCATTAGCGGACCAGGAGGGCTTCCTTGTCTTCGGTGGTGAGAACGTAGTCCCCTTCGCCGGGGATGTATCGAACGAGATGCCAGAGCGGGGCCGCCGTGGCGTAGATGTATTCGCGCAGGTTGCTGGTGGAGTTGTTCTCCCAATTCCAGACGCTGTCCAGGTTGATGGTGCCCACCATCTCGTTGTCGCCCCAGAGGTGCAGCTCATCGATGCTCGACAGGCTGGCCGTGTCCCGCTCGGTGATCGGTCCGGGGATGAAGGTGTTTCCAGCGACGTAGACGGCTCCATGCTGGTTGCCGCTTCCAAGGAAGTCGAAATTCAGCTCGGTTCCCTGCCCACTGACCACGAGGGCTTGGTAGCGGAAGTTGGTCACGACATTGTCGTAGACGTAGGTGGCCGGGTTCGACAGCCAGACGGTCAGCACGCCACCACCGTCGGAGTGCTCGTGATTCGAGCCATGACCGTCGCAGCGATTGCCGCGGATCATGATCCGGTCCGTGGGCAGCTCCTGATTCGGCATGTCGGGCCTGCGTTGGAAGCCAGACCGGTTGCCGCCGAAGAGATCGTTATTTTCGATCAGGGTCGAAATGCGACCGCTTTTCAAGTAGAACTGATGTTCACGTAGCTTGAGGCCGGGGCTCCCAGGAGTCTCTCCACGCCATTGGTGGTTCCGGAGCACGAGGGTGCCCCAGTTGTCGATGTGCAGACCGCTCGCGTATGCGTTGGCGTCTGAGGTGTAGTCCCAGCCGCGGACTCCGAGCCACCAGCAGCCATCCAGCTGCACGTGGTCGCTGCCACCGTTGGCGCGGATCAGGAAGGTGTCGCTCGGTCCTCGAAGCCCGATGTCGAAGGCCCATACGCTACCCGTCGGCAGCCCTCGGTTGAGGTGCGAGCCGAAGCCCAGCTCGATGCTGGCGGTGTCGTCCAGGCCCACGAAGCACGCGCTGGCCTTCTCATCTCCGGGCGCTGCGAGGTCTTCCCCGCCGGTGGTCCCATAGAGACCGCCCACCATGGCGCGGCCGCTGTCTCCGAATACTCCGAAGATGATGTCCAGGTCATTCGATGCGCGCGATGCGCGGTAGGCGTCTCCGTAGTTCGTCGCAGGCTTGAGCCCGCGGCGGGAGGTGTACTTCCCTCCCTGGACGATCCAGTCGATCTGCTCCACCGACGGACGCTCGCGGACGCTCCAGTCGAGTTCCTCTCCGGGGCGCGAATCGGATGCAGGCGGGCCCATCCCATCGAGATACGCCTGGAAGATTTGGCGGAATGCCTTCTCTGCCGCTATAGCCGCGGTCGATGCTTCGCGAAGCGTCTCGCGCTGGACCTGCGCAGCCGTCTCAAGCTCGGAGAGCGTCTCGCGCTCGATCTTCACTTGCTCTTCAGCAGCCTGGGCTGCCTGGAGTGCTTCGCCGACTTCGGCGCGGGTCACCTGTCCGAAGGCCGAGGTGGCCAGGACGAAAAAGAGGATGAGGTTTGTCATAGCTTTGGGGGTGAGGTGCGGCCAGCTGGAGCGTCGTCCTGGGGGATCGGACAGCCCGCTCGCCGGGCCGCATCCTCGCGGTTCAGTGTAGCAGAGGTCGGGTCCTATCGGGTGAACATCTTTCGCAGGATGCGAGAGATCATCTTCTCAGTTTCGCCTTCATCTTCCGGCTCGGTGGATTCATCCTCGTCGGAGCCGTCCGGCAGCATGGGGTTCATGCCGTTGAGTGCGAGGTCCATATCGATCTCGTCCTGCTCGGGGGCGTCGGACAGTCCAAGCTGCGTGCGAATCTCGTTGATTGCAGGATCGTTGATGTCCATGGTGGCACCGGCGCGGGCCAGCGTCTCCAGGGTGGCGGCCACCTGCTCGACGTCGCGGTACTGGATCTTCTCGATCTTGAACTTGGGCTTGAGATCTTCGTCCCAGCCATTGAGTGCCCAGAGGGTGTCGAGCAGATCGCGCTCGACCACTTCCTTGATCGCCACCAGCGCACTATCGACCATCAGACCGAAGGCTTGAGTCTTGTCGCGGGAGAGCGCATGACTGCCGCCGGAGCTTTCGCCCAGCAGCAGCTGCTCCACTCCGAGAATGCGGGCCATCTCGCGATTCAGCCGCTCGATGGCTGCCGCGATCTCTTCTACGCTCTGCGGATCACCCTTCAGCAGCTCGACGTCCCACTGGCGGACGTTGCTAGGTGCGCTGCGCTCATCGGTGGTCTGGTACGTGCGTGAGTCCAGCAGCATGCCCATCTCGGGGCTGCGGTTGTGGTTCTCGATGAAGTCGAGCATGGGCGCCTTCAGCGCCGTGGCCTGCACGCGGGAGAGGGTGCCGTTCTGCACCATGACCTCCAGATCGGTGAAAGGCCCACGTGCAACGGGGACACCGCGCAGGTCGGTCTCGAAACCCCAGTGCTCCAGCAGCTCGTACTTCTCCAGGCGATCGGCGATCTTCACCAGGTGACGGAATCGGCCAAGCCCTTCGGGTGAGTCGTCGAGGGCGTCGTCCACGATGTAGAGGCACTTGCCGCGGGGCAGGTAGATCTCCTTGCCGGTCTGAGGATCGGTCTGGATGAAGCCGGTCACTGTGCCGGACAGGTCCAGCTCCCACTTGTCGATGGTCTTCTGGCTGCGGGGCTCGATGTCCAGCAGGCCGATGATGCCGTCCTCCCTGCGCTTCGCTGTCCACTCGGCAATCGAGAAGCCATACATGGCGAAGAGGGCCATGCGCTTGATGATCCGATACCAGGGCGTCGTCATGTCGCGGATGATCTCATCCACCAGCTCGGCCATCTCTTCAGCCTTGGCGCTGTCGTCGGCCGGATCCACGCTCCACTCTGCCTTCGCCACCAGGTCAACGAAGTGCCGGACACCGGCTCCGACGATCGACGTGTTGGCGAGCATGTTGGAGTACGTGATGTACTTCTGCCTGCCCTGAAGCCTCGACTCGACTTCCTTCGAGACCACCTGCCCGCCGTAGATGGCGGTTCCGGGGGCACCCACAACGGAGAACGGTCCGGGGTTGGTGGCGTCCACGCCTGTACTGCCGCCGAGCGTCTGCTCTGCGGACAGTTTCGAGATGGGCTTGGACTTGGGTCCTCGACGTGATTTGCCGCTCATTTGACCATCCTACCAGGAACGGTTGCGATGGAGGGGGCCTGATTTCTCAAAATCCAATCATAGGCGCGGGTCAGCCCATCCACCTGATCCTTGAACTCCCCCGCGGGGAAGAGGGCAGCCTCTGCCAGGAAGGCGTCGTTCCAAGGTGCCCTGACCATAGCTACATTGCCCACTTCGAGCTGTGCAGCGATCGGGATGGCGCGGGATTCCTTGTCGCCGCTCTCGGGGGAGAAGCGGCAGTTGTAGCCTTCGAGCATGGCTGCGAAGGCTCTTACCTGAGACTTACCTGCCTGACCTGGATCCTGCGGGATGAACTGGACGACGTTCTGGCCATCGAGCTTGGCGCAGGCCAGGATCTTCGCCTCGACGTCACCAGGGCCCCACCGGCCGCGGACCACGTCCTCGATCACGAGGCGGCCGTCGGAGAGCTTGGCCAGCTTGCAGCCCACGGTGTAGGCGGCCCTGCTGGAGTCGGTCGCTGCCAGGTCCCATCCGCGGGCGCGGCCGACCACTGACGCATGGGCGGGGATGGCGTCGATGATCTCGAAATCGTCACGCTTGAACATGCCGCCGCCGCGGGGCACCGGCCTCTGCTGGAGCTGGCCTGCCTCTGCATAGGTGCCGCCCCATGCGCGGAATGTCTCTTTCTGCTCCTCGACAGCGCGCGGGCTGAATCTGGCGGGCCAGAGCAGCTCGCCCTCCTCGGTGCGTGGATCCTTGAAGTGGGTGCTTGGATGCGGGTGGTCCAGCTCGTACTCCATCGGCAGGCAGAGGTGCTCGTAGCCGAGGTCCTTCGAGAGGATGGCGCCGGAGAGGTCGCGGTCATGCACGCGCTGCATGATCACCACCAGGGCGGACTCGTCCAGCTTGTTGAAGCGGGAGGACAGCGTCTCGAAGAACCACCTCAGTGCCCGCTCGCGGACGACGTCGCTCTCCACGTTTTCCACGCTGTGCGGATCATCCACAATGATCCGATCACCACGACGTCCAGTAATGCCCTTGCCAACAGAAGCGGCAAAACGCCAGCCAGTGCGATCATTCTCATATAGGATCTTGGCGTTCTGGTCGCCCTTCATCTGGAAGCGGTCGCCCCAGTTGGCCTGATACCACTCGGACTGGATGAGGTCGCGGCAGCGCATGTTGTCGCGGATGGACAGGTCGGCGCCGTAGCTCGCGTTGATGTAGCGGTAGTCGGCCATGTTCTTCGGGCCCCACTCCCAGGCGGGCCAGAACACGTTGACCAGCATCGACTTGGTGCAGCCGGGTGGCACGTTGATCAGCAGGCGCCTGGTCTCTCCACGAGTGACCTTCTCCAGGGCTTCGGCCATGGCCTCGACAGCCCAGCCGTAGAGGAACTCGGTTCCAGGCTCCAGTGCGTGCCAGCCAGCCTTCACGAACTCCAGCAGTGAGCCCTCGCAGCGGATCTTCTCAAGCTGCTCTGCGCTGCGGGTGGGGTGGGCGATGGCCGTCCCCAGGAGTTGGCTCAGTCGTGTGTTCAAAGGATCTCGTCCTCGTGCTGGTATCCGCTCTCGGTGAGATCGAACTCTGCGCTGATGTGGCCCTCGATCGTGGGGTAGAGATGGACGCGGGGCCCATCGTACTCCCTGAAGCGTTCATGCGCTGCATGCAACGATGCGCGCTTGATCTTGCGTCCCTGGTCGTCCCAGTACCAGCCGTTCTGCAAGAGGGCCAGATCGGCCAGCTGTTCGCGGATGTAGAGCGGTGCTCTGTACTTGCGCTTCAAAACATCGACCTTTCGCATGAAGGGCATTCAGTGATCAGGGTGTCGATTTTGTGCGCACAAATGGGGCAGCGGCCTACCAGCTCCTGCGTGTAGAGCTGCACCGCCTTGGTGGGCAGGTGGCCATAGCGGGCGGAGTTCAGCCAGCTGCGAAGCAGGGAAGCGTGTGATGCGCGCACGTCTTGGTGATTGAGGTCGGTTTCCCTGTACGCCTTCAAGGCGTCACGATACTGCTTCACGTGGACGTACCAGATGGAGCCCATAGTCGCCATGATGAGGGTGGTCAGCATTAGACCCTATCCCCTTCGCCGAGGTGCTCGGAGAGCACGTCCTCGATCAGCGCATGCATGCGGCGGAGCTGCCCCTTCTTCAGAGTGCCGTCGTACCGGATGACCGTGAAGCTGCCGTCCTTGGTGTGCCCACTCTCTGCACGCCAGCCAGCGTCGAGGCGTCCGAGGGCGACTCCCAGCGTGATGAGGATCTGCGGGATGGTCATTCGGATGTCCCTTCGCCGAACATGCGGCGGGCTGCCTTGGCCTGCGCTGCTTCCCATGCTGCAATCGTGCAGTCGCTGGAGCAGTAGAGCCTGCCAGCGAACTCGGGCACGTTCCGCAGGCGCTTGATCTTCTCTTCGCAGGTGGGACAGGTTCTATTAGTCGGGCGCATCCAGAAGTCCTTCGGTGTTGGCGGCCGCCTCGATCTCCAGGATCTGTTGAAGCAGCACTCGGCTCTCGGGCTGGAGCTTGTCCAGCTCCAGGTCGGTGGTCGTGATGTGGGCGGCCATGTCGATCTCCAGCTTGTCCCGGTAGCGACGGTCGATCACCTTCAGGTGCTCCATCAGCAGTCGGTCGCTGTACTCGGTCACGTGCCCGACGATCTCGCCGTTGTGGAAGACCGGCTTCTCGACTCCGTTCACGCCGCGGCGGACCAGCTCGTCGATGAACTTCTTGCGGTAGCGGTGCAGCGCGTCCTCACATGCCTGGTCGAAGTCGCCGTCCTCGCGGCGGTGGCTGGTCACGGTCGAGTCGGATACGCCCACTGCCAGGCGGGCGAAGGTGTGCTCCCCGTCCTGCTCCAGCGCGGCGATGTACGCCTGCTTGCGCTCGTCGTTGAACGGTCCGCGCGTCAGTCCGAGAGTGGTGTCGTGGTCCATGCAAGTCATCCTACAACAAAAACGGAGATTTTGCCCAACATTCTGAAGATTCCATTTTTGCTAAGAATCGACCACCCTCATCTAGGAATCGTCACCTTACCTCGAAATTGTTAGATGACCAAAATCAGCCCTCCAGGGCCCAACAGACCACCAATTGACACCTTTTCTATATTCTCTAACTTTTCTAAGAAGAGATAGTAAATAACAGGATTCCGTCACATTGGCCTATCCCTGGTTGCTGGGACCGCGATTTGATTCTTAGTTCCTAGAAAGCACCCCCAAAACGGACGTAAGTCAAGCAGCCGCAAGGACTTACGTCATCTAATGTCCGAAATCCATTCCTAGTAGGATCTGAAAAAGTCAGTTGGGCTCCCCGATTCCTCTCAGTCTGGTACAGTGAGGGCTTCCCACATTACGGAATCACAACATGATGAGACTCTTTTGCAGCATAGCCCTGCTCGTGGTCGGTTGCCAATCGGCGCCGGTCGTTTCCCGTCAAGCCCAACTCGCCTCGCACATTGCGCTGTTCGTCGAGACCTGGACCGGAACTGGATCCGGATTTCCTCTATCTGAGACAGAGGTCATCACCGCCTGGCATGTCGTCGAGGGCATCCCGCCTGCGGGTGTCACGGTCAACGGCACCAGCCCGATCACAATCGATCGCCTGGGCTCCCTGGACGCCGCTGTGCTGACGTTCGCCGATCCTGTGACCCAGACGCCGTGGAAGCTCGACGTGCGCCCTGTGGAGCCCGCAGAGCCCGTCTGGGCGAGCGGTTGGGGAGCGGGCCTCCACTGGTGGAGCGAAGGCTTCGGAACCATGGACGCGGACCGCCTCTCACTTACGATCGGTCCGGGTGACTCGGGCTGCCCTGTCCTGGACGCCGACATGGAGGTCATAGGAATAGTGGTGGCCCGCGGGATGTACGCGAACCACCACTGCTATATCGTTCCGATCACGGAGATCTACGGGGCGTTGAACCCGTCCATGGACCAGCCTTCCATGTCGTCTGACTGATCCATCTCCAGGATGACGCCACCACGCTCGGAGGTGGAGAAGACCAGCATGGACACTTCTTCACCTTCAAGCTCGACCCCTACGCTGGAGAGAAGCTCCAGGGCGATGTGCTCTGCTTCCTCCAGCGTCTCCGCCGTCACGATCACCACGTTCTGTCCATGCCGGATGATGACTCCCAGCATCAGAAGGGCACGTTGTCGTCAGATCCCTTCGAGCCGATGAATTCCCAGTCCTCTGCGACCACGTAGAGTTCCGATCGCTTCTCGCCGTCCTTCTCCCAGGAGTTGAAGGCCAGCCTGGCGTTGGGGAAGCAACACTGCGACCCCTTCGAGTGATACCTGGCGAAGGCCTCTGCTCGCTTTCCGAACATCGTCACATTCACGTACGTGGCCTCGTCCACCCACTTGTCGCCTTCCTTCTTCTTGCGGTTGACCGCCATGCCGATCCTGGCCACAACACCACCTGCCGTGGACCGAGTGTCCACGTCGCGGGTGAGCCTACCGGCCAAGACCAGCTTGTTGATGTTGGTCATACCATCCCCATCAGCAGGGCCTGAATCACTCCCACGATCCGAGCATCGGCCGCACGGGCCTCCATGGAAGAGTCCACGCCAAGCTCCAGGGCGATGATGTCGCGCGATGCACGAACCACCATTGAGAAACCAGGCTCGGCCGAAGCAGCGGCCAGTCGGACGCCCTCGGTGGCGATCAGGCGAATGGCCTCATCACGGGCCAGTTGAAGCTCGACGCCAGTTTCGTCGAGTGCGTCACGGAGCAGTTGTTCAGCTGCGCTCATCGGTAGGTCCTCGCTGCGATAGCTGAAGGCGGGCTGGTAGCCCATGAAGAAGAAGAGATGACCAGCGGACGTTCCGCATAGTCTCGGGGAGCCGACACGAGGACCACGCGGGTGGCCTCTTCAACGGCCTTTCGGAATGACCGGGCACGGTCGCGAAGGACGTTCGCACCGATGGGCCCGACTTCTCCGGCGACAAGACGGAGGTCGATGCCCACCAGGGCAGCGGACTCGATCCGCTCGATGTCGAGCATGTAGAGCGCACCGCTGGCGATCTGGGAATCGATCTCCAATAGGTCGATCTCCTGCATGCCGCCGAGGTCAGCATCAGCACGGACTCCAGGCCATGCGCTCTCGATGGCGGGGATGAGCGTCCTGTCCTGCACGCGCTGCGTCACGCACGAGGACAGAAGCAGAATCAGGAGAACGAGTCTCATGAATTCACCTTGGCGATCTGCGCGGCACCCTTGCCACGGTCCGCGAAGCCTTGGGCTCCGATGTAGGCCAGCATGGGCGAGACGATCGCGATGATCTCCTCGACGCGGATGTCCGGCACGCCCAGCTCCAGGGCCACGGTGGTGACCATGGTCAGAAGGGCGCCAATGAATTTCTTGGAGTTCAGGAGGTCTTTGATTACTTGCATATCAGGTAGGCCAATAGGGCCCAAAGGGGAATCGAGAAAAGTAGGCCGTTGATCATTCCCGCAGCGACGGGAAGACGGTCTGAAGGGACGTGCGGAACCCGTGTCCGCCGTCGTTCTGTATGTCGAGACATTGTACTCCAAGGTCTGAAAGGTCAAGGTAAGAACGGGAGTCTGACGAGAAGTCGCAGCCATCCCTGTGGATTCGAACGAGCTGGACGTTCTCTGCGCCGAACTCTCGGACGAGGACTTCAGCTTCTCCGCGGAAGCCGCTGTCCGTCACGATGACCGTGGAGAATCGATTGGAACCGAAGAGGATCCAGTCCTTGAGGATGTGGCCGAAGATACAGTCCCCATGTAGGGGCTTCATGAAGTCTTCACTCATCCGGATGTAGGCTTCACGTGGTGATACACCTCGGAAGTCCTCTATTCTGCTGTCCTTCTGCGTCTCGTAGTGGTCCTCGGCGATCTCGCCCAGGCCGTAGGCGCGGTGCGTCATGTGCTTCAGCTCGGTGGCGAACTTCAGAGCGATGCCTTCCAGCGACACTTCGAGGATGGCCCCGGCGAAGTCCTTCCCCGCACGCGGCGGTCCATTCAGCAGTATGATCTTCATGCCTGTACCCTACCCTATCGAACGCGGAAAAGCAAATCAGTCATCGAAGATCTTCGACCGTACTTTCCTGAATTGAACCAGGTACACCCTCCAGCCCAAATCTCGGCAGTCCTCGCGGGCGCCGTCGTACTGGTCGGAGAAGCAGGCATCATCCCCGTTGTTGGCGTAGAGCATGGACACGTGCGTGACGCAATTCTTGCATCCCTTCCACGTGTTGAAGTCGCCCCCGTCCTTGGAGATCTGGATCTCGTACCTCTGACCCTTCCGGATCAGCCTGCGGCAGCAGTCACACTGGTGGACCTTGCGAGCCCGCGGCCTGCGGGTGTCGATCATCTGTCCGTGGCACATATCAGCCTCCGAATGCCCTTCGCATGGCAATCTCTTTGCACTTCTGACAACGTCGCGCGCTGTCGGTCAGGTTGATTCCCTTCAGGACCGCACCGCATAGTGCGTAGTCTCCCTTGGTGACGCACCCCTGCATCTTGTCGGACAGGTGGGCCACCGGCTCGTCGGTGCCCCCATCGCTTGTCTTCGTTTCAGTTTCTGATTGCATGCTTCTCGACCCAGTAGTGGAATTCGCATTGATGGTGGTTGAGGTCGTCCATCAGCTCGCGGGCGAGCGATTCGGTGCGGTGAACGGAAATCACGCAATCGTGAGCACCGCCGGACCGCTTCACCAGGAAGATCTTCTGCCCAGGGTAGCCGTCGGTCATGTCTCTGGTCTTCAATGCACCACCCCACTCTTCGCCAGGATCACAATGATGGCCATCAGGCCCACCATCATCCAAAGGATGACTGCCGCGTCGTCGTCTCTGGGCTTCTTCACTCCATCCCCTCTGCCTGGCGGCGCATGCTGTAGAGGATCTTGTGGTGGTTCGGTGCCCGCCAGCCTTCAGGCTTCAGCCACTTGCCACCGCCGGGCTCTTTGACCTTCGCCAGGTTGGCGTTGGCCACGGCCTTCCAGAAGGGCATGAAGGGTACGCCCATGCCCACGAAGATTCCGAGGACGGTGTAGATCACGTCGATGCCTTCGGCGATGATGCCCACCATGCTGCGCGCCTCGATCTCCAGCTCCAGCTCGCGCACTTCCTCGCGCAGGTGCTTCATGCGGGCTTCGAGCATGGTCGGGTCGGGTTCCTGCACCGGGTGGTGCGGAGCTGCTCCACCGAACTTCCGGTAGGCTGCTGCCACGTCCTGGTCGATCGCAGCTGTCTCCAGCTGGCGGGCTTGTTGAGCGCAGTCCCGGAGGAATCCGGCATGCGCTGGGCTGCTGGCGAATCGTGCCGAGCTGAAGAGGTTCTCTGATAATTTCATGCGACGAAGGCAGCGAGTGCCGGGCGGAGTGCGTTGGTCAGGTCCATGTCGATCAGCGGGAGGATGTCTTCCTCTCCGTCGTATTCGACCTCGACGATCGTCAGATCTGGATCGAAGCTCGACGCCACAAGGGCGAAGGCTTCGAGGGAGTCGAAGCTGGTGGAGGTGAGCGGGAAGGCGTTCAGGTCGGTGGCGGTGATCTTCATGGCTGTGTTATCGGTTGGCGGTGAGGCGGAACTTTAGCGGCCGCTCCGTTTTTCTCCCAACATCATCGCGGACAGCTTCTTGGCCATGTCGGGCCCGTCGATGTAGATGCGGTTGATGGAGTTCTGGGTGGTGAGCCACCATCCCCAGCCATCGCTCTCGATGTAGACGCCGTCCCCGACGTATTTCTTGTCGTTGGTTTCCATTAGATGCTCTCCAGGAGCGGAAGAAGCGCGGCGGCCAGCTCGGCCTCGTTGCCGTTCTCGGCGGAGATGACCTCGATCATTTCGACGCCGTCCACGCTGATGCGGAAGAGCCAGACAGCGTCCCGGAAGTTGGCGTCCCAGTCGTTGCTGACCTCGATCACGTACTTGTTGCTCGGAGAGATGCGGACCACCAGGCTCTCCATCCGGCCGTCAGGCATGCGGACGGGGCGGCCGTCGAGGAGGTCGAGGAGCTGGGCGTTGGACTCGGTGGCGAGGCGTGCGAATTGGCTGGTGTTTTTCATGACGCCCAACGATACCCCATTCACCGCGGAAAGGCAAACGGGATCAGTCTTTTTCCGACCAAATCTGGTCGATGATGCCCCACTCCAGGGCCTGCTCGGCCCCGAAGTAGTGGTCCACGCTGGACTTAGTGAACTTCGCCCAGAAGCGGTAATCCTTCTTCGTGTACTTGGCCATCAGCCTGTCCATGCGCTCACAACGTGCGCGGACTGCTTCCAGCTCCCCACGTGCGTGGTTCAGCTGTCCGTCCAGGCCCACCGAAGCGGTGTGCAGCATGAATAGCGCATTCTCGGATGCGTACCTATGACCGCGGGCACCGCATGCCACCAGGAAGGGAGCAGCGGACTGGCATACGCCCAGGGCGGTGGTCCGGACGTCCACGCGAATGGTGCGCGTCACGTCGTGAAGCTGGAAGGCCTCGTCGATGTCCCCGCCGTAGCTGGCCACGTAGAGGTCGATCGGGTCCGGAGACTGATCTGCCAGCAGGTAGAGCCCACGGACAGCGATCGCGATGGAGTCGCTCTCGACGTCACCCTGGAGGAAGATGCGCCTGCCCTCGACGTCCACGCCATGCTCCAGGGCCGCGGCGATGTTCGCCCTCTGCATCTCGTCGCTCATTTGTAGGGTGCCAGAACGGCATGCATCTCCGAGCCAGGGCAGAGTGTCCTGCCCTTCTTGATCGCATGCCGGTAGGGCCAGATCACGCGCAGCTTGGAGGTCGCAGCGGTGACCTCGTGGCAGCGGAAGGGACGGTTGCATAGGGCGCAGAAGACCGGCCGGTCACCCTTGAGGGCCAGCTCAAACTGTCGTCGGACCATTTCCAGCCTCTCGCGATAATCGTCTGGATGCATCACTCTGCCTCGAATTCTCGGAAGTCGGCCGCGTAGCGTTTCTTCCACCACCGCTTCACCGCGTCCGGTGACTTGGGCAGCCCTTTCTTGGCCTCGTACCTCCAGCCGTGGGCGAATGCTTCCCCGGCCGTGGTATCCACGCCCACGGACTGGATGGCCTTGGCGCCCTTGTCCACGATCTCGAAGCCTCGTGACCAGGCGGGTGCGTTGCCCTTCACGTAGTGGATGGCGCCGTAGTCGGTGCAGGCGCAGTGCGTGCTGACCCATGACATGCGCCGGAGCCCGCTGTTGGGTCCGATGACCTGCTGGCGCCGGTGGACGTGTCCGGACAGTCCGAGCCCATGGGCTCCCTTAGGCAGGCCCATCTCGACCCAGTCCATCAGCTCCGCCATCGCGGGGAAGCGGCCGGTCTTGGTGCCGTGCGTCAGCTGGAGTTGACCCCAGAGAGTTTTTCTACCGACGTCGGCCTCGTGACCAGCAGGTGCGAGGAAGCTCCCACGGTGGACGATCTCGGCGCCGGACTCCTGGAGGCCCATCAGCTTATCGATGCGCATGGTCCGGAGACCGGCCAGGGCGGGGGAGACCTGCGTCATGTACCGAACGATCCTGTCCGTCCAGTGATTATCCGGGACCATCAGGATCCGGCAGTTGGGCACCAGCCTGCGGATCTCGCGGACCATGGCGCGTTGCAGGTCGTTCTCTTCCTGGAAGGGGGCGCCGAAGCCGGGCGGGTGGTCGTGGCTGCTGATCATGCTGCCATCGTTCGTATCCCCGCCGAGGCAGACCACCTCGGGCTGGCTGTCTTCGATGAAGGACAGGAACGCCAGCCAGGTGAACGGGTCACCGAAGAACGAGTGAGAGTCGGAGAGCCAGACCACCTGCTTCGACTTCTGCGTGACGCGGGTCAGCTCCGGATAGAGATCTATGTACGGTGCGAAGTGGCGCTG
>TARA_R110000737_G_scaffold136663_2_pt1 | contig 19935 bp, 18 predicted proteins | sample TARA_R110000737 | Tara Oceans TARA_R110000737 (sample SAMEA4398027) | marine metagenome | biome: Polar Biome; feature: [SRF] surface water layer (ENVO:00010504); material: water (ENVO:00002006), including particulate matter (ENVO:01000060) such as... | depth 5 m | reverse complement strand
CAAATATTTAATTCATAGTATATGGCTAACCAGCAACCTGTACCTAACAATACATCTTCCGAGGAAGTAGATTTGGGCCAATTGTTCCAATTGATTGGCAATGGCTTTAGGAAATTCTTCAAAATTATTGGTGATATTTTTAAGGGGATTTTCAATATTATCATTCATTTTTTACTCTTTATACAGAAACACTTTTTAAAATTCGCCATTGCTGGCATTGTAGGCCTGGCGATTGGCATCTATTTGGATATATTAAAAGAGCCCACTTATATTTCCACTATGGTTGTGGAACCCAATTTTAACAGTGTACAGCAGTTGTACAACAATGTTAATTTTTACAATGAATTGGCAAAATCCCAAGACTCCTCAGCTTTAGCGGAAGCTTTGGATATTACCCGTTCTGAGGCTGGACATATTAAAGAATTCATGGTAGAATCCTATTCAGATGAAAATCAGAAAGTGTTACTTTTCGACAAGTTTGTAAGGAGCTTGGACACCACCACTCAAAAGACCATTGACATGGAGAAGTATCTCTTAAACTTTAATTCCTTAGATGCGCGTTTTCATACCATTTCTGTGACCGCGACAGATAATTCTATTGCAAAAATAATACAGCCCTCTGTAATTAATTCCATTTCAAGGAACGACTATTTTAATTTACAGAAGGATATCAGTGATACTAATTTAAACTTACAGGATAGCATTTACAAAAAGCAGATTACTGAAATTGACTCTCTTCAATTGCTATACAAAAAAGTCATGATTAAGGAGGCCGACAAACCTATGCAAGGTACTAGTATTAGTATGGGAGAAAGCAGAGGCAATGAAAACAAGGAGTTGGCCTTGATTAATAAAATGGAAGAGCTAAAAACCAGCCTCGTAAAGCTAAACGAAGAACGAGCCAATAAATCGAGTATCCTAAATGTGATTTCAGCTTTTCCAAGAAGGGGAGTGGAAGTTAAAGGGCTGCTGCAAAGTAACAAGTTACGCATTCCTTTAGTGCTTATAATTCTCATACTACTTGTAATTTCAGTTCTTGACCTTAACACCTATTTAAAGAAGCACAGAAAAAGATAACGTTGACTTTAGAAATGTTTTAAGGCACATTATTATTTACATTGGATTAGTACACTGATTTTAGCACTGCGTTTAATATAAAAGGTTTTATTTCCGTAAGAAGTTTAAATCCAAAATTTCAAAAATTTCAATAAAAGTGAAAATAAAGGAAACCACTATAGAAGGATGTTACCTTATAACGCATGATCTTCATGAAGATAAAAGGGGTCTCTTTTTTGAATCATATAATCAATTAAATTTTGATAAATTAATAGGCAGAAACATTCATTTTGTACAAGACAATGTTTCTATTTCAAAAAAGTCTGTACTTCGTGGTCTACATTACCAGAAGGGACCTCATGCACAGGCAAAATTAGTAACTGTTTTAAAAGGGGAGGTTATAGATGTGATTGTAGATATTCGAAAAGACAGCCCAACCTTCGGGAACCATTTTAAAATAAAGATATCATCACAAAAAAGAAAATCCATATTTATACCAAAGGGTATGGCTCATGGGTTTTTAGCATTAACGGATGATGTCATATTTTCTTATAAATGTGATGCATTATATGATCCTAAATCGGAATCAGGAATTCTATATAATGACCCTAAGCTTTTTATCGATTGGGAAATTGATAGAGAAAGACTAATTATTTCTGAAAAGGACTTGAAGTTACCATTATTAAAGGATTTGGAATTATGATGAGGGTTTTAGTAACCGGTTCCAATGGTCAATTGGGTTTGAGTATTCAAGATATTGCTAATGAATATTTAGACCTAGAATTTGTTTTTAAAGATAGAAGAGAGCTGGATATTACTAATAAGGAGAAAGTCAAAAAAGTTTTTGGCTCGGGAAAATTTGATTACTGTATAAATTGCGCTGCATATACAGATGTAGAACAAGCGGAGAATAATCCAGAAATCGCCTTTAAAGTAAATGCAGAAGGAGTAAAAAATCTCTCAGAGGCCTCTATGAAGCATAATACAATACTAATCCACATTTCAACTGACTATGTATTTGACGGCGAGAAAAACACCCCTTATATCATAAATGATAACCTTAATCCTATAAATGTTTATGGGAAGTCTAAAATGATGGGCGAAAATTATATTCAAGAGATTCTAAGTGATTATTTCATTATTCGCTCTTCATGGTTATATAATAAGGTTTACGGAAAGAACTTTTATAGAACAATTTTAAAAAAGGCTAAAAATGGCGAAATAATTGGTGTTACCGATGAGCAAACCGGCTGTCCCACAAACACCTTAAATCTAGCGAGATTTATTATAACTCTAATAGTAGATAAAAACCACAACTATGGAATTTATCATTTTACTGACGGGGAGAGTATGACTTGGTATGATTTTGCTAAGAGAATTGTCCAAGAAAATGAATTGAATGGGATTTCAACTATAGTAAAAAACAACAGCTATCCCAGTTTGGCTTTGAGGCCAAAGTATAGTGTTCTAAAGAATAGTAACTCGAATTGGTAATAAACTATGAAAAAAAAGAATTTAATAATATTTGGAACACGGCCGGAAGCTATAAAAATGGCACCTTTGGTTAAAGAATTTCAAAAATATAATGACAAGTTTGAAACCAAGGTTTGTATCACGGCACAACATCGCGAAATGTTAGATCAAGTACTCTCTTTTTTTGAGATTGTTCCAGATTTTGACTTAGACTTAATGAAGCTCAACCAAAACTTATTTAGCTTAACAGCAGATATTTTGATTCATTTGAAACCTGTTTTAGAGGAGTTTCAGCCTGATTATGTTTATGTCCATGGAGACACAAGTACTACTATGGCTGCGAGTTTGGCTGCTTTTTATGCTGGTGCACAAGTGTGTCATGTTGAAGCTGGACTACGGACCTTTAATTTGCAATCACCCTTTCCAGAAGAGATGAATCGCAGTGTTACAGGCGTTGTTTCTAATGTACACTTTGCACCAACAGAAACATCGAGGGATAATCTCTTGAGGGAAAATAAAAAAGAAGAGTCTATCGTGATTACAGGAAACACGGTTATTGATTCTTTATTATTTAGTGTAAATAAGGTAAATAGTAACGATTTCACAGACGCAGAGGTTTTAAAATTAAAGACGATTCTAAATGCCAATAAAAAATTAATCTTAGTTACCGGTCATAGAAGAGAAAACCATGGTCAAGGCTTTATAAACATTTGTGAAGCCTTAAAAACTATTGCCTTGGATAATCCAGATACTCAAATAATATATCCGGTACACTTAAATCCGAATGTACAAAAGCCCGTTTATGAGTTGTTGGCTAACATCGCAAACATTTCTTTAATCGCCCCCCTTTCTTATCCCGCCTTTGTATGGCTCATGGAAAAATCTTATCTAATTATCACGGACAGTGGAGGGGTGCAAGAAGAAGCTCCAAGTTTGGGAAAACCGGTACTGGTAATGCGGGACACTACAGAGCGTCCCGAAGCCGTAGAGGCAGGAACTGTGGTTTTAGTAGGTACAGATAGAATGAAGATTGTTTTGGAAGCAAATAAGCTTTTAAGCGATGCTGACGTCTATAATAACATGAGTACACTTCATAATCCTTATGGTGATGGCAAGGCCAGTGAACGGATAGTTCACCATATTATTAAAATTAACAATTTAACTTAGTTTCAATGGTCATGACAGATTTTTAAAGAATGAACATTTATTTTTTTGAGTAGACATGAATAAAAAATATATTAATTAAAATATCATAATAATGATGAACAAGCCTGACGTAGTAATGATTGGCCTTGGATACATTGGATTACCAACTGCAGCATTGATTGCCCAAAATAAAACATTTGTACATGGCGTGGATATCAATCCAAAAGTAGTTGAAACTATTAATGCGGGTAAAATTCATATAATAGAACCAGAATTAGATGTTGCAGTGGCAACAGCGGTTAAGGAGGGGTTCTTAAAGGCTGCAACTACCCCAGTGGAAGCCAACACTTATCTAATAGTTGTACCAACACCTTTTAAATCTAAAAATGAACCGGATATATCATTTGTAGAAGCGGCAACCCGTGCCATTTTACCCCTTTTAAAAAAGGATGATCTTTATATTATTGAGTCTACATCACCTATAGGGACTACTGAGAAAATGATGAATTTGATATATAATGAACGCCCTGAATTAGAAGGGTTTTTAAATATTGCTTATTGTCCAGAGCGTGTTCTTCCTGGAAATGTGATGTATGAACTTGTTCATAATGACAGGGTAATTGGCGGGGTAGATGATAAATCTACAGAAAAGGCTATGGCCTTTTATGAACGTTTTATAAAAGGCGATTTGCATAAAACAAATGCCCGTACGGCAGAGATGTGCAAGCTGGTAGAAAATTCCTCCAGGGACGTTCAAATAGCATTTGCCAATGAACTATCTCTTATTTGTGATAAGGCAGAAATTAATGTTTGGGAACTTATCGATTTGGCAAATAAACACCCTCGAGTTAATATCTTACAACCAGGATGCGGAGTAGGAGGCCATTGCATTGCCGTTGACCCTTATTTTATAGTTGCAGATTACCCTATGGAATCTAAAATTATAGGTAAAGCAAGGGAAATTAACAATTACAAATCCTTTTGGTGTGCAGAAAAAGTTCAGACTACCAAATTAAATTTTGAATTAGAGCACGGAAGAAAACCAAGCATAGCCTTAATGGGTTTGGCGTTTAAACCCAATATTGACGATTTACGCGAATCACCAGCTAAATATATTGCCCAGAAGGTTTTGCAAAATTCAAACAATGAGGAATACTACATTGTAGAACCGAATATTACTGAACATAAAGTTTTTAAACTTACAGATTACAACATAGCCGTTGAACAGGCGGATATCATTGTGTTCTTAGTTGCTCATAAGGAATTTAAGAATCTCAAGTGGCCCAAAGGGAAAGTGGTATTGGACTTTTGTGGGGTAAGAAAGCAAATAAAATAATTTTTTAAACGATTAATAAAGTAGTTATTAAATGCTATTTATTTCAATAGATTTTTCACCTTTTTGCCTAGTGTATTTAAATTATATTGGATATTAATAATATAACTATAGAATGATGAATATATTAATTACTGGAGGAGCTGGTTTTATTGGTTCACACGTGGTTAGACAGATGGTTACTAAATATCCTAATTATACTATTTTTAATTTGGATGCATTGACCTATGCCGGTAATCTGGAAAACTTAAAGGACATTGAAAATTCCTCAAATTATATCTTTATTAAAGGAGATATTACTGACGAAAGTTTAATCAACCAATTATTTGTTAAACATCAATTTGAAGGAGTGATTCATTTGGCAGCAGAAAGCCATGTTGATAGATCAATAAAGGATCCCTTGGCTTTTGCAAAAACAAATATTTTGGGCACTATGGTTTTGCTCAATGCCTTTAAAAATTTGTGGCAAAATAATTGGGAGGGAAAACGTTTTTATCATATCAGCACAGACGAAGTATACGGCTCATTGGGTGAAACGGGGCTCTTTACAGAAACTACTGCCTATGATCCAAACTCACCATACTCTGCCTCCAAAGCAGGCTCAGACCATTTTGTAAGAGCTTATGGCGAAACGTATGGCATGCCTTATATTATTAGTAATTGCTCCAATAATTATGGCCCAAATCACTTTCCTGAAAAATTAATACCATTATTTATAAACAATATTATAAATAACAAGCCTCTTCCAGTTTATGGTGACGGAAATTATACTAGAGATTGGCTTTTTGTAATCGATCACGCTATGGCAATAGATTTATTGTTTCATAAAGGTGAGATTAATGACACATATAATATTGGAGGTTTTAATGAATGGAAAAATATAGAATTAGTAAAGTTGTTATGTAATTTAATGGACAAAAAGTTACAGCGCAAAGAAGGCACTTCTGAGCAGTTAATAAAATTTGTGAAAGATCGTCCAGGTCATGATTTACGTTATGCAATAGATGCCTCTAAAATAAACAAGACCTTGGGTTGGAAACCTTCTGTTACTTTTGAGGAAGGTTTGTCCAAAACGATTGATTGGTATTTAAGCAATTCAGAATGGTTGAATAATGTAACTTCGGGCAATTATCAGGACTATTATAGGAGTCAATACAATTAATAAATTTTTTTATTTTAAAGATTCATAGTTATGAAAGGTATTATATTGGCAGGAGGTTCTGGAACAAGATTACATCCATTGACACAAGTAGTGTCTAAACAGTTGTTGCCAGTATATGACAAACCTATGATTTATTATCCACTTTCAGTATTAATGCTTTCTGGTATTCGCGAAATATTAATTATTTCAACCCCGCAAGATTTACCGAATTTTAAAAATCTTTTTAAAGATGGATCCCAATTGGGTTTGAATATTGAATATGCAGAACAACCCTCGCCGGATGGTTTGGCACAAGCATTTATTATAGGAGAAAAATTTATAGGAGAAGAAGATGTCTGTCTAATTTTGGGTGATAATATTTTTTACGGTGGAGGTTTGCAAAAAATGCTAGCAGAGTCGGTGAGGACCGTAAAAGAAGATAAGAATGCTGTAATCTTTGGTTATTATGTAGATGATCCCGAAAGGTATGGGGTTGCTGAATTTGATTTGAACGGTGTTGTTTTGGGAATAGAAGAGAAACCTAAGGTTCCAAAATCTAACTATGCCGTTGTGGGGGTTTATTTTTATCCCAATTCTGTGGTAGAGATAGCGAAAAATGTAAGGCCATCTGAAAGGGGTGAGCTTGAGATTACAACGGTCAATCAGATATATCTTCAAAGAAAACAACTTAAAATGCAAGTGATGAGTCGCGGATATGCATGGTTAGATACAGGTACTCATGAAGCATTAACTGAGGCAACAGAATTCGTAAAAGTTGTAGAAAAAAGAACGGGATTAAAAATAGCCTGTTTGGAAGAGATTGCGTATCGCATGAAATATATTTCTATGGTGCAACTTGCTGAACTTGCTGAATCATATAAAAAGAGTGGGTATGGAATTTATTTAAAAAAATTAATAGCCTAATCAATCTTATTAAGTTTTACAATTAATCATGGAAAAAATCTTTTATTCTAAAACAGAAAGTTTACGATTTGGAGCGAATATTTATCGGGGGAAACTGCAAGAGTTTAAGCCGAGCTCATTGAAGAATGAAATCGTAAAAAAAAATACAGATATTTTGATTTTGCGTCTGCCGACTTCAACAAAGAATATACATTCTTCCTTACTTAATATGGGATTTCCTGTTATCCACGCAGATAGTTTGGTGTATTATTTCGTAGGGTTAAAGTCTCTGCGAATTAATAACCTTAGAAATGATTTACAGTTCGAGTTGATTGATAGCAAAAATATCTATGTGCTCAAATCTATAATCCCTGTGATATTTGATGCCTACCAAAATCATTATTTTTCAAATCCATTTTTTTCGCCTTCAAAAATAAATGAAGGATATGTAGAGTGGGCTTCATCATATAACGATATACAAGATGGTAGAATATCATGGTTGGTCAAAAAAAATGGGATCGTTGCAGGTTTTGCCACATGTTCTTTTGATAAAAGTTCAAATGAATGTGAAGGGATTCTTTACGGTGTAATGCCAGAATTCTCAGGTCAGGGTATTTATTCTGATATTATTCGGTTCACCCAAGGATATTTTAAGGAACAGGGCATTTCTAAAATGTGGGTGTCCACCCAGTTGCAGAATTATGCAGTTCAAAAGGTTTGGTTAAGGGAGGGTTTCTTTCTTAAAAAATCATTTGAAACATATCATATAAATGCCATGTTGAATTATTCGGTTTTAGATATACGTTCTTTCGATTTTAAATGTTCTGAAAAAGGGATAATAGATTTTGCGTCGTTTAGTGGGGACAATAATCCCTTACATTTTGATGATGAGTATGCAATTAAGATAGGTTTTAAGAAGAGAATCGCACATGGTATGATTTTTCAGTCTCATTTATCGAAACACTTCGGAGTCGATTTCCCTGGCAGTGGAACTATTTTCATAGAAAATTCAAATTTATTTTTTGCTCCAGTCTATATAAATCAAAACTACAAATGCCTTTTAAATACAATAAGTTTTGATGAAAAAAGGGGAATTTTAAAGGTGTTGGCAAAGTTGATTGATGAAGACGGCAACGTGGTGCTTTTATCATATAATACGTTGATAAATAAAAATTTTGAAGCTAATATTCTCATTTAATGGAATACATACCATTTAACAAACCTTTTTTAGTAGGTGACGAAGTTCGGTACATAGAAGAAGCCGTAGCTACAGGGAAAATTTCCGGAAACGGGATTTTTACAAGAAAGTGTCAAACTTTTTTTGAAGAAAAATATAAGTTTAAAAAGGCACTGTTGACCACTTCCTGTACTGACGCCCTTGAAATGGCCGCTATTCTTTTGGAAATACGGCAAGGAGACGAAGTTATAGTACCTTCTTATACCTTTGTATCCACAGCGCTGGCTTTTGTTAGACAGGGCGCTAAGATAATATTTGCAGATAGTAGGCTAGACCACCCTGGATTTGATGAAAACCTACTTGAAGAATTGATAACTTCGAGAACTAAAGCAATTGTTGTAGTACATTATGCTGGTGTGGCCTGTGATATGGATGCTATTATGCGAATAGCTGAGAAGCATAATATTTATGTAGTGGAAGATGCAGCACAGGCCGTAGATTCCTATTATAAGGGGAAACCATTGGGCAGTATTGGTCACTTGGGAGCATTCTCTTTTCATGAAACCAAAAATATAATATCAGGCGAAGGTGGTTTATTAACTATAAATGACGATCGTTTTATAAACCGAGCTGAAGTCATTTGGGAAAAAGGAACCAATCGTTCGGCCTTTTTCAAAGGAGAAATTGATAAATATGGATGGGTAGATACAGGGTCATCTTTTCTCCCCTCGGAACTTATTGCTGCTTTTTTGTACGCTCAGTTAGAGCACCTGAATGAAATTCAGGAAAAGCGTAAGGGTTTATGGACAGCATATTATTCCGGATTGGAGCAATTAAAGGAAAAGGGGAAAATTAGACTTCCTGAAATACCAAATTATGCAACAAATAATGCCCATATGTTCTATATTATTGTAAATAATATAGAAGAAAGAGATGGGTTAATAGATTATCTTAAAAAAAACAAGGTCCACGCCGTTTTTCATTATTTGTCTCTTCATAAGAGTAGTTATGCGACACAAATTTTTGGAGAACCTAAAGACCTCATAAATTCTGACATTTATTCTGATTGCTTAGTTAGATTACCACTATTTTACGAATTAGAAATGGAAAAGGTCTCTTATATTTTGAGCCTTTTAAGGAATTTTTTTCAATGAAGATTCTCCATATAGCACCAGACGAGAAGTTTATCAATGCTATTCACTGGCAATTTGAAGAAATTTTCCCGAACAAGAGTAAGTACCTAATATTTTTGACAAAAAAACAAAATGAGTTGAAATATATTAAGGTCTCAAAAAATGTCAGTTTAGTTGATGAAAACCTTGAAACATTTTTTAAAGAAATTGCCGCAAATGATATTATTATTTTGCATGGGCTTAATTATTTTCAAAGCAAAGTAGTTTTAGCTTATCAAGCTAAAGCCAAGTTTATTTGGTTTTTTTGGGGTGGAGAAATTTATGATAATCCTCATGGGCTTGCAAAACAAACTCTTGGAATTAAAACTCAAAGGAAGTTTGCAGACCCAAGTATAGCATTGAAACTTAAAAACTTCATTAAGCCTGTTTACTATTATTTCAAAAAATCAATAACGCCTAAAAAATCAATTCTAAAAGCAGCACAAAAAATCGATTATTTTGGCTCTTTGGATAAAGAAGAACTAAATTATCTCAAAGAAAAAGGTTTTCTGAAAAGCAACATTTTGCATGTGAGAATGACGTATTATCCTTTAGAATTTATTCTTGACGGCATTGTGGATGATTTCGTAAAAGGAGATTCAATTCTGCTGGGTAATTCTGCTTCTATCTCAAATAATCATTTAGAAGCCTTTGATTTACTAAAAAAGTTTAATCTTGAAAAACGAGATTTAATTGTCCCGTTGAGTTATGGAGATAATAAGTATGCAAAGGAATTAAAAAACATTGGTCTAGAAGTATTTGGAAAAAAATTCATGCCAATTATTGAATTCATGCCATTATCTAGTTATAATAAGATTTTACTTGGTTGTGAGATAGTAGTAATGAATCATTACCGTCAACAAGCTGTTGGTAATATTTTAGCTATGTTATGGATTGGCGCTAAGGTATATTTAAACGAATCAAACACATTTTATCATTACTTGAAAATAAATGGGATTATAGTTTTTTCAATAAATAAGGATTTAAACCCTGAAAACCCTACAGTTTTCAGAGGGCTAGTAAGGGAAGAAATATTGGCTAATCGAATAATTTTAAAAAGGATAATAGGATTTAATACTCTTAAAAAGGACATGGAAAGGATTTTAACTCAAATCGCTAATGAACATTAAAGAAAAGGCTATTTCAGGGGTTAAATGGACAACAGTTTCTACAATATCTATTGCGATTAGCGCATTGGTTAAAATATCAGTATTAACACGTTTTTTGGATGTTTCGGACTTTGGACTAATGGCATTGGTGACTTTTGTGCTCGGGTTTATGGATTTATTTATGGATATGGGCCTTACCTCTGCCATACTCCATAGGCAAAACATAAAAAAAGAAGAGTATGCGAGTTTGTATTGGTTAAACGTAGGGTTTAGTTTTTTTTTATTTGGATTAATAGTGCTTTTGAGTCCATTGATTGCTAATTTTTATGATGAACCAGAATTGAGAAACCTCATTCCTTTAGCTGGGCTGGCCATTATCTTTTCCGCAATTGGCCGCCAATATAAAACCATTTTACAAAAACATTTACAGTTTAAAAAAATAGCTTTGATTGATATTATTGCGGTAATAATTGCTTTGGCGGTAGCAATTATTTTGGCGGTCAAAGGATTTGGCGTTTATGCTTTGGTTTACTCAGCATTGACTCAACATACAATAGGTAATTTGGTCTATTTTGTATTAGGAAACAAAACTCAACCTCTTTTTTTTCACTTTAATTATAAAGAAACCAAACCCTTTTTAAAGATAGGGTCTTACCAAGTAGGAGGGCAGGTAGTTAATTATTTTAATAGAGATTTGGATGTTTTAATAATTGGGAAATTTTTTGGCGCAGAGTTACTGGGCGGCTATAGTTTGGCAAAACAACTTGTTTATAGGCCAGCACAGGTATTGAATCCTATTTTCACAAGGGTCGCAAGTCCAATTTTAGCAAAATTCCAAAGTAATGTTTTGGTTTTAAAAAAGAACTATTTTAGACTTTTAAATCTTGTTGTTTCAGTTAACATTCCAATATATTTGGCTATTGTTGCTTTTGCACCATGGGTCGTGTTTATCTTATATGGACCTGATTTTAGCAATATCGTAATCCTTGTTAGAATTCTTTCTTTTTATATGTTATTTAGAGCAATCGGCAATCCAATTGGGAGCTTGGTTATTGCTACCGGCAGAACAGATTTGGAGTTCTATTGGAATTTAATAACTTTAATTATAATGCCAATAACTGTTATAATAGGGGCCCAATTTTCTTTACAAGGTGTTGCTATTTGCTTAACAATTGCAATGATTATAATGTTGTTTCCAAGTTGGTATTTTTTAGTAAGAAGGTTGTTAGGGGCAACTTTTAAAGAATATTTATTTGCTCTAGTTCCTAAGTATAGAAATATGAAATTTTAGGATTGTAAAACCAGTGTTTCTGTGACTGTAAAGTTCAGTTTCTTTAATTATATTATGATTTTTTAATCGTTATTGTAGATAAAATATTTTGGGTGTATTCTTAGAAATTAATATTAAATATTATAAATGCTTTTTAATTCTTTAGACTTTTTAATTTTTCTCCCCCTTGTTCTTATAGCCTATATTTTATGTCCAATTAAATATAGGTGGTTGTTATTACTAATAGCAAGCTATTATTTTTATATGTCATGGAATGCTTCATATGCATTCTTAATAGCTTTTTCAACAGTAATAACATATGCAAGTGGACTACTTTTAGGAAAGGCAGAATCACTAAACAGAAGAAAAATTATTTTAGCTATAAGTTTCACCGTTAATTTATTGATTTTATTTTTTTATAAGTATTTTAATTTTTTCTCAGAATCAATAGAAACCGTTATAGGGTTTTTAGGAATGAAACTAGATTTACCTCAATTAAATTTTTTATTGCCGGTTGGAATATCATTCTATACTTTTCAGGCATTAAGTTATACGGTAGATGTATACAGAAAGGAAATTGAGCCTGAAAAAAATTTAGGAATTTATGCTCTTTTTGTTTCTTTTTTTCCGCAACTAGTTGCTGGCCCTATAGAAAGATCTAAACATTTATTACCTCAATTAAAAATTTTACAGCAATTATCATATACTAACTTAAGGTCTGGAGGGTATTTAATATTATGGGGTCTCTTTAAAAAAATGGTGATTGCAGATAATGTTTCTGTGCTTGTAAATAGCCTATATAATACACCAAGTGAATATACAGGAATAGAAACAACGATTGGAGTCCTCTTTTTTTCAGTTCAAATCTTTTGTGACTTTTCAGCCTATACTGATATTGCCAGAGGTGTTGCTAGATTAATGGGAATTGATTTAATGAAAAATTTTGACAGCCCATATTTTGCAATGAACATTACTGAATTTTGGCGAAGATGGCATATATCTTTATCTACTTGGTTTAGAGATTATTTGTACATTCCCTTAGGGGGCAGCAGAAAGGGAACCAATAGAATGTACATCAACCTTTTTTTAGTTTTCTTGATAAGCGGCTTATGGCATGGCGCTTCAATTAATTTTGTTATATGGGGGGGATTACATGGAACTTTAATTGTAATAGAAAAAATGTTTTCTAAAAGTATAAATATTTATAATTGGAACAAAAGCTTGCTAAGTTATAAGGTGTTTAAAATTGGTCTTAATTTTTTAATGGTAACTTTTTTATGGATTTTTTTTAGAGCAGATACTTTTGCTGATACAATTATTGTAGTTTCAAATCTTTTCAATTGGGACATGAATAATGTATTTAATGGGAATATTTATACGCTAGGATTAAGTATGGGCCAGTTTTGGATAACAATATTTTTTATATCATTAATGTTGGTTGTTGAATATTACAATTCTTTTATAACTAGTATAAGGGAATTAATAATGAGACAAAACATTGTTTTTAGATGGTCTATATATTTAGGCGTAGTGTTAAGTATTTTATTTTTTGGAAATTATGGAGGAGAACAACAACAATTTATTTATTTTCAGTTTTAAACTACTTTTATTTATTGCTCTTTTTGTAATTGTAATACAATTGTTTTTTATCCCATATGTGCCAAATCTGGGAGAAGATAATAAATATTTGCAGTCATTGAATGAAGTAAAGAGTGTAGAAAAAAAGTATGATATGATTTTTTTTGGCAATTCATATTCATATACTGCATATGACCCTACAATTATCATAAATGAATTGGGATTGTCTTCATTACATATAAATTCCCCAAGCCAAATATTGGAAGTTTCATTAGTTATTGCAAATGATATAATTGAAAAGGAGGGTTTAAAATATGTATTTTTTGACATATCAGAACCAAGTTTATTGAGGCCAAAAAATGACAAAGAAAAAAGTTGGTATTATCAAACTATTGCCTTGCAAGAAATACAATTCTCTTTTTCGAAATTTATCCAAACATCAAAAATATTCCCAATAAAAGTCTACCCAGAATATTACATATCTTCTTTGTCAAAGAAAGTTGGTAGAATTTTCAGGATGAACAAGAGAGAAGAGTATAAGGTTCATATACCTGAATTTAAGTATCCTGATGAAAAAGGATCATTATTTTATTTAGATGGTTATTTTGCTAGAGATTCAAAAAAAAAGTCATTAACAAAGGAGCTGTTTCAAATAGAAAATAGCAAAAAACCAAAGCAAACGATAGGTAATAAATCACTTTGGAATAAGGAATTAAGAAATCAAGTTGAGAGATTTATTTTAAAATGCAAGAATAAGGGGGTTCAAGTTATTTTCATTAATTCACTTAAATTACGAACGCAAGAATTTAGTGTTGATTATTTAGGAGGATTAGTTGCTAAGTTTAAAAACTTGAAAGTTTTGAATTTAAACGCTAGTAGAGCTATATATAATTTAAATGAGCATACATTTTTTGACTCTGGACATTTAAATTATCAAGGCAGTTATCAAGTAAGCCATAGGCTTGTCGATAGCCTATCAAGTTGGTATTCTTTAGATAAAAAAAGAAAAATAGTCAAGAACATGAAATTATTGGAACTAAAAGATGTATACTACCATTTACAAGAAGGACAAAATAAATTTATTAAACTTGAATTTGACAAAATCCCCAAATTACTTAATGGCCATCAATTAGTAATCTCTATTTACCCAAAGGACACCACATTGTTATCAGATTATTCGAAAAAGAAAAAATTTGGATCAGACAATTTTTATGTTCAACAACCCGCGGATAATAATATTGATGTAGGCAATTCAAAAATTATAATTAGTAAGCTTAAAACCAAAATCACAGAGGAGAATTTAAAGAAAATAGCAATATATTTTTATAAACCTAAGGATGCTTTAGGAATGCCTACTATAAATATTTTTAAAGATTAATTTAAACAGTTGTATTGACTAAATTATTACAAATAGTATTAATACTACTCTTCCTTCTTCAGGGGACTAACGAGTTCAATATTTTTGTACTCGGGCTTTTTATATTACTGCCCGTGTTGTTTTTGGTAAATAAAACGATTGTTAAGTTGCCGCAATACTACATATTAGCAGTATTGGTCTATTTCTTTTATCTATTAGTCGGGATATTCCATTTTCATGAAAACCCGTTTATAGATATTAAATTTCAAATATTTTCATTTCTATTTTTCTTTTGGCTTATTAATAATGGTTTAAGACTTGATTTCCTAGACTTATTATTTACGATTAATACCATCACGTTTCTCACTTATATGTTGCTGTTAGTAAATATTATTCCTAATATTTGGAATGAGAGCACAATAGGGCACGGTGGAAGGCTCTACGGCCCAGCCATTACTCCAATAATTTTTATTTTATTTTATTATTTACTTTTTAAAATGACCTTCGATAAAAAGCTGGTTATTGCTACTATTATGGGGGTGATTTATATTGCTTTGACGACAAATTTTATGAATTTGGCAGTTTTGGTAGCGTTCCTTATTCTACTTGCAGTAAATTTCAAAAAGCTTTTTAAACCTATTTATATTGTAGTATTTATACTAATTTTTTTAGGAGGTTTATGGTACTTGAATTCGTCTTTTGTGCCCGAATTGGTATCAGCAAAAATGAAATATATTTATAGACCATGGGAATACCCCTCTTTACAGACAAGAGTTGAAGATTTAAGTAAGGCTTTACATAACGAAAATTTCAACCCGTTCAAACAAGTTTTTGGCGAAGGTTTTGGGACTTCAACAAGTATATATAGGGAAAACAAAATTGCACCTAGTTTAAGTAGAACGTTTAATTTTCAGGAAATAGATAATGGATTCTATTATTTGTATCATAGGGGAGGTTGGTCATTATTGATTATTTTTATTATTTCCCACATATTTTTAATTTTCAAGATAAAGGGTGTCAAATCTAAATTAGGCTTTGTTGCCCTTGTCTTTATAACAAATATTTTATCCATACATTACTTCAATTACTATTTTTATTTATTAATACCATTTTTCATAATATATAGGGATAGCATCTCAGAGAGATTAAACAGAATATAGTCTATGAACATTCTTTATGTCGTTCCCGATTTGAAAAAAGTTTCTGGAGGACCCAGAACAAGAATTTCCTTGTTTAAGGGGGTTTTTATAAAAAATGGTGGAGAAGTTATCGAAAAAGGAAACAAGTTATCCAGTAGTTTAAAACCAAGAAGAATAAATTTGGTTTATGTTGAATCTGCTACAAATAGAATAAGTTTTATAGATGTTATTTGTTTGTTTTTCTTGCGATTGTATTCCAAAAAGGTAATCGTTTTTATTCGGGATGTGTATATTGAACTATTTCCACAAGATTATTCCTCATTCCGCGGAAAGATTACTTGGTTTTTTAATAAGGTTAGTAATTTTTATTTAACTGTAATCTCTACTTCTATGGTTTTTCCAACAAAAGAAATGGGTGAAGTATTTTTTGAGAAAAATCATTTTTTCCCTCAACGAGAATATGCCGACTTGCCACCAGGTACACTAGTGGAAAGAGAAAAAAGACTTATGCCCAAATTTGCACAAAAAATAGGAATCCTATATTTGGGAAGTACCCAGTATCAGAACTCAGGCTTTAGAAAATTTATTAACTTTGCGGAGGAATTTGGCGAATTCTATAATTTTTTTGTGCTTTCAGGGGATAAGGGGTTGGGGACAATATTGTCTACAACTGCCATTCATTTAACAACACTGCACCGTAATGACATTCCAAATTTTATCCATCAAAATAATATTGCATTTGCTTTGCACACAAGACCTAAAAATAAATATGATGACATAACATTTCCAATAAAGGTTTTGGACTTTATTAGTTTACAACTACCTTTTTTTAGTGAGAGACACTTACCGTTAATAAACCTACTTAGCATTGAATATGACCTTTTTTCGTCATTTGATGATTTGGATTGTATCCACAATAAAATTCAATCAATTGAGATAGATAAATATAAAGGATATTTAAATATGCTTTATAAAGTTTCTATAGAAAACACTTATGATAAAAGGTATAAAAAGTTACTTGCACAATAAGTCTTGGCAAACGTTTTTTTTTGAAATAAGCACATACCTTTTCGTGGGTACATTGCCTTTATTGCTTAAAATCAACACAATTGCTTTATGGGTCTTTATTTTAGGATCTTTAATACTCTGCGTTAAAAATAACGATTGGAGAGTAAATTTAAAAAGCAAAAAGCGAATTTTATGGATTTTATTTGCTTTGCTAAGCCTATATTTTATAGGTCTATTTTCATCAAAGGATTTTAGCGCGATTATAAAACAAATTATAAAGACATTGCCTTTATTAATAGTGCCTTTGTTTGTTTTATCCCATAACAAAGGCGATTTTAATTTGAAAAATATTTATATTTCGTTAGGAATAGGACTATTTGTGGGAATGTTGATTTGTTGGTATAATATCCTAATTTCCATAATGTCCAAAGAAAAGTACACTGAACAGGCTAAGTATTTTTTCGAATGGATCTATACCGATTGGAATTTGGTTGCTCCATTAGATGGTCACCCAAGTTATTTCGCGATATTGATAGTTCTTTTTCTGTGTGCGTTAATAATGAATGAAAATTTTAAAAAGCTAAGAAGAAACAGATTAAAATTAGCACTGATAATTTTTCCCTATTTTCTTTTTTTAATAGAAACGAGTTCTAGGATTGGGGTAATATCCTTAATAATTATTTTACTTTTTTATAGCATAAAAAAATTTAACTATAAAAGGTTATTGGGAATGATCGTGCTTCTGTCAATAGTAATATTATTTTCGATAAAATTTGACTATTTGGGGTCGAAATTTACCAAAGTAGTCAGTATGGATGGTGAAATAAAAATAGAGCGTTACCATCGCTGGAAAGAAATAATTAAAGTTTTTAAAGCAGAAAATAATTGGCTTTTAGGTGTTGGTCCTAGTGATGCCCGTAAAATTTATAAAAGCGCCTATGATAATGGAAATTTCGATTTGGCATTTAATAATAATTATAATGCACATAACCAATATCTAGAATTTTTTATATCAAATGGAATAGTTGGTTTTTTGGTTTACTTAACTGTTTTGGGATTATTCCTTTTTGAAACTAGATTAAAGAAAGAGGCATTAAATTTTTTTATAGTTATCGTTTTATTTTCAATGACTGAAAGCGTATTTGGAAGAAGTCAAGGGGTGCTTATTTTTGCATTCTTCTATTCTTTTTTAATTCTTTACTATCAACCTAAAATAGAAAAATGATGGTAAAACCTGACGCAAAAGTATTCCTGATATCAAATATGTATCCTTCCAAGCAAAATGTTAGGTATGGGATATTTGTTAAAAATTTTGAAGATGCAATTAGTAAAAACTTTGTAATCGAAAAAATTGTGATGACTAAGAAGTATGGTGTCGTTAACAAAGTAATGGCCTACTTTAAACTATATTATAAAATTTTACTATTACTTTCTAAGGCCAAAAGGGAAGATTTAATTTATGTTCATTTTCCATTACATGTTGCACCTGTATTATTACTTTTTTTATTTAGGCAAAGTAAAATTGTCCTTAATTTTCATGGAAGTGACCTGATTTTTGAAGCAAAACTTACGAAATTTCTTTCGCTTTTTTTGCTTCCTTTAATAAGTAATTCATATACTGTAGTACCATCTAATTACTTCAAAGAAAAGTTGACAAACGAATTTAATGTACCTATTTCAAAAGTTTTCGTTTATCCCTCAGGAGGTATAAATAGAAAGGTATTTTTCAAAATGGAAAGAGTTAAAAACAAAACTTTTACTATTGGATATATTTCCAATTTTATAAAGGAAAAGGGATGGTTACTATTATTGGAAGCTATTAAAACAATAGAGCAACAGAATTTAATTGAGAATTTAAGGGTTATTATGATTGGAGATGGCCCCGATAAAAATGAAATAGAAAATGTAACATCCACTCTAAAAACGGAAGTCACAATCCTCTCTAATGTGGAACAAAAAAAATTGGTGAATTATTACAATCTATTCGATGTTTTTGTGTTCCCTACTTATAGGGAAGCTGAAAGTTTAGGCTTGGTAGGTCTCGAGGCCATGGCATGTGGTATACCAGTAATTGCTGGAAAATTAGGTGGCCCAATGGGTTATATAGAAAATGGACATAATGGCTATTTATTTCCCCCAAAAAATAGTGAAGAGCTTACTAATAAAATAATGTGCTTTTTTAAGCTCACTAACCTTGAACGGAAGAATATGTCTCTGAATTGCATTAAAACTGCTTCTAATTACGATAGTCAAAAAGTAAGTAAAGAATTGATAGATTATTTGAAAAGTTTCTATTAACTTTTACATAAATGAATAAAATCAATATCCTAAACACTTCCATTCACAACCTTTCCATGCAGGAGACATTGCAATATGTGGACAGTACTATTGATAAAGGGGAACAATTGCATCATGTGGTTGTCAATGCCGGGAAAATAGTGGCCATGCAAAATGATTTACAATTGCGTCAAAGTGTTAACGAATGCGATATAATCAATGCTGATGGTCAAGCGGTAGTGTGGGCATCTAAAATTTTAGGCAAGCCCTTAAAGGGAAGAGTTGCAGGTATTGATTTAATGGAAAACCTTGTTGAGTTGGCTCATCAAAAAAAGTACAAAATCTTTTTTTTCGGGGCGAAGGAAGAAGTCGTTAAAAAGGTTGTGGAGAATTACTCTAAAAAGTATTCTCCAGCTATCGTTGCGGGCTATAGAAATGGGTATTTCAATAAACAGCATGAAGAACAAATAGCACGTAATATTTCTAATAGCGGTGCAAATATTTTATTTGTAGCCATTAGCTCACCAACAAAGGAGAATTTTTTATACCAAAATAGGAAATTGCTAAATAAAGTTAATTTTGTTATGGGCGTTGGAGGTAGTTTTGACGTTGTAGCAGGTATAGTAAAAAGGGCCCCTGTTTGGATGCAAAATTACGGTTTGGAATGGTTTTATAGGTTTTCACAAGAACCTAGAAGAATGTGGAGAAGATATTTGGTTGGAAATACCAAGTTTATATTCTATGTTGTAAAAGAGAAGTTTGGATTTTAATACCTTTACTTATTATCGAATATAAG
>TARA_R110000737_G_scaffold127519_1_pt1 | contig 20002 bp, 7 predicted proteins | sample TARA_R110000737 | Tara Oceans TARA_R110000737 (sample SAMEA4398027) | marine metagenome | biome: Polar Biome; feature: [SRF] surface water layer (ENVO:00010504); material: water (ENVO:00002006), including particulate matter (ENVO:01000060) such as... | depth 5 m | reverse complement strand
ACGAAATGATGTTGGTCTAAGTAGTCTACTCCTTGTTGTCTTTTGTAGTCTAGTTCAAATAAAAATTCTAACCCAGACACTTTACCTATATTAGCGCCGTCAGACCAAGAGTCTTCCGTACCATCGTAAAAAGTTTGAGCTTTATTTTCATATCCAAACCTAGCTATTTTACGTATACCTAAAGCTAAGTTGTAGTCGTATGGCGTTTCTACTGTTACAGTGTTCAAACCATTAGTAACAGAAAAAACCTCAACATCTGATATAGAGTTACCACCATTAGCCGCAGCATAAAACGTGGCAAATTTAAAATACTTTTTAAAATCTTGCGAGCAACACTTTTTTGGTGCAGCACATGCGATTAAAGTTGTTAGTAATATTATTATTAGTTTTTTCATATTATTTTCTTTTACCAGATGAGCCAGAGCTTGTAGATTTTCTACCACTACTTCTTTTACTCGTTGTTGTTTTATTAGAACTTCCTCTTTTATTAACAGAACTATTGCTTTTTTTGTTTCCTTTTACTTCTTCTTTTATTTTTAATATCTCACTGTCTTTAACACCAACATCCCAAGTGTTCCAACCTAACATCATAGCTATTCTTTGCCAAGTAGCATGATCAGAATCTAAAGCTTGTTTTATGTTGTTTAATTTATTAACCGCTCTACCCATTGGCACGTTAAATATACCTTCAAGTAAATTACCTATAGACTGGTATCTAGGATTACTTATATCCCACATAGACATTTCTGGTATAATTTTTTTATTAAACTTTTCTGTTTGCATAGAACCATATATCTTTCTCATTTTTGAACCAATTGGTGGAGATATATTTAACAGTTGTAATAACGTGTACGTTTGATCACTGTTCCAGCCTTTTTTATTTTGTTTTGCCCACTCTATTATAGCGTTTTTACTTGTAGCAAAAATAGCGCCAGGTATACCCATACCTCTTAAAATAGAGTCAACCATACCATTTGCAACCCTTGTTTTTCTAGTTAATTTTTTCTCTTCTTCTTCCTCGTCAAAAGCTAAAGCAAATAGCGCTGATTGTAAGGAGTTAAAAACTAAATTTTGTACAGCTCCATAATATACTATTCTTGATATATTTGTTTTGAAATCACCTCTTCCTTTAGCTAAATCAATAACAGATTTTTTCATACGCCTAGTATACTGCATTGTTACGTTTTGAAAAGCTAAAATAATTCTACCTAAAATACTAGCTTGTTCTTTTGATATAAGAGACGGGTCTGAAGACTGCTGAACAGGTTCTGAAGCATCAGTCATATCTTGAAAAGCTTTTGCTTCAGCATCCGCTTTAGACATTCCTTGTTTTAAATATGTTTTTATTCTGTTTCTGTAAAACGTAGCTCCACCAGAAGCAATAGCAAAACTATCCGCCATTTGTGTAGGTAAGAAACCTATTTTTAACAAATAGTTTATTGCAGCTTTGACTTTGTTTTTACCACCTTGATTTACAGCCTTTGCTAAAGCAGCTTCGTTAACATCAAGTTGTAAACCACCTCTTCTTTGCTTAAGAAAATCAGAATTAAATATTGTAAGAAAATCTTTCCAAAATTGTTTTTGATTAGCAAATGCTGCAGCTGCTTTAACAGGGTTGTTGTCACCCCAGTTTATAAAGTTTGTAGCAGAAAGAGTTTGTAGCAGAGCAGATCTTGTGTTAAAAAACATAATAGCTCCAATAGAATTAGTCAACCAATTCATCCACTTATTAACCTGCGCGTTACTACCGCTAGGTCTACTGTTACCATTTTCCATACGCCAAAGCATATCGTTCAAAGCTTCAACGTAATCAGGTCCATATAAAGATTGTAATTTTTTCATTAACGGACCATCAAGCTTACCGTTTTTCCAATCACCAAATATTTGTTTTCTATGCTCAATAAATTCTTGTATATGTTGCTTTCTACCAACATCGTTAGTCATTGAGTCTAAATCTGACAGTATAGTATCTCCTAGCCAATTGTCTCCAGGTTTTAAATATTTACCATCTGAACTACCAACAATGGCATTAACACCACTAGCTAAAGTTAAAATATCGTTATTTGCTTCTACAGCTTCTATCAATTTCTGTATGTTTTCTGCGCTTATACCTGGGATGTCGTGACCAGCTTTGTTAAACAGATAAACTCTAACAGCTGTGTCGTAAGTAAAACTTGTACCTGGAACTATCTCTTTTAACAATTTACTAGCGTCAGGTATTGATTTTAACAAAGACTTGTAGTTGTTAGAAACTCCTTGTTTTAATCTATTTATCCTATCAACACCTCTTCTGTATGGTGTGTATAAATTATCTTCAAAAAACTTTAGTTGTGCTTCACCGAGTTTACCTTTAGCGCTGGCTATTGAGTACATTAAACCCATAAAATCATTAGAACCAGGTGTGTTAAAAAATTTAGCACTAACACCTTTACCTTTTTTAGAGCCTTCAACTTTCGCTGTTGCATCATCAACAATGACATTTGCACCAATACCTTCGTTAACTTCAAGCATTTCGTTGACCTGCTGGTTTAAACTATTACTGTTTCTAGTTACCGCTTGAACAACTTTTGATTTTATATCAAATTGACTTAGTAAATTATCTACAGCTTTCACATTTGGCATAGCGTCATCAACAAAATAAACGTCATTGTAGCCTTCAGCAAGTTTATCAATAAACCAATTAGCCTTTGCTTCACCGGTACTGTTTCCTAAACCAGTTATATTTTTTAACGGCAGATCAATACCCTCACTCTTTAAATAAGCATGTATTGCTCCTTGGCTTTCTTTTGCTCTAGCTGTTAATATAAACACATTTTCAATACCGTATTTTTTAATTTGATTTTTTAGCTTTTGCATTAAAGGACCAGGTCTACCGTTTGTAACTTTGTTAAAGTCAGTAAAGTCCATTGACCAACCGTCTTTAACCATAGAGTCACCTACTAAAGGCCAGTCAGCTGAGTCTATTTTTTCAACAACTCCATTTTTGCTAGCTATAATAAAGTTGTCACTCACACCAGCTGTTTCGTCAAAATCAAAAACACTAATACCTTTAGGCTTTGTGTTAGGGTCAAGTCTAAACTGCTCTGCTTTATAAAATTTATTTAAGTTGTTGCTAGATCTACTAACGTCAGATATGTTTTTAATTGTTTTAACTAAATCTTTACCATAAACCTCTAACTGCACGTCGTACATAGTTTTACCGCTAGCTAAATCATAAACGCTTTTACCTATCGAAGGTTCTAATATAAATCTAAAGTTACCAAGTGGGCTGTTTTCACCACCAAGCTTATCCATTACGTCAGCTAATTCTTTAGGTAAATATGTTTGTTCAAACCCTTTAAGTACGCTGTCTGCGTCTTGCAAAAAAGTACCATTGTATATACTAACAACTGTTTTTGCAGAAACTGTAGCAGAATCAACAACATGCTCTCCTTTATATTTAACGTTTAAGTCCATCGCTTTATCAGTTAAATAAACAGCTGTCAAAGCAGCCAAAGCTCTTTCACCTTTGTTGAAGTTTGTATTTTTTTGCTTGTCTCTTATTATGTAAGAAATAGCTTCTGCTTTAGTCATCTTAGGTTTTGGCCCTTGCGTCATAGAGTTAAACCAATCTTGTATACTAGAGTTATACGCTTTAAATAATAATTGAGCTGCAGCTAAAGCTTTAGGATTAAACTCTTTTTTTAGTATAGCCGCTTTTTCTTTAGCAGTTTTGTTCATTGCTTGAACCTCCCTAACCCTTCTTAACACGCTTTCAGGTTCAGTCATAGTAGACTCAAATAAAACTAAATCATCTTTTATTAGTTCTAAATCTGCCCACAATTTTTTTGTAGCATCTGACATGTACTTACTATCACCCATGCCGTTTTCAATTTTATTTTCAAACCTTCTTTTGTTTCTACCTCTTATTTGCAAGTCACCACCTCCATTACCTCTATCGCTGCTACCTTTAAATATTGCATTTATTAAAAATTTATATTTACTTTTAGCATTTTGTTCCATCTTACCCATCCAAGAAGGTATAAAGCTTAATAAAGGCAAACTATAACCGTCAACATGATCTTTCATCACATCTTCTTTGTAAACTGACTTACCATCAACTTTAAGTTTAGTTTGATGAACCTTAGCGTCTATTAAAGGTTTTAAATCTTGCTCCATTAAAGCTACTTGTTCTAAAAACCTTACGTTTTCAAAATCATCAGGAGCATATTTTTGCTCCATATCTTCTGCAATAGCTTCGTAAACTTCTGGGTGTTTCTCATGTAAAACACGTGCACCGTCTTTACCTAAAATACCAACAACATCTATCAATGCTACATTGGCATCAATCAAAGCTTTGTCTAAACTGTTAGAGTTTCTAGAACCTCTATCCATTTGTCTTTGCACCTCAGCGGAGTAGTTGTTTACTTTTTCATAACCAAAAAGATCATTAAGCTGTTGCACCTTGTTCATTACATCACCACCTAACAAAACTGCCTGTACCTCGTTAAAAGCAATTTCTTCAGCTATTGCGTCTGCTAAAGCTCTTTTTCTAGTGCCTCTTAAACCGCTTTCTTTACCTGTTTTAGGGTTTATTGATGGTGGATTAAAAAAGTCTTTAACTTTGTTCATGTCAAGCTTCATCTTCTGCACAAGGTTTGGCCCGCTTTCTGGTTTAACTTTTTTATCTATTAAGCCTTGCTCTTGCAGCTTTCTAACTTCTTTAACTTTTGTTATTCTTCTTTTGCTTACAAATATTTTTTCACCTTTTGGTAAAAGTCTTTCTATTTGTATTAGCCTAGCGTTAGATAAGTTTGGAAAAATAACATCTGCAAAATACTTTTCTACAAAAGCATCGTATTTAGAGTCAGTACCAAATAACTCTTCTATTTTTTTACCTATATCATTTGTAAATTGTTTTTGGAGAGCAAGTCTATATTTTGGACTTGTAACTGGCGGTAGTTTACCTCCAAACGCTTTAGATACAATCTCTATTATTTCTTCTTGCAACTTAACATCTAATCCTAAGTCTTTTTTAAAAGACTCTTCTTTCTGTTTTAATGCTTTTTCTTGTTGCTCTCTTTTTTCTTTAGCTATTAACTGCTGTTCAGGATCTGCAGATGTATCTTCTACATCCTCTTTCATTTCACCTTCTTTAGTTTTTTTAGTAGCGTCTAAACTTTTAGTTTTTCTTTGTTTATCTTTTACTAGTTGTTTTTTAGCGTCTTTTGCGGCAAATTCAACATTACCTTCTTTTCCTTTTCTTTTATTACCCTGCATCCAAGCAAAAAGACTAGGTGACTTAGCAGGGTCATAACCACCTTCCTCTGTCATACCAGCAAATCTATCAGCTAAATTTTGTCTTTGTATATCTCTTTGTTCTGGGCTAACACTTCCAAAAAGTCTGTCAAAGCTACCGTCTAAAATACCCTGATATATATTTGAAAAAGGTGAATTCATTCCACCTTTCATTAACTCTTCTTTTGTTTTAGCGTTTTTAGTTAACGGATCTATTTTTTCATTTAAAGGTACATTGTCATCTTCTCTACCTAAATCAACAGATTTTCTACCGGCTTTTTTGCCTTTAACAGCAAAACCTTTTGATTCTTCTATGATTTTATCTAACTCAGATGTACTTTCACCTGTCTCAACAGCTTTAGTGTATGTTCTTACAAGGTTAAAAAGACCTTTGCCAGTTGATAAATCTATACCTCCGTAGCCAAATGATTTAAATATTTTATTAAACCTACCGCCTATAGCATCAAAGTTTTTGTTATAAGTAATTTGTTTTTTAACAATAGCATCGTGCAGAACGTTTAAATACTCATCGTAATATTCGTTTTTGTTTTTTTCACTACCATCTTTATTGTATTTGTAGTTTTTATCTATTCTTGATTGCAATATAGCTCTATCACCTTTAGACATATCAGATAACATATCATCTATTAACTCTATAGCATCATCTTTAGTAGTACCATCTTCATTTCTAACATACTTATCCATTATAGAGTGAAGAACTTCGTGAGAGCCAACAGAAACCGATCCTAAATTTTTAGCAGTTTGTTTATTTATGTAAGAAACACCATCTATTATTTTACCATCGCTATATCTATGCTCTCTTGCCGCTTGCCTGAACTCTTGACTGTATTCGTATTTACCAGTTTTTTTATTTTTAACTTTTTTAGCAGAAACACCACTAACAGCTTCAATGTACTCGTCTTGAGTTTCGAAAGTTTTTATTTCACCGTCTCTTTGCGAAGCTTTATTTTCTGCTTCGCTCAAGTTTTGTTCTAGTTTTCTATCACTAGATTTTTGTAACATGCCTAAGTTTTCACCCATCAACTCATCATACTCTTTTTGAGCGCTATCTTTTATAACAGCAGACTTTTTACCCTCAAGTATTTTCTTTAACGGTCTTGCTTTTTTAATATTTTTAAAATAAGTATCAAACTCGTCTTTATCTAAGTTTCTTAAACCTTGTATAGATCTATTTTTTAAATTACCCATTTCATACAAAACAGCGTTTATCTTGTCTTCTATTATTTCAAACTCACCATCAGGGTCTTCTGACTTTGGTTTTGGCCTTGTACCTTTTTGGTCTAATATTAAAGCCGATAATTGTTCTTGTTTTTCAGCTAGTTGTTCTCCAGTCTGGTTGTCTTGTAATATACCATAAGCCATTTCTTGTGAAGCTCTAGATTTTTTCTTTACTTCACCAGCGCCTGCCATTACTCCACCAACTAAACCACCAACAATACCAGCATCAGCTATTTCGTATATTTTTCTTTCCCAATCAACTTTTTTACCTAAAGTAACTTGATCCCACATTGTAGATGTTAGTTCTGTAGCAGCTTCTGACGCTGCTTCTGAAGCCATTCCACCACCAATATTTTTAATAATGCTACCAGCGCCACCTCTAATTATTTCTTCTGCCAACTTCATGTTAGCGGCGCCACCAGCATTAGCAACTAAACCAGCTCTTTTTAAAACACCTCTTGTGGCAAGTTCAAAAGTTGCTTCAATTACACCGGAACCAACCGCGTTAAAAAGCAACGTACCTGCATTCTCTTCAGGTGTTAGCTCAAACTCTTCTTCAAATTTACTACCTGCAGTTGATGCTGCTAAACCAATTAAACCCGGAACACCAAATCCAGCAGCTATTATAGACGGCATACTTTGTAAACCAGCTTCCATAGCTCTAAACCCACCTTCAAAATAATCACCTTCTTTAAAAGTTTCTGTTATACTTTCTTCGTCAAATTCAAGTTTAGATTTTTCAAGCTTTTCCATGTACTTTTCAAAAGGATCACCTCCGTAATTATCTTTAATAGCATTCATGGCTAAAACCTTTTGTTCTTCATTTAAATCTTCACCAGCGGTAGACATAGTGTATATTAAACCGTCTTTTAAGTCACTTAACCCTTCAGCAAAACCAACAAAACCTAAAGCAGTAGAAGCACCAACAGACATTAGTTTATCACTAAAACCAGCGTCGTCATAATCCATCTTGTCGTAAGTCAGGCCTGCTTGTTCAAGGTATTCATCAAAACCCATACCTCGCTTATCAGCCCAACCACGAAGATCGCTTTCGTTGTAAACTACTCCTTCAGCGTTTTTGTATTGTGCCATGTATTATTGTTTTATTTATTTTCTAAAGGATCTTGACTGCTGTTAGCTCCCTCAACATCACCACCACTTAACTCGCCAGCATTTTCTACCATTTTATATATAGCTTCTAATTCAGCTTGAGCAGTTTTAGAGTCAAAGCCTTTTGAGTTTCTAGATTTGAAAAGTTTAGGTTTTCCATTATCGCCCATATAAACCTCATTAGTTATAGGGTTTATTGCCATAATGTCGTTAGAAAGCGCGTTATCTGAAAGACTTCCAAACCAATCTTCTCCTTTTATTTGTCCATTAAACTTGTACTTGTCCCAAGTAAATGGAACAAATTTAATTTCAGAGTTATTGTTTAAATTAAATTGAGCGTTTAACTTGTTAGAAGTTGCATCGTCTCCTTCTACAATTAATTCTTTCCAACTGAGTTGTCCTTGTTTTTTGTTTTCATTAACACTGTTTCGCTTGTCAGTATTAATTCTACCACCCTCTGTATCTAAAATATCATATTTTGTTTGAAAGCTATCTGTTTCAAATACTGAGTTATTTCCAACAACTTTATAAGTACCGTCTTCTTGTATTTCATAATAACCATGGTAACCTGTAAAGCTTTTGTTATCAAGAACTGCTTGTCTTGTTAAATATCTATCTTCTGCTGATATATTACCTACAGTTCTTCCATCAATAACAACTGGTTTTTTACTATTAAATGGATTTCCACCACCACCACCTCCACCATCATTTTTTCTATTTGCTCTGTTAGAAGCGTTTATTGAGGCTTGTTTAGCTTCTCTAGTTAAAGCTATAGTTTCATCTAGCTCACCATTATCATATATCCCTTGTGAAATGTCACCAACGTATTTACCCATCAAATCTAAACCTCTTTGCTTGTCTTTTAGCAAAGCTTTAACATCTTCTTCTGTTATGTTTTCTTTATCAACATCTTTATAAAATTCATCACCTAAACCACCTTCAGCCCATTGATCCATAAAAGATGGCTTGTCACCATCACCAGTTAAATCTGTTTGTAATATAGCTGATAAATCATTTTTAGAAATATCTTTATGTCCATTAACAAAGTTGTTGGCAACTCTATTTTTATCAAAAGTTTTACCACTGACTTTTAAATCTGCAGCTGTACCAAATAAAGTGTCAATATTTTTTTCTGCTTCATAGTTTCTCAGAGTATGACTACCAGCGTCTTTAAATGATTTTGTTTCACCGTTAACAGTAAAAGACATTTCCCCAGTTTCACCAATACTAAACTGTGTTTTAGGATCGCCATACATACCCATGTAAAAAGAATTGTCTTTGGCAAAGCTACCACCTTTCATCAAGTTACCCTCTTCGTAATCACTCATGTACTCTGCTTTACTTGCGGCAAATTTATTGAGCTCAGTGTCTAGTGTTTGAAACTTATACTTTATAGCATTCATTTTATCTTTAACAGCTGGGTCTTTAGACTTTGCGTATTGCTCTGCTAAGTTTGAGTACTCATCTCTATTTGTTCTTAAAAAATTCTCTACCTGACCTCTTTGCTCCATAGGTAGTTTTACAATGTTTTCTATTCCACCAAGATCTTCCATGTGTTTTTCCATGGTAGCTTCTTGTTTTTCACTCTCAGCTATATTCAAAGCAAACGCACCCATAGCTCCTTGAACTAAAGACTGCATGCGAGTATCTTTACCCGCATCTAACATTTGTTTTTGTATACCTAGTAAGTTAGGCCCTGTAGATTGTTTTTTTGCCATATTTTATTTATTTGTTTTTGCTATACACACTACCCTCCAAAACCACCAGTCATTCCTTGAGTTACTAAAGACCCAATACCACCGTATAAAGCAGAGTTTGCAGCTTGTACAGCTTGGTCTGCAGCAGCTTTTTCTTGCATTGCAAACCCTAATTCCATTTCTTGCTTTTGATAATCTAAACCTCTAGCATCTTTAGCGCCAGCTAGTCTTTGTGCTTGAGCTTGGTACTCTCCTTTTCTTTCTGCCATTTGATTTTGTGCAGCGCCTTGAGCGGCAAACTTTTGATTTTGTGCTTCTTGTAGTCCTATGCTTGCAGAAGATTTTTGAGCTGCTAGTTGACTTTGGTTAGCTATTATTTGTGCTAAACCACCAATACCACTACCACCTGCAGCACCTCTTAGTGCTTGCATAGTGTTTGCTTGACTTTGTTGATTTTGTTGAGCCATAAACTGTGCTTGCTGTTGATTAACAGTCATGTCTTCGTACGTGTTCTCCATGTTTTCAAAAGCATTACCAAATCCAGCTGCTAAATTACTAGTGTCTAAAGCTTGATATAAAGATCTTTGTTTAGTGTATTCTTTTTTAGCAGCTCTTTGAGCAGCTCTTCTTTTTTTTCTACCTACTAAACCTTGTATAATACCACCAACACCACTAGCCATTTGCATTTGTTGAGCAGCAGACATATTTTTCATTCCACCAAACATACCACCTCCACCTTCAGCACCTGGTATTGTTGTTTTAAAAACATCACCAGTGTTACCAATAAGATCTGTAGCTTTACCTCCACCATTTCCAAAAATAGAGTTTCCTGAAGAAAACAACCCATCACTAAAATCAAAATTCATTCCACTAAAGTTTGGACTATAAAAGTCGTTTCCCTGATTGTTGTTAAATAAAGAAGAATTGTTTTGATTATTGAATAAAGAAAAATCTGTTGGCATATTGTTTGTTTTTTATTATAATTACACTTTTTACGTATTATTTACTACTTTCTGATATTTCTGATCCTACCGCAAAAAGTTCTACTTTTTCTGTTGAGTTGTTGTCTAATCTTACTTCCGCATAATAACCTTTTAAACCGCTGGTGTTGAACGAGTTTGGTTTAGAAAACATAACATAATTGTTTGAAGGCAAAGAAGGAGCTGTGAAATTAAGAGGATCATGAAACCTACTAACTTTAACTATATTACTACTTTGAATTATTTCTTCAACTTTTCCTAGTCTTAGTATTGAGCTAGTGTCTGAAACGTCATAACCACCAGCTGAAGCTGTTGAAGTGTACCATATTGTATCACCTATAGAAAGCGATATGTTTAAAGCTGCGTTAAATGTTAGCGTTATCTGCATGTTAATCTAAGTTTAAAATGTTATCAAAATTTAAATCTAAAGTTATACTACTATCACCGTATTCTAGCATTTCTATTTCACCAGTGATTTTACCATTTCTACTACTACCAGTGAAAACAACAACACCACCATTTTCAATATTTTGATTAGCGTTAACCGTTACATTGTTTCCACTTACACTAACAACAAAAGGATCTGTTATTCCGTTTTGTAAACCTATACCCTTAGCTATACTGTTTGAAAAAGTTAAAACAGCATTATTGTTATAATTTTGTTGACTTGATAAAGTAATTATTTTATTAGTAACATCAACATTTGTTACTGTTGGTATTCCAACTAGTGTCCCTGATGAAACAGATTGTAATCTTTGACCGATACCTATTTGTGTTGGAGATTCGTCAACTCTCACAGTATTACTGTTTGTTTTAGGACCATTGACAGTTAATTGAGATTGCGCTTTTATTCCGTTTGCGCTTGAAACATGTATAACAGCATCCGTAGTTGAATCTGTAGTTGTGCTTCTAATATCTTCTAACTCTATTTTTAAATTTTTTATTTTAAACCTTGTTTTACTAAAAGCTTCAACAGCAGAAAGTCCTTTTCCTAAAAAAGTTAAAGTATTGCTTGAAGACCAGCTAGAAGAATTGTTTATTTGTATTGTACCACCTTTAGACTCTTCAAGTCCACTACCGTCTTCATTACTTATTAAAGGTATTGTGTAGACAGATTTTATTGTTGTTGAAGCATTATAATTTTTATAACCAGGTATTATTTTTCTTATCACAACATCTGCAGCTATTCCATCACCACTAACTTCCATTCCTGTAGATAGTCCTGAAATATCTGTTAGCTCAATGTGTGTAGTTTCATTAGTAGCATCGCTACTGCTGCTGGTTGTTTTTGTTGTTGTAAATTCAAAATCATCTAAAGTTGGTTGTCTTCGTATTGTTGCTGATCCAGAGCTTAAAGAAAAAGGCCAATTAATATTTATTTTGTTACTAACATTAACACCACCAACTTTACTGCTTTTACCTTTAAAAGCTATTAAAGCAGGTTCAACTACAGCAGAATTAGAGTGTGTAACAGTAAAATGAACTGATGTATAATTATAGCTGTATATTTTATCGCTAAAAAAAAGTTTACTATTTGAAAATTCATTTTCATCAAACTTAGTGTTATTTCCAGCTGCTATTATTACGATGTAGTTATCATCAGATCCACTGTCTGGAAAATTTATAGAACCTCTATATATTTCAACATTAGGTATTTGTTTATTGTACAGGTTTGTTGGTGTTGTTGAAAAAGCCCCAGCAGGTGCAAAGACACCAGCGTCTTGATTAACAACAGTATTTTCCGGAAAGTTATAATACTGTCCAGCTGAGTTTTGTATTATCATATGAAACATTGCCCCAGCGTCACCATAAATTTCATAATTTCTAACAACTGGACCTCTTGCCTTTGGAGATGTGTCTATATTAAACGCTTTTATATTCATTATTTTAATTTTGATTTTATATAACCTACTAAGTAACATAATGGTTCAAAAGTGTATCTTATAATCATACCAGGTAAGTGCCTTTTGTTTTCACCCATAACAGCTTCTAAGTCTTTTGACCTTTGCACTGTCATATATTTACCTAACTTAAACATAGTTTTATATTTTTTCATAAGTAATGTAAATTTGTAAAACAAAGCGTGGTAACCTATTTGATGGTATTTTGTTAAATGCTTGTTTAAATGTCTATTCCATAACTTACTTTTTTCTTCCCAATCACTAAGACCTGTTGACTCGTATATAGTAGTGCAGATGATTTTACCACCACCACTAGGGTAGTAACATGAACCATCATCAATATTTGCATTTGAATCGTAATTTGTTGCATTAGGATCAGTGCAACCAGGTATAGGAGCAATACAGCTTCCATCATCATCAGTTGCGTTAGAATCGTAGTTAATTGCGTTAGGGTCAGTACATCCGTATATAGGAGTGTAAGTCCAACTTGGATCTCCTTGATTTGTAGTATCGTGATCAAGTTGAATTTGAATATCAACATTTTCAGCGGGCATTGGAAATCTTAAATTAACAACTAACCACAGTTTGTATGGAAAAAACTCTAAAGCAGGGTTTGCTGTAACTTCAGAGTCGCCAGCGTTATGTGTAAACTCTAAAGCCCCAACACCACTATATATAGAGTTTGGATCAGAACCATGAGTTGTTGCTGGAAAATAACTACCATCTGCAAGTTGTGATACTATGTGAGCTGTGTAAGTACCGTTTCCAGTGCCTGGATTAGTGCCAAAATGTGTAAGAACTTCAGGTTGATAACCACTAGGGTCTACAGAGTTGTGCCAATCAGAAAAAGCCGAAGTAGTGTAAGTAGAAGCTGGTCTAACCTCAGGAGTGTTCATGTTAACAACTCTAACACTACAACCTGTTAAGTTGTTTTTAGCGTCACCCCACTGTGTGCCTTGATTATTATAACCAGTAGTTTGTGTTATGTTTGCATTAGGTCCACCAGCAAGTGGAAAATCAAAAACAGCAATATTACCATTTTGATCTATTTGAGGTGTTATTTCAATTTGCACTGACTCGTTAACATAAGTGCTAGGATCATAAGTGTTACTTTGGAAGTATGTGTTTGCAAGAGTTATAGAGCTTCCATCACCGTTAAAAACTAAATTTCTAGCAGGAGCTGTTCCTGAAAAAGTATTATTTGCATACTCATCAGTATAAGGCCCGCCAGTGCCACCACCATCTGATATTGTGATTGAAAAAGGTCCAGGTGTGTATTGGCAACTACCATCATCTACTGTAGCAGTAGGATCATAGTTGTTTGCGTTAGGGTCAGTACAACCCTGAATACCGCCACCACTGTAACTACAAGTTCCGTTATCAAACGTTGCTAAGGGATCGTAATTATCAGCCAAAGGATCCATACAACCACCAGAACTACCACCAGTGTAAGTACATGAACCATCATTAAACTCTACTACGCTATCGTAGTTGGTGGCACTAGCATCAGTACAACCACCAGTTGGCATTATATAATCTATATCTAAATCAATACTCATGTTAGATGTTACGGGGTTTGTTGGATGAGCCTCTACAAAAACAAACATTCTAACGTTTCTTGGATAATTGTTAAACTGTGGTTTTAAAGGAACGTAATATGGACTGCTAGCATCAAGTGAAATTCCTGTTTGCCACTGTTCTAAATCTTCTTGTATTGAAGGTGACCACTGCTGGTTTAAAAGAAAGTTCATAGTGTTTTGATATATATCTACTAAAACTATTTTTCTCCAAGCAATAGGTTCTGATGATGTTAAAAAATCACCGTCACAATAAGTTGAGTTGTCAAAAACAAAAGGCCCGTTGTTTCTATATGTTCCGTTGCCAATAAAATTACTTCCTGTTGTGCTATTAGGACCCCAACATAAATTACTTCCTTCACCTTTTAAAATATATGGGTGTGGAGTAGAGTGTTTTACATGTTGATCAGCACCAGTACCGTACCAAGGTGGGTTGACTGGGTAACAAGGGTTTGGATGATAACTATAATTAGAATAATCAGCATTGTAAACCCAAGAACTACTTATACCGTCAATTTTAAAATTTCCTGCACATAGTAATTGAGTATAATCATTTGGTGTTATTTCAGCGGTATAAAAAGGAATACCAGAAGGCGTCAACTGCGGGCTGTCAATAGTAGAACCTAAAACATTAGGATCAGCTATTATGTCAACACTATATATGTTGTTAGTGTTAGAAGTATTTAACTGAATGTGAAAAGGAGAACTTGGAAAACCGTATTGATTATAAGTATGCGACATTTTATTTTATTTTAATCATCATCGTTAGTATCTTGTATTGTTAAGTCTGCTAGTACACACGATCCATCATCAACATTTGCTAATGGGTCATAATTTATAGCCAATGGGTTTGTACAACCCGGAACAGGGCTTGGTGGTGGTGGTGGTGGTGGTGGTGGTGGTGAATAAGTACACAAACTATTATCAGGTATTGTTGCTAATGGATCATAATTTATAGCATTAGGATCCATGCAACCAGTTGTTCCTATATTAGTAATTGTTCCGTTACCTCCATTGCTTCCAGTTGTTGTTGGCCCTGTGTATAAAGTAAGATCAACGCCAACAATAGGTGACACTTGTCCTAAACCTTGAAAACTAAACATTTCTGTATTAATTTGCTCATTGTTTTCTAAATCATTACCTTTAATAAAGTTAAACCACTTACCTTCTTTTTTTATAAATTCAGGTACATTACCTTCGTTTTCGTTTGTTTTTATATAACTAGAATACCAACCATCTTTATCTTGTATGTTGTGATAACCAGTTTCTTGTCTAGTGGCTTCTTTTATAATTCTTGAATCTGTACCTTCATAGTTTAAAGTTTTATAGTTTTTTATAATGCTTGGCTGCTCATTTAAAAGAACCTCAACAGAAGAGTTGTATTGTACTCCGTAAAAGTTGTTTCTTGGGACTATATTTTCAGAGCTATCACGCTCTACATGGTGTAAGTATATTTGACCGTCTTTAAATGTATAATAATTGTTAGACATGGTAACACTTTCTTCTGGAACAAAAGATCTAAAACTTGTCCACCCTTTTACTTTTTCGTCAAAAGAAACTGTTATTTCACCCGTGCTTAATGTTAGGTTGTACTCATTTTTATCACCATCATAACTACCTAGTAAATTGTTGTTTAATTTTAAATTGTCAGAAAAATAATCAGACATACCGTATTCTGAAATAGGAGTTAACCCATCCATAGATAATCTAAGTACTGAACCTCTTTGCCTATCTGTAAAGTAAGCTCTATAATTTTCTTTTGCAAAAGATTCTGGGTTTTTAGATATTCCAAAATCTCCAGCAAAAGGCATTGTTTGTCCTAAAACTTTATTAGACGCTATTAATTGAGGATTTCCATCAGCATTAAATATCGCATCTTTATTTGCTTGTATTCTTACAACTCTATCTTCACAAAAAGCAACTAAATCTGTTTGTCTTGAAAACAATTTTTGTATACTACCGTAAGTAGGGTTTAAATCTTTAGTTATTTTTTCTGCTTGAATAAACTGGTTTAAATTGTTAACACCGCTAGTAGAGTTGTATATACCAGAGTATATTAAACCATTAGATCTCTTTTCTTCTTTATAAACATCTTCAACAGGAGCTGAAGCTTTGGCACCTTTATCTATAGTCACTTGATTAAAGTCATCTCTAATTCTATTTGACTCAACACCATTTGCAAAAGAATAGCAATTATACCAACCTAATCCAAAATCATTTTCAACATCATCAAAAATTAAATAAGTAGCGTAAAGTATTCCATTTACATCTGTAGCCGTTGCAAAACTGTGAAATTTAAGCTTAATGTAAGCTCCTGTGTTATCTGTAAATTTAAAAACATCTTCTTGTAAAACAATTTCATTGCTAATAGCTTTATCAAACCTTATAGTAGTTCCATTAACACCTAGCACGTGTGTTTTTTCAATAATAACACCAGGTTTCTCACAACTAACTTCCATACCTTCTTCTATAAAAAGCTTAGAAGTGGAATCATTAAAAGAAGTAGGGTAAACCTGACTAGCTTCATAATAAATGTCTAAATCAGCACTTTTTTTAGGTAAAGTTTCAAATATAGCTGGATTATCGCTAACTAAAGATTGTGATTGATCAAAAACTTCTTTTAAAAACGTTATTCTAACAGGGAGTGTTGCAGTTGCTGTATCTAAAATACTTTGATTACTAACGCCATCAGCACTAAAATCACTTTCCGTAAGAGGATCACCACTAGTTACTTGACCAAGCTCTTTGTTGTATACTTGTATTGGTATTTTATAAGTAACTCTTCTATTATCACTTCTAATAAAAGAATCAAAAACACCACTTGCCTCAGAATGAGAATTAGTTATCTGCACGTTATTTCCACCGGTGTTAGTAGTTATCCGCCTTACATGAGCGTACCACCAATCCATCGCGCTTGTATGATTGTATCTTCTAAATATTTGAGGATTATCAACTATTTTGTAAAAAGCTTTTTTCTTATCACCGTCAAAAGTAAATATAGTACCTGTTCTTAGGTTCTGAACAAATTTTTCATGAACTTCATCAATTTGCCATATACGATCTTGATACAAACCAGTCCAACTCATACCGTTAAAACTTGTACTTCCGTAGTAAACTTGATATTCATTTGAATATCCTTGACTAGCGCTAACATATTCGTTAACTAAAGGGTTTCTGTCTAATGTAGAAAAAGCTATTTCAATATACCATTGTCCATTTTCTTCATAGACACCTTGCTTAAAATCAGGGTCGTTTGCAGCTCTTGTTGTAGAGTCTAAAACAGCTGGCAACCAACTGTAACTCATGTTTCCATCACTATTTGAATCTCCTCTTTGATAGCGTAAACCATGCCCTTCTTCATCAAATTGATTCATGCCAGATAGTTGACTAGATCTTTCAAAAAAGTTTAAAGGAGCTTCTCCTCTAAAATAAGCTTGGTCTATGAAAAAACTAGACTCTTGATCTCCAGTGTTGTCAATATTTAAAACTGAACCCCATTGTGATATGTTACCAACTGTAGGGTAAACATCATAAGTACCAGCGTATCCATCATTTATTGGATTTTGCAATTCATATCCAAGACCACTGTAAGACAAGTGGTTGTAAAGACCCTCTGATGTTGTTGCGGAACTGTGTTCGGTAAAAGTTGTTCCAGTTCCACCGCTCATGTTAGGAGCTGATGTGTCGGAAAAGTAATACATTTGAGCAGCTGTCAGTGTTTCGTAATTTTTTTCGTCTAAAGAAGGTATAAATATATACTGTCTAGCAACGTCATCGCTATAAATCTTTATAAAAAATCTACCCTCAAACTCAGCTCTATTTTCAATTGAAAACTGATGCACTATAATGCTTAACGATGTGCTTAGGCCAGTTTCGCTAGTATTTGAAGATGTTGAGTCTATATCCACAAGATCTGGGTATATCCAAGAGTCACTATCGTCTATTACTTTCTCTAACACAATAGTGTAAGTAGTATCGTTACTAGTTAAAGAAGACACTCTATATTCTTTACTAAAACGATTGTCTCCTAAATCTGCAAAAGTAATTGAAATAGGGTTGCTTATTTCAGTCAAATCAGTTAACTGAACGCTATCAACGGCGGTGAGCCAGTTTTCTTTGTTTATAACAAACTCTCTAGAGTTTATTTGCGGTGTTGAGTTAGTACCATCAAACAAAGAAGCTATAGGCACAACATCACCATCACTATTAACTATTGCAGTATTAGGATCACCAGTAGTTCTTAGTACTTCTTTTTTTAGCGTTTTAATAAACGTAGGTGCTTGATTCTCTATAGATATAACTTTATACTTTGCTTCTTCAGTTACAGAGCTACTGCCATCTATAGCTTTTTTTAATATTAAAAATGTTTCATCATCAATTTTATTTCTTTCTGAAGAAGGAAATGCTAACCATAAATTACCATCTTCAGCTTCATAAACTCTGTCTAAAGAAAGATTATAAAACTCACCAGATGTTTCTTTTAAATAAAACTTAAAAGAACTAGCCCAGCTAGGATGTTCTGTTTGAAACGAAGTTGATATAGAGTTGAATGCTTCTGATTTTATTTTAGGAATTTTAAAAGTTGCTTGAGGATTTGAAAAAACAGATGTTTCTCTACCATAAGAATCTAAGTAAGCAACTCCAAGTTGATACTCTCTAAGTGATTTTATTGATTTTTTTGGTAAGTAATCTTCTAGCACAATGTTTTGGTATCTGTCATTGCGCCAAGCATTTATTAAAGGCCTAGGTAAGTTGTAGTTTTGTAAGTAGTTACCGTAAACAACTCTGTTGCCAGTTATTTCTTGTGCTAAAGCTCTTCTTGGTACATTGTCAAAAGGTCTAAACAATTGATTTTCTGGAAGAACAGCGTATATAAGATCAGAAGTTATTCTATACTTATTAGCGTTCCAATAGTTAGTAGAGTTAGTACTACCATCTAAAGCAATAAACTCAGTGCTATTAAAATCATTAGCTTTTATTTTATCAACTGAATACACTAAAGGTGAGTTTGACTCTTTGTATAATATTTCTATTTCAACAACGTTTTCTAAAATGTCAGTTTCTCTAAAGTTTACAAGCTCTAGTTCACTAATATGATTGTCCATACCAGTGTTATAAGCTTTTTTAGTGTCATAGTTAAAAATGTCAGGTACAAAAGCATGTTCAGAAAAAGGAGCATAACAAGAGTACTCACCGTCTTGATACTTATATCTATAACTAAATCTTACAAACTTATTGTCAAAAAACTTTTCACTATTACCACCTTGTTGTAAGTTGTACAGGTTGTTATTTGCAGTAACATCACCATCTACCGATAAGACTTTGAATTTGTATGTATTTGCAGGGTAAGTGTAATAAAAACTACCATCACTAAGAGCTTGTGAACCACTCATATTAGCAATAACCTCAAGTCTTATGTCAACATCTTCAGGTAAACTACCGCTTGAAGAACTTCCTAAAGCTAGTACTATTCCACCTACTTCAAAGTTAGACCTAAAGTCCATGATTACGTTTTCGTAGTTAAAAACATCTCCTTCTACGTAGACTTGGTTTGTCAGTGGGTCTCTAAACTCTAGCTCCATTGTGCCTGTTACAGCATTTTCTGAAGAATAAATTAAAGTTAATTGTTTTTTAGGGGATTTTTTTATTACGGTTATATGTTCTTCTCTTACTTTAACGTAGTCATTAGAAGTTATGTTTCTTTCTGGGACAACTAAGTTTGTGTGTATACTACCACTTATATTAGTTCCTTGTTTGCAAAGTTTTATGTTTATTTTTTTTGGCTCATTATAATTGTCTGTCCAAAAAAGTAAATCATCAATAATGTTTATACCAGTTATAATATTTTCTGTAAATTTCAAAACAGTTTTACTAATATCTACAAAGACTGGAGTTACAACACCGTCCTTATATTCTAATATCGTATCGATATATTGGCTTTTTATAAACCAGTACAAAGCGTTGTTTTTATCATCAGCAATAGCACCTACGCATTTTGGCTCGTAGCCTACAAAACTAGAAAGTTGCGTGTTACCTAGCATGTTTTGTACGGTACCTACATTAGAACCGTCTGACGAAGACACTTGTATATTAAGTCCGTGTCTGTATTCACCATTAGGTACTAGTCTTTCATCAAGGTCTTTGTTCATCTTACCTTGATTAAAAACGTGTTTAATCTCTGGCATATGCTAGTGTTTTATTTGTTTAGATTTACCTCTAAG
>TARA_R110000737_G_scaffold352214_1_pt1 | contig 20033 bp, 20 predicted proteins | sample TARA_R110000737 | Tara Oceans TARA_R110000737 (sample SAMEA4398027) | marine metagenome | biome: Polar Biome; feature: [SRF] surface water layer (ENVO:00010504); material: water (ENVO:00002006), including particulate matter (ENVO:01000060) such as... | depth 5 m | reverse complement strand
ATCTTGGGAATCCCTATAGATTCTGACAAATCATGAAACGCTCTAGCCACAGCTTGGGCGCGGGGCGGTTCGGGATCAGCGCGGTGGTGATGACGATGTCGATGTCTGGCGCCAGCTCGCGGAACTTGGCCAGCTGCGCGTTGCGGAATTCTTCGGACTGGACCGATGCATAGCCGCCGGTGGTCGCGCCGTCCTGCTGTTCTTCTTCGAAGTCCAGATAGACGAACTCGGCGCCCATGGATTCGACCTGCTCGGCCACTTCGGGGCGCACGTCAAAGGCGTAGGTGATGGCTCCCAGCGAGGTCGAGGTGCCGATGGCGGCCAGACCGGCCACGCCCGCGCCAACGATCAGCACTTTGGCCGGCGGCACCTTGCCGGCAGCGGTCACCTGACCGGTAAAGAAGCGGCCAAAGTTGTTCCCGGCCTCGATCACGGCGCGATATCCGGCGATGTTTGCCATCGACGACAGCGCGTCCATCTTTTGCGCACGGCTGATACGCGGCACCATTTCCATGGCGATGACGTTGGCACCCTTGGATTTGGCGACCTCCATGCCCTCTTCATTCCCTGCAGGATTGAAGAACGAAATCAACGTCTTGCCCTTGGTCAGATGCTCGAGCTCCGTCGCGTCGGGTTGGCGCACCTTGGCAACGATATCGCACGCCTTCCACAAGCCAGCCGCGGTCTTGATGACCTCGACACCCGCCTCTTCATAAGCCTCGTCGGAAAATCCCGCATTGGCCCCCGCACCACTCTGAATGGCGCATTCATATCCCAGTTTCTGGAGCTGCTTCGCAGAATCGGGCGTCATAGCCACCCGGTTTTCCCCTGCAAACACCTCCTTTGGCGTTCCGATTAACATGCCGTTCTTCCTTAGTCTCATCCCAGTGTGGGGTGTTGGCTGGTGAAACACTGCCCGCTATTGGAAAATCCCGTCGGTCGATAAGGCATTGCGACGTAAGGCTTCTTGACCATTCTGGGGTTCCCGAACGTAAATAGTGCATTGAGGATTACGCGACCGAGGTTGCGAGTGCGCCCGGTCGTGGAAATAGTCGTCTATTTTGACGGCATCGCGAGCTAGGCTAGCTGTTTTGCGAGAGAGTCGATTGGATGCCAGGCGGGAAATCAGGCAAATCGGATAGCTTTGCTCCCGTTGCAAGGTGATACGCGGCATTCCAAATCTTGTACGCTCTGCGCAGAGGGAGCTCCCGAACTGGCACGGATGATTGGCCCCCAAATGAAATAGCGTGTTTCCAGTCATCATTCGCCAAATCACGATACTCGACATTCAAGTGAACGGATGTGTGCTCATAGAGGTGGCGAATTGCGCGCGGAGGTAGTGTAGCAGCAAGGCGCAGGTTGGGTTTCCACGCTTCTTCCTCGGGTGTCAGGGGCTCGCGCAACGTCTTCAATGCGATTGCCTGTACCCGTGCAGAGTAGCACACATCGACAACAACATGTCTCCGTGACCATCCCTTTCGCAGGCTGGGTGCGTCTAGATCCACGTCGGATAACTCATTTAGTTTTCGGGCAAAGAACGCTGAACCACGCCTTGCGAGTAAAAGGTATTCGCCCGGAGCATCAGGGGCGTCGTATCGGGCACCTGCACCTTGGCGTGCTTTCAGGGCTTCAAGGCCGCTCTTATCTGATGCTCCAGGCGTCATTGCATCAATCTTCACCCATGGTCCGCATGAAGTGCAGTCGCTCCATTATCGGCGCATCCGAGAAGCGGAAGAGATCGAACTGGGTTTCGGCCTGCAGCGACCATTTGGCCCAGCTTGGTGCGACGAACATATCGCCTTTTTCAAGCTTGTGCGTCTCGCCGTTCAAGACAACTGCGCCAGCGCCTTCGAACACCTGAAACACGGTTGAGCCGACATCCTGTCGCGGTGCCGTTTCTACACCGGCGCGTAGCCGGTGGAACTCACAGCGGATCGTCGGCATCACGTCGCCTCCAGTCGTGGGATTCACATAGCGGATCGCCGCGTGGCCCTGAGCAACAGTTGCGGGTTGTCCTTCATCTTCCAGAAGAAGCTGTTCGGTCAGGGCCCGATCCGTAAATTCCCACCGATATGCGCCAATCGGCGAGGACACGGTGTTCTGAAGCTGGGACAAGGGGCGAACGCCCGGATGGCACCACAGCCGTTCTCCACGTGAATAATTCGGCGTCGCATTGTCGGTGACACGCTCCGAGCCGAATTCGAAGAATCCCACATCCATTTGCTGGCTGAACGGGATGTCTAGCCCGTCAATCCATGCCATCGGTTCGGTCGCGACATTGTGGTGGCCGTGGAAATTCCATCCCGGCGTGAGCAATAGGTCGCCGCGCGACATGCGCACCGGGTCGCCATTCACCACGGTCCACACCCCTTCACCTTCGACCACAAAACGGAAGGCGTTCTGCGAATGCCGGTGTTCCGGGGCATTTTCACCTGGGCACAGGTACTGAATGGCGCACCACAGGGTCGGGCTAATATAGGCATTGCCACCTAGTCCGGGGTTGGCGAGTCCGATGGCCCGACGTTCACCACCACGACCGACGGGAACAAGTTCACCGGATGTCTCGGCAAGCGGTAGCAGTTTCGCCCATTTCCAGACATGCGGCACGGCCTTGGGTTTGGGATGCATCGGCATCAGATCACCCAGTTGGGTCCAAAGGGGGATCAGATTTTCATCCTCAAACCCTTTGTAAAGGGCGCGCAACTCCGGGGTGTCCTCGGGTTGCATACCATGTTCTACATTGCTGTGATCAAGTTGTTCGTCCATCATGTTTGCCTCCTCTAGCAATGAAATTTCGATAGTCAGGCCGCATCCGGTTGTTTCGGGGGCGCGGCCTGCGCAAACGCGGGAAGTTGTTCCAGTTCGGTCTGGATGCGGGCAATCGTCGGCCATTGTTCGGTGCCGATATCAAACCTCTTGTTGTTCCAGACCTGCGCGTACAAGCAAACGTCCGCCAGTGTTGGCGTGTCGCCGTGACAATATTTGCCCGTTTGATCGCTTGCGCTTAGGGCGGCTTCCAATGAATCAAAGGTCGTGACCACCCAATGTGTAAACCACTCCTTCTGCGCGGCCTCGTCTGCCCCAAACTGGTCGCGAAGCCGAAACAACACGCGCAGATTGTTCAGCGGGTGGATCTCGCACGCGATCATGTAAGACAGGGCCCGGACACGCGCCCGCCCATCTGCGTCGCCCGGAAGAAGCGCCGGTTCGGGGTGGTTTTCCTCGAGCCACTCAATGATGGCCAGCGATTGGATCAGGAATTGCCCATCATCGGTCTCAAGCGTCGGCACAAGCCCTTGCGGGTTCATCGCCAGATACCCGGCTGTGCGGGTTTCACCATCGCGCAAGACATATGGAACATAGTCGTAGTCCAGCCCCTTAAAGTTCAGGGCTGCACGTAGACGCGTCGACGTGGACGAGCGAAAGAAGTTATGAAGTTTCAGTGCCACAGCCCCTACCCCATCAGCTCTCACGCGGCCCGATCTTGGTCTCGATCGCGCCCAGCCCGTCAACGGAAACGACACAGACATCGCCGACCTGAAGCTGACCAACACCAGCAGGCGTGCCCGTCATGATCAGATCACCCGGCGCAAGCGTCATCGAGTGAGACAGGATTGAGACGATTTCCGGAACCGACCAGATGAGGTCAGCCAGATCGGCGCGCTGCTTGACCTCGCCGTTGACTGTCAACTGAATCGTGCCAGCATCCGGATGTCCGATTTCGGCAGCCGGAAACACCGGCCCGATGACGGCTGAGCGATCGAACGCCTTACCAAAATCCCACGGACGGCCCTGTTCCCGCGCCTTAAGCTGCAGATCACGCCGCGTCAGGTCGTTGCCGACGGCATAACCCCAAACATGGTCCAGACTATCGGCCTCGGAAATGTTCTTTCCACCCGTTCCAATCACCACAACAAGTTCAGCTTCGTAGTGGAAGTTCTCGGTCTCAGGCGGATAGGCCACGGTTTCTCCGCTTTCTACGACGGCATCGGCCGGTTTGGTGAAGAAGAACGGCGGATCGCGGTCGGGGTCCTTGCCCATCTCGCGGGCGTGTTCGGCATAGTTGCGGCCAACACAGAAAATTCGGCGCACAGGCAACCGATCGTTGGAACCCTGGATCGCGACAGAGGCTTGTGGTGCGGGGGGGAATACGTAGTTCATGATGTTCCTAGGTGTTAGTGGATTTCAGTGGAGCCGTTGCTCGGCCCGGGATTGCGCTCCAGACCAGAATTGCGACGGAACAAGCCAACGTGATAGCCTGACCTGTTGTTGGCAGAACGGAAAATGGCAGAGCATTGATGATTGCGAGAAGCCCCGCGAATACACGCACTGGAATGGTAATCGGACGCGAGACATGGCCGATCGCGGCGAGGGTCAACAACCCAATGCCCATAAGTGTTCGAGCGAGCGCTGCGGTGATATCGACGAATGTTCCATCCAACAACAGTTCGGATTGGGTGACAAAGGCGATTGGAACCAAATAGACACCGGCGCCGACTTTCAGCGAGGCAAAGGACGTACGCCAAGGGCTCACCGAGGCGACTGTTGCTGCTGCAAAACTCGCAATCGCAATCGGCGGGGTAATCATTGACACCATGCCGAAGTAAAGCACGTACATATGGGCCGCGATCGGCTGAATTCCCAGTTCGATCAGCGCTGGTGCAGCCAAAGTCGCTAGCAATACATAGACGCCGACAGTGGGCATGCCCAAACCCAGCAGGATGCTCAGACCCGCAGTCAACACGAGCATGATCGCCACGGCGCCGCCACTGATTGCAAGCATTTGCAGTGTAATCTGGAATGCTATGCCGGTAATGTTCAGAACGCCGATGATCAGACCGGCAGCCGAAGCAAGAATGACAATGTCGCTGACTGCCGCCGCAGACTGCAGAAGACCATTCCAGATCTCCCGAAGCCGATGATGGATCTGCCCAGGTTTGCCAACCAAATGAACGGCTATAACGCTGATCGCGGACCACAGTCCGGCGGTTCCGGCGGTGCGATTGGCAACGAGCAGCAAATAGATCAGGACACCGATTGGGATAAGGTAGCGCCATCTGTGTGGATCAGGAAAGCTGGAGTCCGACGGCAATTCGAGCCGATCCGATGTTCCGCCAATTTTGAGGCGCCTTGCCTCGAAGTCCACCGACATCAACAAAGCGGCATAAAATAGGATGGATGGCAAGATCGCGGCGAGCGCGACATCTCGATAGGGCATCTCCAGCAATTCAGCCATAAGGAAGGCGGATGCGCCCATGATGGGCGGCACAAGTTGACCGCCGGTGCTTGCCACAGCTTCGATCGCTGCGGCAACATGACGTGCATATCCCGCTCTGGACATCATGGGAATCGAAACAGATCCAACTGCCACGACATTTGCGACTGCGCTTCCCGATACCATGCCAAAAGCGGCAGATCCGACCACCGAAACCTTGGCCGGGCCACCGGTGTATTTGCCAACGAGCCTGGCTGCCAAGTCCGAGAAAATCGCACTACCACCAAACGCGTTCAACAAGAACCCGAACACGATGAAAGGTGCAACCGTGATCGCGGCGATATCCAGGATCTTGCTGAACAAGGCGTTGGTATCCAAAGCCAGGTAAACTGAAAGCCGTGAGAAGCTTATCTCGCGTGTTTGAAACTCATCCGGCAAAGATGGTCCGATGAACAAGGCGAACAGGACCATTACGATTAAGAGAAGGGGAAGGAATATCCCGGTTTGCCTGCGTGCAGCTTCGAGAATCCCCAGAACCATGAACAGACCCAAGGCCACGGCGGAGGGAGGGGCGGCAGCAAGCTTAAGCTGAAGCGATGGGTAGAGCACTGTCACGTATCCGAACGCGGCCAGAACAACCAGTCCAAACACCATGTTCAGCGCGTACAGAAGGGGGGTTTTGGCCCAGCGAGAATCGGTCAATGTGATCGCGGCAGCGAGCCCGGCGATCATCGCCAATAGCTGCTCGGTGTAGTAATACTTCCCGAACATTCCGGGAAGATCGAGAATCCAACCGAATATCACGAGGATGAGTGCAACCCGTAAAACAAGTTGCACTCCGTTTGATGACTTGGACATAACTGTCGACATCTTAGTTGTCCCCGTTCGCCCAATTCACCGAGGCAGGGTGAAATGGGGTTGCCAGTCCTTCTTTATAAAGAAGGTTCGGATCCAGAGACCGGAAAAGGGGGAAGCTAGCGGCCAGCTCGTCCTTGTGGTTGGCCAATCCGGTCAGGACATTCTTTACAAGTTCGCTGTCTACGCCACTATTGGTGATGAGAAGATTGTCATAGAACAGTGCGGGCATCGGTTCGCTTACGCCAGCGAAGTTCGGCAACGCGGGAATGGTTTGGATGTAGCCGTCAGGGAAAACCGTGGTCGAATTCTGCACCCCTTCCGCGCCGTCATCCAGCGGGATGAGGCGAAGCGGTACTGACGCATTTACTTCGGCGGTTTTCGCTGCGCCAACGGCAAAGAAAAAAGCGTCCGCCCGACCATTCAGGAACTGGTCCGCGCCGGCAACGACGTTGGGCACAAGGACCGGCTTGATGTCGTCCGCTGTCAGACCGCCGTTGGCAAGCAGCGCATCCAGAACCAGATAAGTTGATCCCGTGGCCGAGTATCCATAGGTCACGCGCTTTCCGCGCAGATCCGCCATTGAGTGGATGTCACTGTCTGCACGGACGAAATATCCGACACGCAATGGGTACAGAACTGCCGCGATGCGCAGGTTCTCTTGGGGATTGCCTTCGAAGATGCCGTGTCCGTCATGAGCTTGCGCAGCTTCGAGGATATTCACGATGCCAAAATCGAGCTCGCCCGAATTGACAAGAGGTATCAGGGTCGTTTCGCCGGAGTTGGGCTGCAAAATCGCCCCGATATCCATTTTCTCGTTCAGAACGCGGGCAATCGCGGACCCGGTTGAGTATCCGAGCGTACCTTGGGGCATGGTGCCTAGGCCAACGGTATCAGCTTGAGCTGATGCAGCCAGTCCAACTGCCAATGCGGCAGCCGCCAACTTTCGAAACACTTTCATGGTATTCTCCTCCCGGGTTGTGCTGTGTCTTTGTGAAACGCGGTGTCGCGCTGGCTTTTGACGGACAGCATGAAGGCAAAACCAGAACCCACAGCCATCATAGAGTTTTCCTTCCGCTCACCTGTTCAACTGCTGCTCATAACTGATTGGATTGCACTTCTTCCAACACGATCTCGTTTAACCAGAGTAAGGGAAATGTTATCGCAGTTGGGGGGCAGGAGACGTTGGCGGCCTGACAACGCAATTCTTGCGGGGCCGCCTGTCCATAGGTGTTCAAAGCGAAAGGCCTTTTACCGTTCCGACGCCGGAGCCTTGCCCCTTAGGAGTGTCTGGCGGTCTATTTTTCCGGTTCCGGTTTTGGGCAATTCAGCCAGATACTGGATTGTCCGCGGCGCCTTATAAGGGGCCAGTTTCGATTTAATGAAGTCGCGGAGGCGCACAGTCATCAAGTCATCTCCTGTAGCCCCCGAAACCGGACTGACCACCGCCCGAAGCACAACACGTTGATCTGCAAGCGTTTCGGCAAGCACGGCGCATTCATGGACCTCCGGGTGCTCGTTCAAACAGCGTTCGACCTCTAAAGGCCAAACCCACTGGCCGGACACTTTCACCAGGTCATCTGCGCGCCCCTGGAAATAGTAATAACCGTCGCGCTCGACAAAGCGATCACCTGTATAGATCCAATCGCCGCGCATCGTTTCCCCGGTCTTGTCAGGTCGGTTCCAATAGCAGGGCGCCGACGAGTGTCCGCGCACGAGCATGATGCCCTCTTCACCGGGTTGCGCGGGTTTGCCGTCAGCAGTCTCGAGGCGCACCTCGTAGCCGGGTACCCGCGCGCCGGCGGACCCCAGCCGATGGTCGTCAAGACGGTTGCTGAGGTAGATATGGAGCATCTCGGTAGAACCGAGCCCCTCGGTTGGCCCATGGCCGACCATTGCCTTCCAGCTGGAATAGACGTCTTCCGACAGAATTTCCGCCGCGGACATGGATTGCCTGAGCGAAGACAGATCGCGCGTCTGAACGCCTTCGGTCCTTGAAAGCGCCGTAAAAAGCGTGGGCAGGCCAAACAGCACGGTTGGTCGGAAAGCCTCGATGGCCTCCAGCACCATAGCGGGGAGGGGCTGCCCCGGCACCAACAGGGTTGCCGCCCCGATGGCGAAGGGAAAGACCAACGAATTTCCGAACCCATAGGCGAAATAGGATTTCGGCACCGAATAGCAAATATCGTCTGGCCGGAGCTTCAAGATATTGGCGCCATAGCTTTGCTGAATATAGACAGCATCGTGATGCAGGTGAATTATACCCTTTGGTCGCCCGGTAGAGCCGGACGAGTACATCCAAAACGCCATGTCGTCGGGCCCGGTCGGGGCGACATCCAACTGGCGCGGGGCACCGGACAGAAACTGGGCCGCAGTCACCGCGCGGGGCAATTTGCAGGGGCCATTGGCGACGACCAGCCTGTCAAGGGGCGTACCATCGGTGGTTTCCGCGCCGAACGCGCTGACGAAGCTGGCATCGACCACCGCGATCCGTGCGCCGCTGTCTTCGACAAAGAACCGCAAAAGATCGGTTTTCGTTTGCGTGTTCAGCAGAACCGGCACGAAACCTGCGCGGACGGCGCCATAGAACGCTGCCACGAAAGCGGGCGTATCGTCGAGGAAGAAGGCGATCCGGTCGCCGCGCTCCAGACCTGCGCGTGTGAACGCGTTCCCCCAGCGTCCGGCCTCGGCGATCAGGGCCCGATAGGTCAGTTCCCCCATCGGGCCGACAAGTGCGGTCTTGTCGGGGTTCCGTGCGAGGTTTTGCCAGAGAATGTCCGAGCAATTCTGATGCGCGGCCTTTGCAAAGCCGATCTCCTGCGCGCCGCGGGTGTCGTCGCTGACGGGGTCGGAGAATTGGGTAGCGGTCGGAGACGGGTTCGAGCCTGTCATGGTCCCTCCTTGATGTCGCCTTGGGCGGTCTGCAGCCATGCGGGGCAAATCCGTGCGCGCATCATGGTGAATGCGGACATTCACCCGACCTTGAACGCCTCGTAATCGCGCGCAAATTGCGGGGCGATCTTTCGCAACCGGTCTTCTGTCATCCGACCCGAGCGCATCAGATAGTCATGGGCGAAATCCATCGGATCCAGCCGTATCTTGTCGCCGAAGGTCTCGTACCAGCTTGCCGAGGTGTTCGCCGCGTCCACGATCTTGCGGGCAATCGGCGGGCGCATTTGCTGGTACTCGGCAAGCGCATCCTCGATGTGATCGTGGCGGGCAAGGGCGTGCGTCAGGGCGATCGCATCTTCCATCGCCAGCCGTGTTCCAGATCCGATCGAGAAATGCGCGGTGTGCACGGCGTCGCCCAACAGCGCATGGCGCCCCGCGACCCAGTTCTCGCACCAAAGGCGCGGGAACTGCCGCCAGTTCGATTTGTTTGTCACCAGCTGCGTACCTTGCAGCGCGTCTGAAAAGAACGCGCTGCACCGTGCCGCACTTGCGTCCTCGCTCATGCCCTCGAAGCCGGCCCTGCGAAAGGTGGCATCGTCGCATTCGACGATGAACGTACTGCGGTCGGGCGCATAGCGATAGTGATGTGCGTTCATTGCCCCGTGCTCGGTTTCGATGAAGGTCTGCGTCAGCGTATCGAAAGGGATCTTCGCCCCGAACCAGGCGAAATGATTATCGAAATGCGCGATGCTCGGCTTGAAGCGGTCGGCAAGCGAGCATCGCACGAGCGAGTTCAACCCGTCGGCGCCAATCACCAGATCGGCGGTCAGCGTATCCAGGTCGGAGACCGGGCTGTCGAACCGGATGGCTATGTCCAGCGCGCGGGCGCGTTCTGTCAGGATTTCGATCAGATGCAACCGGCCGATCGCCGTGAAGCCCACGCCATCGAGCGTCACCGACCCTCCGGGCAGGTTCAGCGTCATGTTCCGCCATCGTTCCATGTGGGGCGTTACGAGGCCATGAATCTCGGAGTCGTCGGCCTTGAGGAATTCCAGGGCCTGGTCGGAAAACACCACGCCGAACCCAAAGGTGGCGCCCTCTGCGTTTTGCTCGGTGACCTGGATTTTCACCTCCGGCATCAGCCGGCGGATGAGGATGGCGGTGTAGAGCCCGGCAGGGCCGGCGCCCAGAATGTCGACACTGGTAAGCTTTGTCATCGGCACCTCCCTAAACCTCTCGACGTGGGAGAGATAGTAGCTTAAAATTCTAAATTGTGCAATAAGTTCTAAAATAGGGAATAAAGAATGAAGGCCAGCCATCCCATAGACATCAGCTTCGGCGATTGCGATCCGGCGGGTATCGTCTTCTATCCCAACGCTTTTCGCTGGATGGATGCGGCGTTCCACGCTTTGCTGCGCGACCATGGCGGGCATGGCCGGATTGCGCGAAAGCTCGGTGCGCTTGGGCTTGGGGTCGCTGATTCCTCTGCTCGCTTCCATCGCCCGATGCACGACGGGGACCGGCTTGAGATTGGCGTGCATCTGAGCGAGTGGTCGCGCCGCTCTTTCACCCTCGAGTACCGGGGAATGGTGGCCGAAAACCTCGTTTTCGCAGGCAAAGAGGTGCGTTGCCTTTTCACCCGCGTGAATGGCGGTATTGTTGCTGGCGATATCGCACCCCTGCGCGAGCTTCTGGAAATGACGCATGAATAACGAACCTGGCAGCAGCGGCGGATTGACTTCGCTCGACACGGCCTTGCGCGTGCTGGCCTTTATGGCAACGCAAAGCGGTGCGCAGCCCCTGTCGGAAATTGCAAAGGCCTGCGGGATGCCGCCCAGCAGGGTGCATCGCTATCTGGCGTCATTCGTCGCTGCCGGGTTGGTTCGGCAGCGAGGGTCGTCGCGCCGGTATGATCTTGGTGCCGCTGCGCTACAGCTTGGTCTTGCGGCGCTGACCCAGCATGATTTCGTCAACTCTGCCGCCAGTGATCTTGCGGATCTTTCGGCGGAAACGGAGATGACGGTGCTGCTGTCGGTTTGGGCGAACCAGGGCGCGACGGTCGTTCGATGGGAGCGCGGCAAATCGCCAACTGACACGTCAATGGGTCTCGGAACGACGCTTCCGCTTCTTACATCCGCGACCGGAAGGGTTTTCCTTTCTTGGGGACCGCCGCGCGCAATCAAGCCAGCTTGTGATGCCCAGCTCGGGCGCCTGACACTTCAGCGCGGGAAATCGTTGGATTTCGAGCTTTCCCAGTCGGGCATAGCCGCACTGGTCGAGAAAACGCGCAGCATTGGTTTTGCTTCAGTCGAAGGGAGGTTCATACCCGGCCTCGTAGCTGCTGCGGCGCCGGTTTTGGATTGGCAAGGCGAAGTTCAGGCTGCAGTCACCCTCGTTGGTACAGATCCTGAATCGATCGCACCAACCGCGCCGCAGTTGCTCAGCCTGCTGCAATACTGTGCCGAAAAATCGATTAACGGCATTTCCGTGTGAACACATACTTTCGGCGGACTGATATCGGTTGCCTAAATCAGTGTCGAAGTAGGTCGGGCCGTGCAAAGTGAGGATGAGGCTGGAAATGGCCTTCGGTTCCGGCTGACGAGGTTGGCAACCTCAGGAGGGGTTAGCCGATTGCTCTTTCGACCTAGTGCAATGACCCTCCCAAGCCTGTCGCGTCAAGGCGAGGGCGGGTTCAAGTCAACGAAACTGCTTGAGTCAGGCGTGGCGGCTCGCCAGAACGTGACCATCTCGCAGTTGGGCTGGATGCCACCAATATGCCGAAAGCCAGCGATGCGAGAAGTCTCGTTTAGTCAGGGGGTGTGTACCTCGCAAAGACCATTCAGTACTATTCGCCGAGCGCACGGTTCTCAGGTCTTAAGGAGCGTGTTAAGGATCATGACTGCGATGGTCTGCGGGAGAGCGATCCGGGTCGCAGTGCAAATACTTCGCCAAGCCTCGGATCGGTCCTGAGTTGCCCTTTGCTAGAGCGCCTAGAATGATGACCTATGAAGAGAACATGGAGCCTTTAGAGCGACAAATGAAGAACGGTGCTACGGCTGTCGAAAGGATACGCCTCGAGATTGAAAAGGCAATTCAGAATGGTGAATTCGGAGCGGGCCAGCGTCTTACTGAGGCTGCGCTTGTCCGTCGTCAGAGTTATTGGGCCAGTTGGCGGCCTGATCTAAGAGAGGGTCTGGCTCATCTGGTTGGTCTGATTATGCGGCGGATTTGCGGTGAAGCAAGCGCCGGGTTTCGATGGTCTTTCGTTTGATCCTTTCTCGTTGTTGCAGGATGGTCTGGCCGCGCCCGAAGTAGACATCAGCCGGGGTGAGGTTCTGCAGGCTCTCGTGGTAGCGCCGATGGTTGTAGTGATCGACGAAGGTTTCGATCTGTTGTCTCAAATCGCCCGGCAGGTAGTAGTTCTCCAGCAGGATGCGGTTCTTCAGGGTCTGGTGCCAGCGCTCGATCTTGCCCTGAGTTTGCGGATGATATGGGGCGCCGCGGACGTGATCCATCTGCCGGTCTTCCAGCCAATCAGCCAGTTCGCCCGAGATGTAACTCGATCCGTTGTCGCTGAGCAGGCGAGGCTTGTGCAGAACTGTCGCCTGATCACAACCCGAAGCTTGCAGCGCCAGGTCCAGCGTGTCGGTCACGTCGCCTGACTTCATTGTCGTACAAAGCTTCCAAGCGATGATGTAGCGGCTGTAATCGTCGAGGATCGTGGACAAGTAGAACCAGCCCCAGCCGATGACCTTCAGGTAAGTGAAGTCGGTCTGCCAGAGCTGGTTCGGCCGTGTGGTCTTGTCCTGGAACTCGTCAGCGGCGGACAGAACCACATAGGCCGGGCTGGTGATCAGGTCGTAGGACTTGAGGATGCGATAGACCGAAGCCTCTGACACAAAATACTTTTCCGTGTCGGTGAACTGAACAGCCAACTCGCGGGGCGACAGATCGCTTTCCTTCAGGGCCAGGTTCTTGATCTTCTCGCGCACCGGCTCGGGAATGCGGTTCCAGACCCGCGACGGCCTGGGGCGGCGGTCTTCCAGCGCCTCGGGACCACCGGCCAGATAACGATCATACCAGCGGTAAAAGGTCGTTCTGGGGATGCCCAGCTTGTCCAAGGTTCGCTTCGTCGGCAGGTGTGATCCTTCCACTAGGCGGATGATCTCCAGCTTCTCGGATGCGGGATACCTCATTCGTCGTCGCCCCCATCCCCGAGCATGCTTTTTTTGAGCAGCCGCAGCTCCAGCGCCTGCTCGGCCACGACCTCCTTCAGATCGCGGGCCTCTCGGCGCAGATCCTTGACCTCGCCCGACGTCGCCGCACGCGCCGTGTCGCCCGCTAGGCGCTTCTTCCCAGCCTCGAGGAACTCCTTGGACCAGCTGTAATACAGACTCTGGGCAATGCCCTCACGGCGACACAGCTCGGCAATGCTGTCCTCGCCCTTAAGGCCATCCAGCACGATCCTGATCTTCTCTTCGGCCGTATACTGTTTGCGGGTCGCTCGACGGATGTCCTTGACGACCTTCTCGCCGTGGCTCTGCTTGGTTCCGGGTTTCTGTCTCATCTCCACTCCTTGGTGGTTACGATGTGCCAGAAACCCTCTCTTATCAAATCACCCTAAACTGTCCCATTGGCGCTGACGTTAGACAATTTTCAGCCAAAAGGTAAGCTATATATTCAGGACGTTACCCTGCGCGACGGCATGCATGCGGTGCGCCATCGTTATAGTCTCGATCAGGTGCGCGCGATTGCCAAAGCACTGGATGATGCCAAGGTCGACGCGATCGAGGTTGCGCATGGGGATGGGCTATCTGGTTCCAGTTTCAACTATGGCTTTGGTGCGACGACTGACTGGAACTGGATCGAAGCCGTCGCGGACGTGGTCAGCCATGCCAAGCTGACGACCCTATTGTTGCCGGGGATTGGCACGATCGATGACCTTAAACATGCCTATGACATTGGCGTGCGCTCGGTCCGCGTGGCCACCCATTGCACCGAAGCTGATGTCTCGAAACAACATATCGCATATGCCCGCGAACTTGGCATGGATGTGTCGGGCTTCCTGATGATGAGCCACATGAGCACGCCCGAAGCGCTGGCCGAACAGGCAAAGCTCATGGAAAGCTATGGCGCACATTGTGTCTATGTCACCGATTCAGGTGGCGCGATGACGATGGACGACGTGGCCGAACGTTTGCAGGCCTATGATAGGGTTTTGAACCCCGAAACCCAGCGCGGCATTCACGCCCATCACAATCTCAGCCTTGGCGTTGCGAATTCTGTGGCCGCAGTCCAAAACGGCGCAATTCGGGTCGACGCGTCGCTGGCCGGTATGGGGGCCGGGGCCGGGAACGCCCCACTAGAGGTCTTTATCGCGGCGGCCGATACCTATGGCTGGGAACACGGAACCGATCTTTTCAAGCTTATGGATGCGGCAGAGGATTTGGTGAGACCGCTTCAGGACCGTCCCGTACGTGTCGACCGCGAGACACTGAGTCTGGGATATGCCGGTGTCTATTCAAGCTTCTTGCGCCACGCGGAGAAGGCTGCAGAAGAATACGGGCTCGATACCAGAACCATCCTGATCGAGCTTGGAAAGCGTCGCATGGTCGGTGGACAGGAGGACATGATCGTTGACGTCGCCCTTGATCTTGCGAAGGCGCGTGAGCAATCCGTTTGAGCCCCTCGTTTGTGGTGTATTGGACTCTCTCCGTTTCCAGTTTGCTGGAACGAAAAATATCGAAGCAAACTGACGGACGCCTAAGGAGAGCGACTTGACCGGACGGATTGTCGAACTTTTTTGTCCAAAGAAGGTTTTGGAAGCCACGACCAAGTTCTATCGGGATGAGTTGGGATTTCGATTGGAAGCCAAAGATGCAGGCGACATCGTTTTTTCCGGACCATTGCCGAATATGCTACGTATCCAACTGCGCCCCATCGACAAACCCCTGACGAAAACGAAGACAGGATTGGAATTCCATGTCACAGACTTCGATGCTGCGCTGAAAGAGCTTTCCGAGGCTGGGTGCGTAGTTTCGGGGTCGTGCGACATAAATCGGCGGTTGTTTGTGGTCTCGGACCCGGCGGGAAATCAGATTATCTTTCGAGAATTGAGAAAGAGTTGACACTTTTGGCGCGTTTCATGTGCGACTACAAGTTGCCTACAAACCTAGCGAAAGCCTTCGTCCCGAGTGTTTGAAGAGATTCACTAGGTGAAGAAAGGCCAAAGGTTAAGTGGTTTGCGGGAATAACCATCCGAAGTCGCCCGCAGAGATATGATTATCGACCAACTCGACGACAAGCTGCCGTATGACATGTTCTGCCGGCATCATTGTCTCCACGGTACGCGTGTTCAAATTCAAGTTTCTGTGCAGCCCTGTTTCATCAACTTCCAGCGCCCGAAAAAGTCCCTGAGATATCTCTTGCGCGAAGACTGCATAGGGGACAATTGTGCTGCAACTACCGGAAAGAACAATTTCCCTGCGAATGCTCATCGAGTGAATAGGGGGCCGTACATTGCGCAGTTTAACGCCTTTGCGCGCCGCCAAGTCCTGCAAGAAATGCGTGCGCTCTTCATTGCGCGCATCCATGGCCAACGGTAGGAATTCCAGTTCATTAATCGAGACAGGTGAACTGAGTCCGTCCAAAGCTTCAGGCGTCCCCACAACATATGTCTTCTGAAGCAGAAGGGGGAGCGACTCGAATCTTTCCTCGTCCATCTCGGTTGTTGAAAACGCCATGTCCACTCGAGAGCTCAACAATGCGCGGTCAAGCTCGTGGCTAAATGCTTGTGTCAGGTTCACCTCGATATCCGGATGACGATCCGCACAGACTTCCAAAAGCTTTGGGGCCAAAACGCGCCCAATGGATGGTGTTACGCCGATTTTCACGATCCCGCCCGGAGCGCCCGAAAAACGGCGGACCTCTCGGGAAGCCATTTCAGCCCTTTCCAACAATGCGCGGGCATGTTCCATAAGCAAACGCCCGGCATCTGTGGTGTCAACGCCGCGCGAATGCCGCGTAAACAGAACGACATCAAGTTCTTCTTCCAGTTTTCGAACTTGCGCCCCAAGTGCGGGCTGCGAGATGTTCAGGGTTTCCGCGGCAGCGCGGAAGCTGGACAGTTCGGCGACTTTCAAGAAATACCTTAGCTGACGAAGGTCCATATTCATCTCCTGCGGGACACCTGACGCCACTGTGCTTGATGTCTGTTGCGGGCGCAAGAAGTGATAGGTTTTTCTATACTCTCAGTGAAGTGCATTCTCTTGGAACCCTAAGTGGATACCGGGTTATGGAAGATCGGTGATACCACTAGGTTAAGGGAAGACGATGAGCAGAACCGCCAATCACTATGTTGCCGGCAGCTGGGTGACCGCCACAGATGGTGACCAAGTTGACGTATTGAATCCTGCTTCTGGCGAAGTGATTGGTAGCGCTGCGCTTGGAAACCAGGCGATTGCCGAACAGGCTATTGCAGCTGCGCGCGCCGCCTTTGAGACCCCCGGCTGGAGCGACAATCCCCGGTTGCGGGCCAAGGTTCTTCTTGACTGGGCCGACCAAATGGAAGCCAACAGCGCCGAGCTGGCCCATTTGCTGACCTTGGAAAATGGCAAAGTGCTTGCGCAGGCGCAGCAGGAAATCTCGTTTGGTATTGACGAAGCCCGCTACTATGCCGGGCTTGCGCGCAATATCTTCGGGCGCACAACCGAAACCGGCACGGGCAAGATGTCACTGCTGACACGCGAAGCGGCCGGGGTTGCGTCGGTCATCGTACCCTGGAATGCCCCGGTTACGTTATTGGTGCGCTCGGTCGCGCCGGCTCTGGCGGCTGGGTGCACTGTGGTGATCAAGCCTGCGCCTCAGACCCCTCTTATCAACGCGGCGATCGTCGCATGTTTTGACGAACTTTCCGATCTGCCCGTCGGCGTTGTGAATTCCGTCAATGAAAACGGGATTGAAGTGGGTCAGGCCCTTTCGACGCATCCCGAAATTGATGTGGTGTCATTCACCGGGGCGACGTCAACCGGCAAGCTGGTGATGGCCAGCGCGTCAGAAACCATGAAACATCTTTCGCTAGAGCTGGGCGGAAAAGCCCCGGCGATTCTGTTTGATGACGCCGATCTTGATAAGGCCATCGCCGAGATAAGCCGTTCCGCTTTGGTCCTGTCAGGGCAGATGTGCACGGCAATCAGCCGAATTCTGATCCAGGAAAGCATCGCAAAAGAAGCAGTCCCACGTCTGAAAGCCGCATTTGAGGCCGCGAAGGTTGGCCCCGGCCTTGACCCGAACAGCTTTATGGGGCCGGTCATTGACAGGCCAACCCAACAGCGTTTGCTGTCAACTGTTGAACAGGCAGGGGACGAAGCTGAATTGATCCTGCGCGGCAATGCTGGTGGCGACGCCCTCAGCCAGGGCTATTTCGTAACGCCAACATTGTTTGCACTACAAGATGCGAGCCATGATCTGATCCAGAACGAGCATTTCGGCCCCATCGTATCCGTTGAAACCTTCTCGGATGAAGCGGATGCCATCGCGCGCGCAAATGCGACGCGCTTTGGGCTTGCATCAAGTGTTTTCTCGACGGACCTGAACCGGGCAATGCGTATGGCACGAAAAATCCGCTTTGGGAACGTTTGGTTGAATTGCCACAATCGCCTCTTCCCTGAGGCCGAGACGGGCGGATACCGGGAAAGCGGTATCGGCAGGATGCATGGTGTGGAGGCCCTGAACGACTTCCTCGAAACCAAGCACATTTACTTTGAAGCGGAAAGCTAAGCGTTACTGCTGAAGTGTGGAGATCACGATGAAAAAGAAAATCCTTATTGCGGGTGGCGGAATCGGTGGTTTGGCTGCTGCCGCTGGCCTGTTGCAAGCTGGACATGATGTAGAAGTATTCGAACAGGCCCCGGAACTGACTGAAGTCGGCGCTGGTATTCAGGTCAGCGCAAATGCAACGAAAGTGCTGTACCATCTCGGGCTGAAGGAGGCATTGGATGAGGTAGCCGTGCGGCCACTGCGCACAGAATTCCGCCTGCACGATACTGGGGAAATCGTCAGTGAAATCCCATTGGGGGACGCCCACGAAACGAAGTTCGGAGCCCCATATTATCATGTCTATCGCCCCGATATTCTGGACATGCTGAGAGCCCGCGTGGAAGAGCTTAAACCGGGCTGTATCCGACTGAATGCTGCGGTTACCGGCTATGAAGAGTTCGCCGACCGGGTTGTCATGACGCTTCAGGGGGGCGAGTCCATCGAAGGCGATCTTCTGATCGGGGCTGATGGCATCAAATCCGTAATCCGCGAGCAGATGCACGGGGCGCAGGAACCACATTTTACCGGTCAAGTTGCATGGCGGGGGATGATCCCGGTCGACAAGCTTCCCAAGGACTTCATGCCGCCGGTCTTCATCAACTGGATGGGGCCACGTCGCCATATGGTGGTCTATTGGGTCGCGGGGGGCAAATTCCTGAACTTTGTCGGATGTACCGAGAAACCCGATTGGACCGAGGTTGGTTGGACAATCAAAGCCCCTTGGGAAGACCTTAAGGCCGATTATGAAGGGTTCCATCCTCAGGTTCAGACGATGCTGGACGCAATGGATCGGGATGCCTGCTATTGCTGGGCGTTGAACATTCGTCCGCGTCTGCCGTTCTGGAGCACAGAGCGCGTGACCCTGCTTGGAGATTCCTGCCACCCGACGATCCCCTACATGGCCCAAGGCGCCGTGATGGCAATCGAAGACGGCGCGGTTCTGGTCCGTGCTTTGGAGGAAGGTAATGATCTGGCCGAGGGTCTGAAGCTGTATGAACAGGCCCGTATCGATCGCACCGCACGGATCGTGAATGAAAGCACGGAACACGCGCAACTCTATCATCATGACACCCATCAGGCATTCCGGGACGCGTTTGCAGACAAACAACCCGCCGCCGATCGGGCGAAGTGGCTTTATAACTACGATCCGCTTACCGTGCCTTTGCGCATGAGTGATGCAAAGGTTACGGCCTGAAGGAGCAAAGCTTATGCACGAAGGGAAAACCTATATCGTCACTGGCGCAGCCTCGGGCATTGGCGCAGAAACCTGTCGTGTTCTTCGCGCCAGCGGGGCGCAAGTCATCGGTGTCGATCGCAACCCTGCCACGGACGTAGACCAGATGTTTCAGGTCGATCTGGCCGACAAGATTTCAGTTGCAGAGCTGATCGCGGCGTTGCCTGACGGTGCCAACGGGTTGGCGAATATTGCCGGCGTACCACCGACGGCTCCGGCCGAAGCGGTGCTGGGGGTCAATCTGATCGGCCTGCGCGCCCTGACCGAGGGGCTTGTCGAAAAGCTTGCCGATGGCGCGTCCATCGTCAATCTGGCATCACTGGCCGGGAACGGCTGGCCGACCGGCCTGGCGCAGGTCAAACGCGCGCTTGCGTTGGATTTTGACAGTGACCTTGCCGCGTTCTGCCAAGCCGAAGAGCTTGAGAATACGGGGCGTTCGTATTTCCTGAGCAAGGAAGCTCTGCTGATCTGGACGTTCCAGAACCGCTGGACCTGGCGTGACCGGGGCATCCGTATGAACGCGGTCTCTCCGGGGCCGGTGGATACGCCGATCCTTGATGATTTCGCGGCTACTTTAGGGACGCGATTTGAACAAAACATGCAAATGCTTGAACGGGCGGGAACCGCGGAAGATATCGCGCCGGTGGTGAGCTTCCTTTTATCGGATCAAACGCATTGGATTCGCGGGGCCAATCTGGCCGTTGATGGCGGGATGTCAGCGCATTTCCTTGCTGAAATGCACGATTTCTAAAAGACTTGCCTTGTGCGGGAAACGCAACTGCGGATGCTGCGCTAGGCAAGATCGGCAATCAGGTCGCGCACCCAGATATGCAACAGCGACCGGTGGGTTCTAGAGGTCCAGATCAGGTCAACGCCGAAGGTGGACGGGAAAGGAAAGCTGGTCTGGTGTATCGGCTTGGCGAAATCGCGGGCAATCCTCTTGGGCACCGTCGCGATCAGATCGGTGCCCAGAAGGCCCCATCGGAAGGTTTCTTCGTAGAACCACGCTAAGGAAGAACG
>TARA_R110000737_G_scaffold64121_4_pt1 | contig 20039 bp, 28 predicted proteins | sample TARA_R110000737 | Tara Oceans TARA_R110000737 (sample SAMEA4398027) | marine metagenome | biome: Polar Biome; feature: [SRF] surface water layer (ENVO:00010504); material: water (ENVO:00002006), including particulate matter (ENVO:01000060) such as... | depth 5 m | reverse complement strand
TTATACATAGCACCCTACCACACAATATGGAGCAGGTATGAGACGATCACCAATAAAACAAAGATCCGACAAAAAGGTCAAAGCCCGCAAAACAACAGCCGGGGCATTAGCTGCCTCCCACATGATGTGGATCAAGGGACTTGATTGCGAATGCTGCGGGCGAAGCGGGCCAAGCGATGCTCATCACGCATACCATGATCGATACGGCACCGCTAAAAGATCTGATTGGTTGACGGTCCCACTGTGTAAAATATGCCATCAATACGGCGCTGAAAGCGTTCACAAGGCAAAAACAACATGGCTTGAGAAGCACGGACCCGACTGGCTTATGGCAATTCGCCTGATTGAGCGTTCGCCGTTTCGAGACTTGGCACCAATGGAAAAAATTTACGCCGAATTGCCGTCGACTGCAAAGCAGGACAAATCAGTTATCTTTTAAATATTGCCAATTGCTCTTGCATTGCGTTTGGTAATCAATTATTACTCGCCTACACAATCAAACCAACTCATAAAGGAAAAACAACAATGTTTAATCAATGTCAATTTATTGGGAACTTGGGGGCCGACGTTGAGGTCCGCAGCTTCTCGAACGGCAATAAGGTTGCGAACTTGCGCCTCGCAGTTTCTGAGAAATGGAAAGACAAGAACACGGGCGAACGCAAGGAAAAAACGGAATGGATCGCCGTTTCAATTTTCAGCGAAGGCTTGATCGGAATTGCCGAGCAATACCTGAAAAAAGGTTCGAAGGTGTTTATTTCTGGAAAGATGCAAACCCGAAAATGGCAGGACCAATCAGGCGCTGACAAATACAGCACCGAAATCGTGCTGCAAGGTTTCGACGCAAAGCTTGTGATGCTCGACAGTGCAGGCAGTGGCCAAGGCGGCGGATACGACAGCGGCCAGTCTAACAGCGGCAGCGGTTATCAAGCGCCACCACCTTCGCGTGATTTAGATGATGAAATCCCGTTCTAAAATCGTTCAGAACCCAACCTCGCGGCGCAATGTCGCGGGGCAACCAATCAGCACCCCATGAAATGGAAACATCATGACCAACACTGCAGCAAATGAAAAAAGCTACCGCGTGATAGCCGCCGAATTGAACCAGTTCATTGAGCGGATGGAGCGTTTAGATGCCGAGAAAAAAGACTTAACCGAAATGCAAAAAGAGGTAATGGCCGAAGCCAAGGGGAGCGGATACGATACCGCAGCCATTCGCAAAATCATTGCCCAACGCAAGATTGACCCCAACGACTTTGCGGAGAACGAAGCTGTGGTTGAGATCTACAAAGAAGCATTGGGAATGTAATCTATTACAAATAACACGTTGCCATTGCTTTCCGCGCGTGGTAACGTGCAACTACACTAAAGCAAGGGAAGTTAAAATGACTGAAAAACAAATCGAAACCGCTGGAATTGCCGCAGCGCTGGCCAAAGCCCAAATGCAAATGGGCAAAGCTTTGAAAACATCAAAGAACCCTCATTTTAAGCAAAATTATGCAGATCTTTCATCTGTGATGGATGCTTGTTTGCCCGCTCTAAATGAAAACGGTATTGCGGTCATTCAGCCCATGACCGTTGTCGATGGTGAACGCTTCATTGAAACGCAGCTTATTCACGGCCAAAGCGGCCAAAGCTTGACTTGCAGCATCCCGTTGATCGTTTCGAAAAATGACATGCAGGCGCTTGGATCGGCCATGACCTACGCGCGGCGTTACGGCCTGATGGCAATGGCCGGAATTGCTCCAGAAGATGATGACGGCGCAGCAGCCGCAGCATCAGCTAGCGCCGCAGCCGCAGAGGCCAAGGCAGCAAACGAAGCCAAAGCCGCTAACGCATCAGCAAAGGCAGCTAAGTTATTGGCATCTGGCAAGCAATCAATTTCCGCAGCCGCAACTCTTGATGAGCTTGGCGCGGTTTGGAATCTATTCGATAAAGAAGTTCGGTCTGCATTGGCTTCACGAAAAGACGAACGCAAACAAGAAATCATTGATGATGCAATGACCTTGGCCGAAGCTGCGTCGGCTTTAAATCTAAATGACGAGGGTGCGCCATGAACGGTAGCGCATTGCCCCCCCGCAACCACAATCAGCAAGATCCGATTGAAGCTGTACTAACTGAATTTGAAAGCGTTCTTGATGAAGCTTCCAACTGGACAGATGGTGAGTTGATAACCGACGAAGCGGGCATGAAAGCCGTTGATGATGTCTTGAAACAATTCAAGAGTTATCGGACGGTACTTGTCAAAGCTGGGAAGGAACGAACCGACCCGCTGCACAAAGAATGGAAGGCAGAAGTCGCCGCGGTTAAAATCTACACCGACGACGCGGATCTGATTCAAAAAGCCTTGATCGCGATTGCTGCCCCGTTCAAAGCCAAGCTGGCACAAGAAAAGGCAGCCGCAGAAAAAGCAGCGTGGGAAGAAACCAACCGCTTGCGTCGTGAGGCTGAAAAACAGGCCACTGAGGCGCGTGAAGGTGACGTGGATGCACAACGCGCCGCAAACGAAGCTAAAGCCGCTGTGGTGGCCGCTGAGAGGGTCGCCAAAGCAGCCGCGAAAGAAGCGCCGAAAGGGATGCGAAAAGTCGCCAAGTTCGAAATCGAGGACTACAACGCCGTTTTCAAATTTATAGCGGCCAAAAATCCATCGTTGATCCGCGCAATGGTCAAAAGTTTTGTGGCCACAAATCACAAGGCCACGCATATTGATGGCGTGAAGCAGTGGGTAGAAAAGGAGGCGTTTTAAAGTGAATATTAAACCCGAATTGCTGCGCCGCCTTCTGATTTACGATCACAACACGGGGGCGCTGACGTGGCGCAAGCGTTCTGCTGATCTGTTTGAAGATGGAAGCAGAGCAGCGCAGCATAATTGCAACTGGTGGAACGGCAGATATGCGGGGAAAGCTGCGCTTACGGCCAACAGTGGCCTGGGGTACAGGCGCGGAAAAGTCTTAAACCAAAACTGCCTAGCCCACCGTGTTGCCTGGGCGATTGTTCACGGAAAATGGCCATCGGAAGATATTGATCACATCAATGGCGTGAAAGACGACAACCGCATTGCAAACCTTCGAAACGTGACCCACAGCGAGAATCTGAAAAACCAAGCAATGTATTCAAACAACACCAGCGGCGTCGTAGGTGTTTCTTGGGACAATGCGAATAGCAAGTGGCTGACTGTGATTTGGGCGGACGGCAAGAAAAAACACCTTGGTCGTTTCAAAGACAAGGACGACGCCATCGCAGCCCGAAGCGTTGCTGAAAAAATGTTTGGCTTCCATCCTAACCACGGAAGGAAAACCTGATGGCGACGATAAAACTCTTGATCCAGACCGCCCAAGAAAAAGCGCGACTAATGACGGAGATCAAACATCAAGCGATGCCTTTTCAAATTGCAATTAAAGAAGGCACCGACAGATCTCTTGGTCAAAATAACCTTCTGCATCAGTGGAACAATGAAATAGCCAAATGGTTTGGTGATCGTCCTGCGTCTGATGTTCACGCCGAAAACAAATTATACATCGGCGTGCGAATGCTGATGGCAGAAAATGAAGACTTCAAAGAACAGTGGACGCGCCTGATCAAGGGGCGTTTCACCACCAAAGAAAAGTTGGAACTCATGTTAGAACCGACGGACTATCCAGTCACTCGTATCATGACGACAAAACAGATGGGTTGCTTTATGGAATTGGTTCATCAGAAATACACAAGCCAAGGGGTTCGGCTTACCGATCCCGAAATTCAAAAATATGGAGAAAACCAATGAGAAATAAGATATTGCAAGATTTTGTCAAATTCGTCGAAGTCTATTCTGCGGAAGCTGGCATCCAGCCATCAACAATTCTTGGCAACGCTATTTCGGCAGGTTCAGATCGTTTCGAGAAACTTAAAAACGAAACCACCGACATCGGAACGGTTCAAATTTTGCGCGTAATAACTTGGATCGATGCCGACCGAATTAAACGATGCGTAAAGAATAAATAATTATCTTGCAGATTGTTGTTGCGCTACCCCCTAATAACGTATTACTAAGGGGTAGCAAGCAAATTGGAGATAAGCGTGACAAACAAGCTCACTGCCATAATTGAACAACACGAAGAATTCGTGACAGAGTCCGAAGGATTATTGGACGAATGTATCTCATTAAGCATAAAATCAATAGACTCAAACGCCTTACAGGATTTTGAAACTTTGATTGCTACATTTTCAGCGACACTTTATGGTATGGAAGCATTAAAAGTGTCGTTTGATCACTTGAGGAAAGTCCGACCCATTAATGGAGTTGAGGTGATAGCTTCAAAATCCGGCATCGTTGTGTTTGAACGGTATGGAATTATTAGCCCGGCTCAAGCCGCAGATGCAATGCTACACGCCGTAGTGCAAGGGTATGGTCGCATACAATGAGCCTTCGCGAAGATCTTGAAATCATGCAGCGTCATAAAGAAAACGGAACGCTTGCTGGGTGGTTCCGTGGTGATGCTGCACCGCTAAAACAGAAGCCTTGGCCGCGAGACGAAACGGCAACGGCTTCGATCAATTCAACATCAATTGAGCGCATGCGCGGCGATTGAAGGGAAAATAAAATGAAAAAAATTATCTTAGACACAATTGGCGCAATTTGCTTATTTGGCTCATTCTACTTGCTGCTCGTTGCAGCCCCTATTTTGGCGGGCGTGTAATGATAAGCACCAGGGTTTATGAAGTCGCCGCAGCTTTCAAAGCAGGAAATTCGCCAAGAACCACGCAGGTTCAATTAAGACTTTCGCATGATCAATACTACCGCGCACTTAAAAAAGCCCGTGACAACCATCTGGTCACGAAATTGCTGCCAATGCGTTCTGAGTATTATCGCATGATAAATGGATTGAAAGAACGCAGGGCAAGGCTTGGCAAGGTAAGCGCCGTAGCTATGAACCTTGAGCCAAAAAAGCGCGAATGGCTTCTGTCACAAGTCCCAGACGGCGGGCGACTTGACGAATTGCTCACTTGCATCATCAACGACTTGTATGAAGAAGAATTTGAGGAAAAATAAAATGATGCAGGTTTTTTGGTTCGCAGTGCTATCAGCGAACCAAAGTGCTATCAGAGGACCAAACATACCGCCGCGTGCTTCGCTATAGCAAGCTGGATTTCGTCTTGTGTCTGGGCAGTGTCGGCACGGGATCTAGTTGGAAGGCTTTTCCGCCATTCGTCACAAATGGCCGCCTCAGTCGCGCCACCCTGCGTCATCGTATTTACGCAACCGCTCATCAGCAGTGCTAGCCCTAAGACGAATATCTTCTGCGTTTTCAAGGTCATCAATTTTATCATCCTTTCGGGCGTCATTAACCGCGTCTTTGCGGATTGCAAATACGGCACCGACAAAAAGCAATAAAGCCGCAGCGACGCCGTATATTTTCGCCATAAAACCGCTCATCTTATTTCCAACCCGCCGCCCATGCCTTCAGGCGCTCCTTCAGGATAAACAGCGCGGTCAGAGCCACGAGAACGCAGCCGACCATTGCGATGATCTGTGCCGTGCCATCAAGCGATTGGAAAGCGGCCACTGCACCGCCCACCGCTGATGCGCCCTGCACAACCGACGCCTGTATCGTTTTGCTTTGCGTAGGCTTTGTGCGGACCTTTGGCTTTGCTGCTTCAACTGGTGGTGTTGCAAGCCACTTGCTCACATTAAAGCAAGGGCAAGCCTTCGCTGAAACCTCATTGTGGCCGATGACTTTTAGGTCACGGCCTGCTAAGTTTTGAATTTCGTCAATCGTTTTGCGCAGCCATTTGTCTTGCGCTGGTGTGTAGTGATGTTCAAACTGATCCGTAGCCGCGCCACCGCTGCCGCCCTGCAACGCAAGGTGGATTGTGTTCTTGTTCCAGCCGCGTGCACCTGCACCAGTTTCCTCCCACACATCTCCGTCGCCGTCTAAGTCGCGACCTTTGGCCCAATCACCTGATGGGGTGCAGATTGCGGCATAAGCCACCGCAGACCAACCACGTTCCTTGACGTGCCATCGCGTGACTTCCCGCATGACGCGCTCCGCAGACTGCCCCTCTCGCCACCCCTTTGGAGTGTCTAAGCAGTGGATCATAATTGTCGTTTTGTGTGCTGGGATACTCATGCCGTTTCCTTTATTTGTTCAGCGTCGATGCGCCGAAAATGACTGCGCCAGCTAATGCGAGGACTTCAATCATCAGACGTTGCCCTTAAATGCATAGGTCACGCCTGCCGCGACAACAATCCAGAACACCCGCTCAGCAAAACGCAAAGACTGGCCGTTGTTGCCCGCCTTTTCCTCAACGACCTGCAAGCGCTTGGCCTGCGCGTCGCGGTCCTTGTCGATGGCGTCAAGCCGATTAAACAGCGTGACCATTCGTTCCTCAACCCGTGCAAGTGAAACGATAGCTTCCCCCATTTGGTCGAGTTTGGCTTCAATTCTAGCTAAACGCGCGTCATCGGACATCTTAAAAAGTTCCTTCCCAAACACGCAGATGCGCGTTGTCAGGGTCCATCAATTCCTTGGCGACGACTTCCTGCATTGCATCGGTGTCTGAATATTTGACGCCCCATTTTTTGGCCCATATTTCAAACATCTTGGCAGGGATAAGGCCGACCAGCTTGTTGTCATTTCCGAAGTCGTTTAGGCCCACGCTTTTTAGCGCCTTCGCTTTTTTCACTATCGGTGTGAAGTCGTGCGTCTCCTGCACGATCATCGTTCCCGCCATGTCGTCCCAGTGGATTTTCTCGCTTATTTTCGTCATTTTCTATTGCCTCGAATGTCTTGCGCGGACGTTCGCATAGCATCCGCTCCGCATTTTCTTCTGTTGCTATGAATGTCTGGCCTTGGCGGTGCAATTCGCCGTTGATAAACATGCCCTTGCATGTGACGCGATATTTCATATTCACCCCTTGAATAGAAGGATGGGGCGACCAAAGCCGCCCCGCCTTATTTATGACGTGGTGTTGTCGAACACGCCGCCGTTAGCCGCTTCATTACGTGCGACCAAAGTTAGCTCGGTCACAACATGACGGCGTTCCGAGTCCCCGGTCTTACTTAGCTCGACGTTTTTAGTCGGACGCAACACTGCGCAGGCCCACTTGTCTTTTTCAACAATAAAGACATCGCGCGAACGGTTCTCGCGAGTTGGCGTGAAGGAAACAGTACCCCAAGGCGTGACGTATACACTGACGAAATTCTCAACTTTACCCGGTGCTGCTTCAGCGCGGGCATTGTTGTTACCAGTGAAGCCCAAGGCTTTATTCATCTGAAAGGCAGATAGATAAACCGTGTCGGCCTTGCCGCCTGAAAGCCAGATATTCTGCATGACACCGTCGAAACGTGCTTGGCTAAACGCCTGCAAAGTAGTGGTCTCATCGGTACGTGCGTCTGTACCATCGCCCGTTGCATCAGCGCCCTGGTTCGCACCGAAGTCAGTGTTGGTTGTCAACCAAGCTGGCATCCCAGCAAGTTCACGCGCAGTTGTAGAATTGCCGCCGACTTTCCCGTTATTGGCGAAAAGTGCCGCTTCAATGTCTAGCTTCTGCTCCTTCGCAATCTGCATTGTGGCGTAAGCCATCTCCTTGGCTTTACCAGCTTTTGACAGGCCGTCATCCGTGTCACTAATGACAACTCCGTTTTTGAAAATCTGCGTATAGTTGCCCAAGCGAGTAGTGGCCGAACGTGCAGTTGCGGCTGTATCGTCACCCTCAATGTGGGCGTTCGCAGCGGACGCACGCAGCGCATCAGTTTGATGCTCGTGGTTGGTGCTCGTCGCCTTGGTTTTGGCGATGGACGAGTAGAATGGCGTTTCACTTGGTGAAATGTCATAGATGATGTCAGACAGGTCTTCACGAATGGAAGGCGAATTGTCGTAACTGTCGAATGTGTTGGTTGGTTGTGCCATGTTATATTCTCCTAAAAGGGGCTAAACCGTTATCGATTTGGCTCAAACATTAGGGCCGCGAAATCTTCAAGATTCCCCGACTTTCGTGCTTTTGCCAGTTGCTTTTCGCGGATCAAGCTTTTGGGCTGCGATCTCCGTCCTGTTGGCTTGACTGACTTCTGGGGCTTGGGCGTAGTTTTTGCCGCCGCTGTGCCAGATTGCAATTCACGCCACCGCATAGCATCGTTTAAAACGCTAACCGCACGCGCATCAGTTAGTCCCGCCAATTCTTCGGCGCTGTATCCGTATGCACTTTGACCAACATCAACCAATTTAGATTTCAGCACTCGCGCCTTTTCTGGGTCTGCGAAGTCTGGAACCATCTCAACTAGCTTTGCCGCCTGCCTTTGCAAGTCAGCTTGGCTTTGTTGCGCTTGGTATTCACGGGTTCGATTTGTCGTCTCTGAAAGCTGCGTCTGCTGTGCAGTGTAGTCAGCCAATTCAACGTCATATTTAGCCTGCGCCCGCATGTAACCGATTGGATCGGTATCTAGCATCGTGTTGTCTGGTCGTTGCGGTTGTGGGATTAACCCGTTGGTTTGCAGTTTTTGGACGGCATCGGAAAACCGTTTCTGATCCGCTTGAAAGGCTGCAATGTCGGCTTGGAACTGCTTTCGTCCCTCTGCCGTTTCCTGCATCCCTTTTTGGATATACGCCTGCCCCGAATAGGAGCGCGTTAGGTCGTTCATGGATACTTCAGTGGCTTCACCATCAACTTTGACACTGAAAGCCAGGCTTCCGTCACTTTTGATTGAAACCTGATGCGAGTTCATCGCCTGCATCATTTTTTTGAAGTCCGCCGGACCGTCGCTTTGTTCGGCTGCGTCATCCTCATCGTCGGATTCGTCAAGTTCGTACTCAACATCCTCCTCGGAATTTTCTTCGTCTTCTTGGTCGTCTTCATCTTCAACGATTTCCGCTTCTTCGACTTCGGGCGCGTCGTCTTGCGTTGCCTCGGCTTCTTCGGCTTCCGTTGAGGAATTAAATAGCAGGCTTTCGGCTGCTGCTTCTAGGTCAGTCGTGTCCACGGTCCTGATCTTTCTTTGCTAAGATGTTGCCAGTTGACACATATCTGCGCAACTGACTTTTGACTTCGTTAAGCGCCAACACCATGCGCCGGGCCTCCAGCACTTCTGCTTCGGTTGCCGACATCTTGGCGAAAACGCTTGTGTGGTACAATAGTACCCCATCAAATGCGAGTTGTAAAACCTCATCTCTTAAAAGTGCGTCCGCACGCTGTGCTTTTTCCCGGTCACTCATCAAAATTGGCCCCCATTAAAGTTGCGCGGGGCGGCTTGTTGCGCCCCGATTTGAGCAACATCAACGCTTGTTCCGTATTGACCAAGGATTTTTGCAGCATCAACAAGCAAGTCTTGCGCCATTTTATCGCGGCTCAAGTCATCACTTGACGCCATTTCTAACATCTTGCGCTGATGTTCCATTGCCGCCTTTTGCATGTCGACCTGTGCGCGGGTCTGTGCCTTCATTTGTTCAGCTTGAAGGAACGCCTGATTAGGGTCGCCCTGCTGGCCTTGCTGCTGTGCCGCTTGCGCTGCTGCTTGCTGCATTTGCTGCTCAATCTGTGGGTTCATAGGCTGCAAGTAGCGGTCAACATTTGGCAGGCCGCCAAGCGTCATAAGATCCGCCGCCGTGTTACGAATGTTTGTTAGCGTCACAAGCCCGTTTTGCGCCCCATACGCGCCATAAACCTGCATCTGCTGCTGTTGCATTGCTTGCAGCATCATCATGCGTTCCTCGTGCTTGTTGTTGCCAATACCCACGGTTGTTTCCATGTCCATTTCGACGCCCCACGAGCGCGGGTCAACTGGCACAAACTCGCCGTCGATCCGCATCATTTCGTCAGGGTTTGGGTTTTGGCGGGCAATCGTGGCAATGGTTTTGAATAGCTGCTTCATGCCACCCTCGGCCAGCACTCGCGCCATTAGCTCACCCACCGCCGTAGCGGCTGTTACCGCGGCGTTAACGCCCGCCGCTGTCTGTGACTTCAAGGCGTCCGCATTAAGGCCCGCAGCCCCGTCGCCAATGCCTGTCTTACTTCGAATGGCCTCATCAAAGAATTGCATAGCAGGCAGGACCATCGGGGCACTGGACCCAACCGTCAATTCGCGCACCTGGCTCACATCAGTTGATCTAATAACCGCGCCATACTCGTTGTTCATCACGTCGTCGACTTCAACCGATTGGTCATTTATAACAAGTCGCGGGTTGTTGATCATCGCAATGTTGTCCAACAGGCCACGCATCAGCGACGTTGCCGCGTCTTGGTCGTCTATGATAATATCGACCAAGCTACGCCCAAAGAATGTGTGGGGTTCTGGATCAATCTCAAAAACACTGAACGGGTTGTAGTCGCAAAGCTCATAATCCAGAACCTCGTAATTGCCACCAGCGCACAGGAACTTATAAAGACGCGGGACGCCCGTTCCTTGAATATCCATTTTCATGTAAGCTTCGGTGATTTCAATCTTGCGCATAGACGGGTCAATATTGCTGCCAGTTTCTCCTGCGTCATAACCACGTCGCGCAAAATCTTCTTCTTCGTCCACAACGCCGCCGGTGCCGCCAAGCTCAAAAACCTTGTCGAAATCAAAGCCCATTGCCACAAGATCACCCACAACGCCCTCGGACCTATGACCGCAAACTAAATAATCGTCTAAGCTGATGGCGTTGCGATCCACAAAAAAATCTTCCGGCGCAATGCTTTTGATTTTAATTTCACCGCGTGTGCTGGTCATCGCGACCTTGGCATCATACATCGCGGGGAAAGCCATCATGCCCATCGGGTCTATCTGGGCTTCCTGCGTGATTTCAAATTCAATGATTTCTGCGGTTTCGTCGCTGTCAAGCAATCGAAATTGTTCTTCTGTCAGGCCCGTGTATTCGTCAACCTCGACATTCTCAGTTTCATCATAATAAGCCTTCGCAATGCCAACCTTTTTGACCAATGCGTCATGGATAACGTCGCTAAGAACGTCAAACCCATTGTTGCGGTTGAACACATATTTTGCGTATTTGGTGGCTTGCTCTGCCGCCTGCACGGACTGCGGACCGCGCGGCACAAATTCAACAGGGCTTCCAGACTGCAAGAACACCCGCATAAGGGCTGGCTTGATTGCCCGCACCGTGTCACGGCACTTGGTTGCCACAACCCTGGACCGGCCTGGTTCATGGCTGACATTGGCCTTGCCATCGAAATACTTTTGGGCAGTGATACGATCCGGCGCGATTTCGCTCTCGATGAACGACACCGCGTCCTCAATGGCTTGGGACACCGCGTTGCTGATTTGATCTTCTGTGAGTTTGGTCGGTTTGGTCGGTTTCATTTCGATAATCCTTTATTGCGGTCCACTTGGCGACAAAAGCCCGCCCGACACTGCGCCGCCAGCCATTGCGCCCGCCGTAGTTGTAGCACGTCCCGTGCCGCTTGCCAGTGTGTTGCTAATCTGCCTAACCTTGGCAATCAAGCCAGTCAGCGCCCGTTGATCTGTCATCGCGGCTTTTACTAATTCGGGATCATCCGAAACGAGTATCTTAACGACTTGGGACCGTTGCGCGTCTGTAAGTTTTGTGTTGCCCACCTTGTCAAAAATCTTTGAAGTTAGACGCGCAACTGCCAATGGGTTGCCACGAACCGCATCCAAAACATCAGCCATACTGACGCCCAATCCCTGTCGTGCAATTTCTTGCGCTGTGTCTGTCGTTGGCGACCCGCCCATAATGAGGCGCTGCGCCTTTTGTGCTTCGTCAGCCACCCCAATCTTTGAAAGCAACCCCTCAAGTTGATCCTGCGGGAAAACCTCCTGCAAAAGTAACCCTTCCTTTTTGGTCGGGTCCATCATGTTGCTAATCATGGTTGCCCGCGAACCCGTTGCGGCCTTGGCCTCAATTGACTGCATCAAACCTGCGCGGAAAGCGTCCACAGCCTCACCTGCATTTGCACCTGACGATATGTCTGCAAAGTCTGCCAGCTTTTCGTTTACATCGCCCACAAGTGCTTTATTGCCAGCCTGATATGCGTCTCGGTTTGTCCTCACAGCGGACGCTTGCGCCCTAACACCGACAAGCGGGGCCGATGAATCGTCAAGAACACTCCGTAAGTTCTTTTCAACATTTGATACAGAATCGCCAGCGCCTCCCATGTTTTCAGTTCTGAATAGGTTGGTTGCGCGGTTACCTATCGCCCTGCGCACGCTTTCCGCCTCCATTAAAGTTGGTCTACGAGAAAAGATAACTTCGCCTGCGTCGTCTATGTTGAAGAACGGGGCTGTCCCTTCATCCGCAAGGATCTTGAGTTCCATTTCTTTTGCTGCGCTAGGAACGCGGCGCAAAGCGTCTTTCAGTGACGCAATAGCTTCGTCTGTTGCCGCAATACCTTCTAGCCCGCCGTATGCCTCGCGTTCCGCCGCCTTCGTTGCGGCTTCGCTTGCGCGAGTAATTGACGCTTGACTGCCGGGCGCTGACCCTCCCAATCCGCCACGCAATTCGTCCATTGCCACGCCCCGTGTAGCGGCTGGTCTAGGGTTTATTGCGTTCCCAATTTCAGTAGCCGCCTCGCCGCCCTGCGCACGGTAGCCTCTGACCGCCATTTGTACGGTTTCATTTTCAGCCAACAGTTTGCCGTCAATAATATCTTGGACAATTTCGTCAGGTGTTTTTTGTGTTTGCTTTACGAGACGTTGAATTTCGTTCTGAACAACGGTTGCGCCGCGTGGGCCTAGTGCAGCCCGCGCACCCATAATAAATCCGTTGAAAGCGGCACCCGCAACCCTAACTGCACCTTGGCCGACAGCGCCGCCGACAGTACCAGCTATCGCGCCGCCGGGAACCCGCGCAGCACGTTCTGCCACACCACCCTCGCCAGTGCCGAACGCATACGCCCCGCCCTCAAGTGCTGCACGCCCCAGGACTCGCCCCGTTGTTGCTTGCCCATAACCGGGGATTAGCGCAGGGCCAAAAGCGCCGCCAAGCTCATACGCCAGGGATTCAATTGGTCTGTCCGCGCTGTATGCATCAAGGCCACCGCGAATTTCGGCAATGGCGCTGTCATACGTTTGGCCGGGTGAAAGTGACCGCGCCCCAGCCTCGATTTCATCAGCAAAGCCCAGCGAAGCGCCTTGAAGCGCGGCCCTTGTCCTTTGGGTCGGAACGGCGGCAGGTGTTGCCCGAATGTCAGCCTCGATTTGGTCATCCATTGCCCGGCTGGCTTGGCTTCTGGGATCTTGCCTGCGATTCAATTCAGCCACCGCCTGCGCCCGTGCGCTAGACGCTGCTGCCCTGCGATTAAGTTCCGCTTTTGCTTCTGCTGCTGTTGTCATTATCGGCCCTCTGCGATTGCTTGCAATTCTGCGTCTGACATTCCAGAAAGGTCAGCGCCGCCGCCAGTCTTTGGTGACACGTTGCCTTTATTTTCCGCTTTATTCCGTTTGATCCAGTCGTTGATTGTCTGATTGGGTCCGGGGGAAGTAAGGAATTGTGCCGCGTTCTGCATAGTCGCCGCCGCTTTAGCTTGGGCATCACGCCTGCGCACAAGCCACGCCCTCAATTCTGTTGGGGCAAGGTCTTGCGGAACGGCTGTTGACATTGCCAGCCTCATTTCGCCCTCGGACAATGCGCCAAAGGTCACAGACCCAACAACATCAAGTCCCATACGGTTCATTGAGTTCACAAGTGATGCCGACGCAAGTGTGATGTTTGGCAACATATTGTAGACCAAGCCTGACTGTGCGCCGCCGTCAATCGCGGAAATGGCCTCGTCGATATTTCCAAGGCTTGTTTGCAACTTGCCGTAGCTGTCGTAAGCATTTATGCCAAATTTGACCGACGCTGCGGAAATGTCACTGGCGGCTGTTACTTGACCCCCTAAATTAAGGTCTGCTTCGAGTGTCCCCGTCCTGCGCCCCTGAGAAATAGCCGTTTGGTTTGCAACGGTAAATTCGCGTGCTTTTAGAATTGCGTCCGCAGCGGCTTGGCCCGTCAATTCCTCACCGTTAGGGGCTAGTACCCTGCGGCTCCCGTTTCGCATAATAATGACCGTCGTACCGTCATCTAGTGGAACGCTGGATTGCACAGTATCCGACCCACCCGCTGACGCCTGCATATTGCTCAACGCCTGCGCCCCAGTGATTGCGCCACTCAGCACTCCATCGGCCAGTTTGTCAGCCCCTTGCGAACGCAACCATTCAGCCGTTGCATTGCGTTGCTGTGCGCCCAGGGCAAGCAACCGCTCATCTCCTTGACGTTTGTTGCGGTTATCAAGTGCTGCCTGCGCTGGACCCTCAAGCCCCATGACACCCATGCGGCCCAATGCTGGGGCAATGCGTGCCATCGTGTCCCCGAAAGACTTGCGATTGTAGAAGGGCTGAGATGTTTCGCCCTGCGCGTTTGGATCGCGTCGTTGGATACCCATAGAGCCAAGAAGCCCTTGCGGTTGCTGTGCCATTTGATTGCCCTCGTTTGATAATATTCCGCCCGTTGGCGTGCTTGCTGCGCTGATAGGCTGTTGCCCAATAAAAGGCGCAATGTCTCTTCGGATTGGACTTCGGCCAAGTGCCTCCATTGCATCGTCGGCAACGGGTTGGCTGCTTCCAAGTAGCGTTTTGGCCATTAACTCACCAAATGACGTTTCGTCCTTAAATACGCTAGACGCCGCGCCCCTGTCGGCCCCTATGCCGTGCGCAGCAATTAACCGCATGTCAGGCAGTGTCCCAAATGCATCACGGTACACTTCAGCAAATGCTTGAGGGTTTTCAAGTATGGCTTGCTGCATTGCTAAGTCATTGTTGAAAAAAGGCTCTGTGTGGATCGTGTTGGAGACGCCACGCCCGTTTTCCGACCTAGTTTTGACACCACGCACGGGATAATCCTGTATACCATACTGAGAAGCAAATGACGCTACCCCCGCATTGTATCTTTGGGCTGCTGCCCTCACTTCTGGGCTGGCGTTGTCTGGTATGATAACCTCAGTTCCTCGCGCGTTGCCAGACGGCGCGGCGTTGAAATCCATAGAAATGTTAGTCATGCCGCTTGTTGGCGTGTATTTTGCCCTAGTCCCCGGCGATATATAGAAATCCGAACCCATAACTTGCTATCCCTTATCCGCCCACGAGCGACGCACCAAGTGACAAGTAATCAAACAAGCCGGGGTTTTTCTTCTGCGTGCTGGTGTTTTGGCCCATGTTTGCCGCGCCGGTCGATGCCATGCGTGTTTGAAGTGCGTTTACAGGTGCGCCAGTATATCCATCGAATTGACCCTTGGCCGCATCGATAAGCATTTGCTGCATGCCCTGCTGCATCCCGCCCTGCGCTGATTGACGATCCGCAATCTGATTGCCAAAGCCAAAGCCAAGATTGGCCAAGTTGCCCATCTGTCCCGCGCCCTGCATCTGCATGCCCTGCTGATTTTGCGCAGCGCCAAGTGCTGTATTAAATCCTTGGCTCTGCAATCCCGCAAACATATTAGCGCCCTGACGTGCAAAGCCCTCGTTTGTTGCGCCCAGCGCTACACCGTGACGAGATCCACCAAATGCGCCCGCCTGTCCAGCCTGCGCGTCCATTGTGTTCGTGGCCATTTGGCGCTGCCGTTCAAGGTCGCCAAGAGCCTGACCTGTTACCATGTTCTGGTAAGGGTTCATAAATGCGCCGATGTTCGGCCCAGCCATTGACTGCTGTGTTCCACCCAGCGCCGCGTTGTAAGCACCCGCTGATTGGTTGTACACGTTAGGCGTGCCGCCTTGCGCCTGCATTGGTTGCGCCGATGGTACTATCGCCCGTTGTGGGTTTGCCCCGTTAGCCATTTTAATAGTTCCCCGAAAAAACATTGCCTAAAGCAGAAATGGCCCCGCCGCCGCCATACTTCCCGCCGTGTACGCCAGGACCGCCGCCGTCAATCATATCACCAAGTGAGGTATAGCCGCCCGCTCCATAACCCACAGCGCCGTTAGGGTTTGGCCCTTGAAAGCCGCCAAACCCTAGCGCCCTGTCATTTGCAGCCTGATTGGGGTCGTCATAGTTATATCCGCGACCCATTTGCATCGCTGCCTGCGCTGCCTGCTGCTCTGCTACCCGCGCCTGGTATCCGCCTTCGCCCGACTGCGGGTTGATAAACATATTTTGGATCGCCGCGAACTGGCCGGGATTGTTGGCCTCAAGTGCCGCCATTGTTTCAGTAAACATCGGTGCCGACGAGTAGCCTGAAACGCCGCCCGCAAACTGTTGCGGCTGCGGCATCCCCTCCATTCCCGTCAAGCCACCGCCCGCCATGCCGAAAGCGTTGGCCGCTTGCCCTGTGTTCTGAAACGCCGCTTGCTGCATCGGGTTGAAAGCCGCAACGTCCGCCCCGTAGTAAGGCACGTAGCCAAGGCCAGCGACCTCGTTGCCCATTGCGATGTTTTCACGCGCTGGGACTTCAAGCCAAGCTGGGATTTCTGTTTTATTTGTCTGACTGCCGCTGCCCATTTATAAGCTCCGTTCCATTGTAACCATTGTAGAGGTCCAACCCCTTTTGTTCAAAACACGCTGCCAGCCATTGCGGCCATTCATCGTGAGGCTTTCACATCCTTGCGCCCTGCCCCATTCCTCAACCGCGCCGATGGCGTCCGTTATTTGGTCCAAGTCTCCGGCTGCGAGAAAAACGTGCAATACCTTCTTTTGTGGGTATAACACAATTTCCGTGACTGCACACGCCTTTTTTGTTGGCCAAAGCTGCATGTGGCCGGACGCAATGCCCGCCGCAATGTCATCAAAGTTGTGCGTTCCGCCGCTGTATCCTAGAGCCGCCTCAATCCACTCGCGATATTCCTCTAAGTTTACCATGTTGATATTGCCACCCGCTTCCATGTGTCCGTTGCCGTGCAGACGTAGATGTAGTTTGCATCCGTCGCCAAATGTCCGACCTGCCCCGACGCTGTGGCACTCGCTGGGGCCGCGACAAACGTCCCAACCCTTTTCCACCCCCCATCTAACGAAACAACAGGATAACCCGCAGCCTCATCCCAAAGGATCATCCCGTTCTCTGATGCTGTTTGCCCTGACACGCGCCAAGACAGGCGGTCAGCACTCCGCCCAAGGTAACGGCGCATGTCATTGGCCCAAACCTTCAAGTCAGGCCCGACAACTGGGACGCGGCTCATCGCTTGCCCCCCGGCGTTACATCAAGGCGCATGGTGCCAACCCGCCAATTCGCCAACTTAACCCCATCAACGCGCATGCTCACCTGTCGGCCCGTAAAGCGCACATCCGTCGGGGTTGCCATCGAGTAGGGGCCATATGACCGCTCGGTATCGTTGGGGTGGAACCGCGTCTTGAATGTCGCCGTTACGTCGCCCTGCGTCCCCTCGTCGGGGATCATGCTTGTCGCGCACATTACCTGATCGCCAACTCCAAGGCTAATTGGCCCGCTTTCCGCAAAGATGCTTGCGCCGCCATAATTCAAGCCCACCTCTTGCTCCCAAAGGTTGCCCAATGAATCAGCCCAAAGTGGATATTTAAATACCCCACGGGCAACTCCGCACGTCCGATCAATCTCGCCAAACGTCCAATGGCCCTCTTTGTAGTCAAGTGACACATATCTATCACACTCGTTAGATGAACCCGATGGGTAGAACCACCAGATTTCACCGTGTTGCGCCATCGAAACAGCGTGGACAAGGCTGGCCTGTGACCTGTTCATGTCGCCAAAAACGTAGTCGGCCACATCGCACGGCAATTCCTGAACTGCACCGCCTGAATATGTAAAGAAACTTTCTTGCCCCATCCAGAACGCGCCCGCATCAACGCTGATAGCTGATTTGCGTGAAACAACGCCGCACGATTGGCCGACCCGCTCAAAGCTGTAAACAAATGGCGGCCCTTGATATGTTGCCGCATGTGCATCTTGGTCCGTCAAGATAAGCTCTTGGCCGCGAATATTAAGGCCGCACATTATTTGGCCCGCTGTTTGAAGCTCAAGGTCGCCAGCCTCGTTTGTATCGGCAGCATTCCAAAGCGTGTTGTTCTCACGATCCGACCATTGAACCAGGCGCGGATTTCCACCAGCCCCAAGGGCAAATAGGAACCGCTCACCAGTCACCAGAATTGAAAGGTTGTTGACAGGCGCGTTTGCTACAACAGCCGCAGGCGTTGCAACATCAAGCTGCCATTCGTAAATCTTTCCGTCAGTGTTAGAACACGCAACGAGGTATTCGCCCCAGTTGTCCATTGCCCACGTTGTTGCCTCGCCAAAATTCCCCGTGTCAGGCCGCGCGGTGCCAAAGAAACTGGACCCAAAGAACCCGCCACCAAAGCCAGTGTTGACTGCCGCAATTTCATTGCCTGATAAAAAGCCTGCCGGTGTGATGTCCGTTGTCGTGCCAGATGCGCCGGTGGAATAAAGCTTGCTGAATGTTCCCACAGCAACGCGCCTATCGCCCGACAGGTCTTCCCACGCAATGATCCCGCGAGGCACGCCAGTGTAGGCTGTTTCAGCCCGCAATCGCCAGCCACCAATCGGGCGCAGTGATCCGTCACGCCACCGCACAAGATTCATGTCACGCCAGCGGCCAGACTGGTCAAACTCGGTGCCGTTACGGTATCCGCCGGGCGGTATGTCTAAGGGGATCAGCGCCATTTACGTTTCCTCTAAATTCAAATAATTTTTACAGCTTTTACCCATTGGCTCAACTCAACTCAACCCAACGGCTTATGGCACCGCTACCAGCAGTCCTTCTGTATCGGTAGTAAGTGTTATGAGGTATCACAGCACTACATAGCGGGAAGCCCGTGCTGTCTGTTTGCATCGCAGAAGCCAGTACAAGCCATGTGGAATTGTCCGTTGATACCTCTAAAAAATAGGTAGTGTTTCCGCCGTAACCATGCTGAACAATAACTTGGATTGGAACCCCACCAGTGTTTTGGTAGCTTGTCCCCGCCGAGCGTGACCCGATTTTGTCAGACCAAGTTTGGCTTACGCCCAAGCTGCTTGGGACGTTCGCCAACACAAAAGCCGTTGTCGCGACCTGCGTTGTGTTCGTCGCAGCCGCGGCAGTTGGCGCTGTTGGTACGCCCGTAAAAGCGGGTGATGCCAGTGCAGCCTTGGCGTTCATCTGCGTCTGAATGGCAGACGTCACGCCAGCCGTGTAATTCAATTGTGTTGTTGTCGCTGTAAGGCCGTCAGTCTTGTTCAACTCCGCAGCCGTCGCGGTAACGCCGTCAAGGATGTTCAATTCGGCTGTGCTGGCCGTTACGCCATCCAGGAGATTGATTTCCGCAGTCGTTGAAGTCACACCATCAAGGATGTTCAATTCGGCGCTTGTGCTGGAAACAGCAACGCCCGCAATTTTTAGGGCTGAAAGGTTGGGCGCGATAGCTGTCGTGCCGTCAAGCAAATTGTCGAGCGCGTCGAACGTGGTGTTGATCTTTGCGCCCCAAGTATCCTCGCTGGCCCCGACTTCTGGTTTTACCAAGCCGTATGTTGTTGTGGTTGTGTCTGCCATGTTCTCCATGCTCCTACGTTAGATTGCCGCCCCTGTTATTAAGGACGGGTTAGTTATTTAGCTCCCAAATACTGTGGACGATATGTAGGTGCTGTCTCTGACGTAATTCGTCCTGTTTGTTACTGACAACGCGTAACTTGACACGGTAGGGGCACGACTTGGGAATGACGTGCCGCTGCCATTGTGGATATTAACAAAGTGAGCACCGCTGACTTGGTTAGTTTGTACTGAAGCCTGCACTGCATAGTTTATGTCCACCATGTTGGTTGCAAAGTTGACAACATAGGCACCAGTACCGTTATCGGTTATACTAGAGACATTAAAGCTATCTCTGATTGCCACCGTTCCAGTACCATTGAAGTTTACCCAAGCTTTGACTGGGCTGGCAAGACCAGTAAGAGCAGAACCATCACCAGTAATCCCATTAGGAAAGGCAGGTGCCCCTGTACCAGCAGCATCGGTTATTGAGTCTACTTTTATAGAACTCATGTTTATGCTCCTGACTTAGGCCATGTGTGTGTCTTAGGGAAACCCACTTGTTGTGGTACATCACGCAGTGCCTGACGATACTCTAGCTCACCAACCTTTACAGGGTAGTCAGCTAGACCCATGTAGTCCGTAGAT
>TARA_R110000737_G_scaffold124800_1_pt1 | contig 20071 bp, 39 predicted proteins | sample TARA_R110000737 | Tara Oceans TARA_R110000737 (sample SAMEA4398027) | marine metagenome | biome: Polar Biome; feature: [SRF] surface water layer (ENVO:00010504); material: water (ENVO:00002006), including particulate matter (ENVO:01000060) such as... | depth 5 m | reverse complement strand
GGAATGCATAACTGGGTTGCTTCATTCGACGTTAACTCTCTGTATCCAAACATAATCGTTCAGTATAATATGTCACATGAGACTATTAGATCCGATATATCTGAGCCATCTTTCTCTGTAGATTCGTTGTTGAATATGAGAGTTAAATCTGAATACGATCTTCCATGTGTAGCTAATGGAACGTACTTTGGTAATGATAAGGTTGGATTAATTCCACAGATCATCACGGACATCTATGCTGATCGTAAAGATGCTAAGCAAACTATGTTACAGGGTCAGAGAGACATTCAGGGTGTTACTGATAAGGATGAAATCTTTAGACTTGAAAAGATCATTAACATTAATAGATCTAAGCAAATGGCTCAAAAGATCTTATTGAACTCATTGTATGGAGCAATGGCTAACATTCACTTCAGGTACTTCGATATTCGTATTGCAGAAGGAATTACTTTGATGGGTCAGCTTACTATCAAGTGGGCAGAGCGAGCAGCTAATGAATTCATGAACATGGTAATGCAGAATGAAGTTGCAAAGGACTATGTTGTAGCGATTGATACTGACTCTGTATATATTTCTATGACAGAAGTTATAGATAAATACAAGCCAAATAATCCAGTAGACTTTCTTGATGATGTATGTGGATCTAAGTTCAAGGATAAGATTACAAAAGCTCATGGTGAGATGTATAAGATTACTAATGGATTCACTCATCGTCTTGAGATGGATCGTGAGGTAATTGCTGATCGTGGTATCTGGGTAGCTAAGAAGCGATACATTCTGAATGTATTAGATGATGAGGGTGTAAGATTAGCTGAACCTAAGTTAAAGATTATGGGTATTGAGGCTGTTAAATCATCTACTCCAATGAGAGTTCGAGATGCATTAAAGGAATCGTTTCCACTTCTTATGAATTCTACTGAGGATGATCTACAGAAGTTCATTGCTGACTTTAAGGTTAAGTTCTTTGCTATGCCAGCAGAGGATGTATCTTTTCCGAGAGGATGTAATAATGTATCTAAGTATGTAAATAGAGTTACTATCTATAATAAGGGTACACCTATTCATGTTCGAGGAGCATTGATCTTTAATCAATTATTGCGTGATCGTAATTTAGCTAAGCAACATGAACTTATTAAGTCTGGCGATCGTATTAAGTTTGCTTATTTGAAGATGCCTAATTCTGTTAAAGAAAATGTTATATCTTTTCCGAACTTTCTTCCAAAAGAGCTTGACCTTGATCGCTATATAGACTATAATATGCAATTCGAGAAAACATTTATTAAACCTATTTCTGCAATCTTGAATGTAATTGGATGGGAGGCAGAGCCCTCAGCATCACTTGAATCATTCTTTGAGTAATATATGATAGAACTTACAATATTTAAATACACGAGAGATAATAAAACTGATAACAAATTAGGGGTTCCGGATTGGCCATGGTTCGTTAACATGTTAAAAACTCTCTCTAAGCAGGTTGGATATAAACCTAAGCAAGGTGAGTTTAAGCTAGGATCTAGTCTTATATCGCCTGCAGTGTATTCTGAGGGCACTACTCGTTCTAATGTTAATGTAGAATATTGGGGTAAGTGGGCTGCATTAGATGTTGATATGTATGAAGGTACATTCGAAGAAGCATTAGCTAAATATAAAGATTATGAGTATGTATGTTACTCTACAGCATCTTCAACGCTAGAGCATCCTAAGTTCCGCATAGTGTTTCCTCTAACAGATATTGTATCAAAGAAGCAGATTAAAGGTTTTTGGTATGCTATCAATAAGAACTTTGGTGAGGATGGAGATCCACAGACTAAAGATATGTCTCGCATGTATTATGTTCCAGCAGTATATCCAAGCGCACATAACTTCTTTATAGAGAATAAGGGTAAGTGGATTGAACCTGATAAGATGATGGAACAATGGCCATGGGTAGATCGAGGTGAAACGTTCTTTGATCGTCTTCCAGAATCTATTCAGAAGACATTGATTGCACGTAAGAAAGATGAGATGACAAATAGTACATTCAAGTGGAGCAGTTTTAAAGATTGTCCATTTGTTAATAAAAAGATGGTGATGCAATATGCTGTTATAGCAGAGGGTGGATGGTATCACATGATGTATAAGATTATGGTATCAACAGCATCGTCTGCTTTGTATCATAAGTATCCTATAACGTCTGCTGAGATCGCTACATTGTGTAGAGAGATTGATAGAGCCAATGGGGATTGGTATGGGGAAAGACCTTTTGAACTTGAAGCTGACAGAGCTATTGAATACGCATACAAAAATATAGGTGTTATATGAAAATATTAGTAACAGGAGCTGCAGGCTTCATTGGATATCATGTTAGTACAGAACTAGCATATAGAGGACACACAGTAGTAGGAGTCGATCGAGACGTTAACGGTTCTACAATCAGATCTAAACGATTCAATTTGTTAGAAGAAGCAGGAGTGTTTCAGCGTGAACTTGATATTAATGTAAATCACATCGACTTCTCTATGTTCGATTTTATATTCCATCTTGCTGCTAATGCAGATGTTATGCAATCATTAGAGCGTCCTACTGATTATTATACTAATAACATTGTAGGCACTCAGAAGATTATCGATGGTGCTACTTTACATAACATTCCTGTAATCTACGCTTCATCATCATCTGTATATTCATCAAACAAATGTTCTGTGAGCAAACCATATAAAGAAGATATGGTATTAAATCCACCACCTAATCCTTATGCAATGTCTAAGTACGTTAACGAAGCACAATTTAAGGCAGCTCCTATCAAGAGTTGGGGTATGAGGTTCTTTACTGTGTATGGTGAGTGGGGTCGTCCTGATATGGCTTTATGGAAGTTTACCAAGCAGATCCTTAATGATGAGACTGTTACATTGAGAGGTAATGGAAAGTATGAGCGAGACTTCACGCATATCGATGACTTGATTAATGCTCTAATATTAGTACTCGATCAAAGACCAAAACAGAGTATTATTAATGTAGGTACAGGACATCATATCACTAATGAGAGAATGGTTAATATCATAGAAAAATGTACTGGCGCCAAAGCTAATATTGAATATGAAAAAGCTAATAAATTTGAAAGTAAAATGACATTAGCAGATACTTCAGGCCTCGAATCGTTAGGTTGGGAAGCACATACAAGCGTTGATGTTGGTATTGAACAATTTGTTAAATGGTATCAAGCTACAGGAAATCGTTATGACAGCTAAGATAGCAATCATCGGCCATGGTTTTGTTGGATCTGCATTATCTATTGCATTCTGTAAGAGCTCACAATATATTATAGATCCAATAACGCACCCACATCACGACTATGATGGATTAATCGAATTTAATCCTATGTTAGTATTCATATGTGTACCTACTCCTATGAGTGATGATGGTGCGATGAATTCAAGTAACTTATATAGTGTAATGAGTGAATTACATCGGCGCAATAAACACCTTGTTAAGGTAATCAAGTCTACTGTTGTACCAGATCAAATTAAAATCGTATATGAGCTCTATGAAAATGTAATATACAATCCCGAGTTCCTTCGTGAAAACGATGCACTACATGATTTATTGAATCCTGAGTTCAGAGTGCTGGGTGGTAATTATGCAGCATGTGAACGTGTATCTGAACTATATGATGAGCTCTCTGTATGTGAGCCATGTCCTGTACACATCACAGATGTAGTCACAGCATCATGGGTTAAGTATACAATCAATACATTTCTTGCAACTAAGGTAGCATTCTTCAATAGCATTGCAGAGAAGTTTGAGGGCGATTGGAGTACATTCCAAACAATACTTGGAGATGAGCCCCGCCTTGGATCGTCTCATATGCAAGTTCCTGGACCTGATGGACTACTAGGTTTCGGAGGACCATGTCTACCTAAAGACATAAAGGCAATAGCATATGAGTATGATCTACCTATACTTGATGCTGTTATCAAATACAATAATCATGTACGTTCTAAATATGATACAATTAAAAGAGAAAAAGATCAGAATATTGTTTACATTTAGATCAAACTATAGTATAATATACCTAAGAAATTAATAATTGAGAGAGAACATTATGTCCATAATGGATAAATTAAAGAAGAATTCAAAGATCAAATCTACTGATGCGTTAGCAGACTCTAAAATCTTTAAGAATCTTGACGTAACACCTACTCCTGTTCCTATGATCAATGCTGCATTATCAGGCAATATTGATGGTGGTGTTACATCAGGTCTGACAGTATTGGCTGGTCCATCTAAACACTTCAAGACATCATTTGCATTATTGATGGCAGCAGCATATCTTGATGCGCATAAGGATGGTATTGTATTATTCTATGACTCTGAGTTTGGTTCTCCGGCATCATACTTTGAATCGTTTGGTATTGATACATCTCGTGTATTGCATACTCCAATTGCAAACGTAGAAGAGCTGAAGTTTGATATCGTAGCTCAACTAGAAGAAATGGATCGTACTGATAAAGTAATGATCATAGTGGATTCTATTGGTAACCTTGCATCTAAGAAAGAACTTGAAGACGCTAAGTCAGAAAAGTCTGTAGCAGATATGTCAAGGGCAAAAGCATTGAAAGGTCTATTCCGTATGGTAACTCCATACTTGACTATGAAAGATATTCCGATGATTGCAGTTAATCATACTTATCAAGAGATTGGTTTATATCCAAAGAATATTGTATCTGGTGGAACAGGAATTTATTATAGCGCAGATAACATCTGGATCATTGGTCGTCAGCAAGAGAAAGTTGGTACAGAAGTAAAGGGTTATAACTTTATCATTAACGTAGAGAAGTCTCGATTCGTTAAGGAGAAGGCTAAGATTCCAATCAGTGTAACGTGGGATGGAGGTATTGAGAAGTATAGTGGATTGTTACAATTAGCATTAGCAGGATCGTATGTTGCTAAGCCATCTAATGGTTGGTATCAGCGAGTTGATACAGATTCAGGGGAAATGTTTGGTGATAAGTGTCGCGAGAAAGATACATTAAAAGAAGCATTCTGGAAACCGATCTTTGAAGAAACTAACTTCAAAGAGTTCATTAAAAACTACTACACAATTGCATGTAAGCCTATGCTAGACGGGGAGATTGATTTTGACGAGTAAATTATATGAAATGATTCCAATGGAAGATGACGAGCGCTGGGGCGTTAGTATAACAGACTCAGACAGTAAGTTCTTTGGAATCTCAGCAATGTATGGTAAGGTTTCAGCTAAGGTAAATGAAGACAATGAAACAGCTCAATTATCATTCCAATATGATATTGTAGATAATCCATGGGACGTAGATGTAATTGAAAATAAAAAGGATCTACATGACGTACTTGGACAAGCGTTAGAAGATATTATACAATCATCATTTGATAGTGGTGAATATAGAATTGGAGATAAAGTTGAATCTGGAACAGCTGATAATTAGAAACCTTTGCATTAACGAAGAATATACTCGAATGGTTATTCCCTTTATTAAAAGGGAGTACTTCGAGGGTGTATCTCGTAATGTGTTTGATGATATAGTTAAATTTGTTAATAAATATAACAAGTTGCCTACATCAGAAACTTTATTGATAGAACTTGATTCTTCTAGTAACTATGAAGAAGCAAAGAATATACTGAAAGGTGATATTGATGTTGTAGAGAAGGATTGGTTAGTAGATCGTACTGAGGGTTGGTGTCAGGATAGAGCTTTACATCTTGCAGTATTAGATTCAATTGAGATCATTAATGGTTCTCATAAGGAATTGAGTAAGGATGCAATGCCAGATCTATTAACGAAGGCATTAGCTGTAACATTTGATACATCTGTAGGTCATGATTATATTGATGATGCAGAAAGTCGCTTTGAGTTCTATAATGCTACAGAAGAAAGAATACCTTATGATCTATCATACTTTAATCAGATAACTAAGGGTGGATTACCTCGTAAGTCTTTATCAGTAATCTTGGCAGGAACGGGTGTCGGTAAATCATTGTTCATGTGTCATCAAGCTGCAGCAGCTATGTCTATGGGTAAGAACGTATTGTATATTACTTGTGAGATGGCAGAAGAGAAGATAGCAGAACGTATTGATGCTAACTTATTGAATGTAGATATTGCTAAGCTAGATACCTTAGAAAAAGATAACTTTATCAATAAGGTAAATAAGATATCAGCTAAGACTCAGGGTAAAATTATTGTTAAGGAGTATCCAACTGCAACAGCACATACAGGACACTTCAGAGCATTGTTGACTGAGATTAAGTTAAAGCGCAAGATGGTACCAGATATTATCTTCATCGATTATCTAAACATTTGTGCATCAGCTCGTATGAAAGGTATGGGTGGATCAATTAACTCATACACTTATATTAAGTCTATAGCAGAGGAGATTCGAGGATTAGCAGTAGAGTTTAATGTACCTATTGTAACGGCTACACAGGTTAACCGAGAAGGTTTTGATTCATCTGACGTTGATTTAACTAACACATCCGAATCGTTTGGATTACCAGCAACAGCAGATTTAATGTTTGCATTGATATCTAATGAGGAATTAGAAGGCTTGAATCAGATAATGGTTAAGCAATTGAAGAATCGTTATAATGATATTGGTAAGCTAAAGAGATTTGTTATTGGAGTTGATAGAGCTAAGATGAGGTTATTCGATGTAGAAGAAAGAGCACAAAGTTTAATTCAATCGCCAGTCGCGAAAGATCCACTAGAGCTTCCAGATAAATTTACTGGATTTAAATAGGAGTTATTAACACGATGGGATATCATTCACTAGAAGATTTACATAAAGTAATAGACTTGATGCACCGTAGGATTAACCATATTATGATAAATCGATCAAAGTTAGAAGAACCTGAAATTAGTCATATATTATGTGATATTAAAAGTCTTGCGAGGCAAATTGCAAATGAGTCCTGATACAATACTAAGTCTATTTCTTATAGCCATTACTGCTATTGGGTTCTATAACATAGGATTAAGAACCGATATTGAAGTTGCAGTTAATGAGGAGAGTTTTAATGCAGGTATTGCAGAGGGCGTATCTGGTACACTTAAACAAATGGAGAAAGAAGGTATTATTCGTCGTAACGTTAAAGGTGATGACTATGAGATGCCAACAGCCGTTAGTTACGACGAATAGGTCAAGCTGCGGTTAGGATAATGTATTTGTCCAGTAGTTGTTCACGAGTCTCAACATTGTTTGGGTCTAATGGTATACAATCTACTGGACAAACTTCCACACACTGAGGCTCGTCATAATGACCTACACACTCAGTGCACTTATTCGGATCGATCTCATATATTTCCTCTCCAGGTGAGATAGCATTATTAGGGCATTCTGGTTCACATACATCACAATTGATGCAGTCGTCTGTAATAATTAAAGACATTATTACTTCTTTGCTTTCATTGCAGCAGCACCAAAGAATGCAGCAACAATACCAGCAACAGCTATAAAGTAAACCCCTGCCATATCTCCAAGGATAGTGGCAGCTTTATCTATTCCAAATACGACTGCAAATACTACTGCAGCAGGATATAGTAACATTCCACCTAATGCAAACCACGCCATGTTGCGCTGAGCATCTTCTTTCTTATCTTCATTCTCAAGGCGTATCATTCTCTCTTGTAAATCTAACTCTTCATCTGTGATGATTCCGTCACCATCTAAATCAGCTGAGTTTAATTTGCTGTCTGCTTGTAGTTGCTTAGCCATTGTAATACCTATTGTTATATTAGTCAGAATATTTATATAAAAACTAGTCTTTATATTCTAATTGTTATAAATAGATTTAAATGATGTATGGAATGTAATTATATTCCGCCGATAAACTTATGAGAAGCGATCATGATGAATAAAACTATTGTAGCCTTGCTCCTACTAATACTCCCTCTGACTGTGTACGCAGAGCCTATAGTAACTGACTCAACAACAAACAGTACAGTTCATACGACAGGCAGTGTAACAACAACTCTCAAATCTCCACCTCCGTCTGCTATATCACCATCGTTATCTGGAGGCAATTCTGACTCATGTACTGTCGGTGTTGCTGGTGCTGTGCAAACGCAGATACTAGGTATCTCAGCTGGTACAACTACTCGTGATCTTAACTGTGAACGATTAAAGAATGCTAAGACCTTGTATGACATGGGTATGAAAGTAGCTGCTGTATCAGTGTTGTGCCAAGACCTACGGGTATTTGATGCAATGCTAATGGCAGGTACTCCTTGTCCTTACAACGGAATCATTGGATCTGATGCTAAGATAGCATGGGAGAACGATGAGGGTGAGATACCTAAAGAAGAAGTGATCACCAAGTATGACACTAAAGAATTCTTATTGAGTGTCGGTGGAGCTTTATTAGGATTGTTGCTTATACTATGAAGAGGATAATTGCTGCTTGTATGTTATGGATGTCTGCTGATTACGTTCATGCTCAATACCTATATGGTATAAGTGGAAACATGGCAGGTGCTGGACATACTTGGGGTATGAGTGATCTTGGTGTATCTAATCCTAACGCTTTAAAAATAAATGGTGTCTTTTATCGATATACACCAATTAAAAATACTGAAGATGACATGTTGGTTCATGTGCGCAACAAACAAGTGGGTGGTGGTTACATCTTTTCTGAGACAGACGATTGGAGTGGCCTTCCTGGTGGGGTACCAATCACTAAGGGATTCGTTATAGACAATCTCCCTATTGAATTATGGGGTGATGGATCTATAGATGTTGATGGTACAGGGTCAGTAGCTGACGCTAGCGTGATATATAGTTATAAATACAATAACGACTGCATGACTCCATTGTCAGATCCATCATGTCCTGGATACATTGATGCTGTATTATCAATGATGAACATGGAAATTTCATCATATGATCCATTGGATGATGAGAATATTTTAGCTGAGTTGGATAAGAAAGCTGAGTTGGATGATGATATTGATAATGAGGAAGAAGAAGTTAGTGATGAAGATAGGATAGAACGTATTTTAAGTGGTGTAGATACTTCAATCCTTTCTGCAAATATTATTGCACAAGACTTATTAATGTATGCAATGACTCGTAATACTGCGATGAACCCATACTATAATAAGGAACTGTCAGGTGGTGCCTATAAAGAGACTATAACTCTCAAAGATGGTAACCTACCAGATAATAAAAAAGGTGCTAGAGTTGGTCTGGCGCAGCAAATATTACATACTGAAATGGTTAACATGCAGTATGGTAGAAAGGAATAATTTATGAAAAAAGTATTAATGGCAGGTCTATTGGTAGCCGCTGTATCTCCAGTGCAAGCCGCAAGCGTACCTATTAGCGGTAATGTACAAACTCGCTGTCTGATTATGACAGATACCGATGGTGTGTATGGTAACCCTCTTCCACATAAACTTAGTACTGCGTCTGCAGACGGTGGTGTGACACCAGTAGTTCGATATGACGTGACTCTTGCTAATGCATACTTAGCTAAGATAACAACTCCTACATCGTTCAGCTCAAGTCCATCTCTTTCTGACTCGGTTGCATGGTCTGGATCTACAGTGGTTTCTACCACATCAGATGTAGGTATGGCTGTATACGAAACTAGTAAGGTTATATACGGATCAACCACAGAGTTTGATTTAACTATTGCTGGTTCTACATGGTTCTCATCTACATCAACAGCTGACTATGGTTATAATAAATCACTTCCTGGTGGTTCATATAGTGCTACTATTGTAGCTGAGTGTATAGCAAAATAATATGAGAATACTTATATTAGCTACTCTATTATTATTCAGTAATATTACCGTAGCTCATGAGATGACACCAACATACCCTACATTCACGAGATCGTATATGCAGGGTGTGTTCGTCACTACCATGAACCTATTTAATAAGCGTAAAGATGTTTCATATTATGAGATTGGGGTATTTGCTAAAGAGTGGGAACCTATTCCATTCGTATCCCAATATACTATAATTCCGATGAAGTACCTTGATACCCTTAAATTCGACATATATGTTAGTGAGAAATCACTCCCTAACGTTGAGTATATTTGCTCAATATCAATGTTGAAAGAAGGTGTCAATGTTGCTACTAAGATTTGTTCGAGGGTTAAATAATGAAAAAGTTGCTGCTGTTACTATTATTAGTAAGTGTACCTGTATTAGGGGCTGGCAGCAACTCATTATCTTTACAACTACCGAGCAGTGGCTCTAATTACCAATCTGATAAATTTAAGACAGGTGATATGGATTGTTCTAATGCTATAGGTGGAACTATCAACCTAGAGTTTGGTGTGACTGGTATCATTAATAATGCAACTAGTTTATGGAACTCTACTTCAGTTGATCCTCAGTCAAAGGACATTGGTGTATTTGCTAGAATCATAATGCCGTTGAATGCTCCAGAAGAACGTATTAACTGTAATACGTTATATCTTTTGGAATTGCATAAGAAGCGTCTTGAGATTATGAAGTTAGAAACAGAATTAAACGCTCTTAGAAGATTGCAGTTAGGGGAATAGGATGTCAGATTTAGGCAACGATTTAGAAAAGATAGAAGGCCTTAAAGATAAGAAATTAAAAGTAGGTGGCTATGGATTAACTCCTACACAGATAGGCATGGCATTTGCTTTAATATCTACTATCGTTGGTGGTCTTTATGGTGGCTTTGTTATGTATCAAAAGATAGAGAACATCGCTGGCTTAGACATTGATGCATACTCTCAGAAGATGGATTTAATGGATGCTCGTATAGAAGCGGCATTGGATTATTCCAGAGATATAAAGAACGGCCTTAGGGATGATATACTTCGTATAGAGAAGGTCACTGACCGAACAGAAGATGAAGTGAATAAAATTGAAGCTAATGTTAGAGCGATGTTAGATGTTGCTGAAGGTGATCTAGATGCTGTTGAGGATAAGGTTAAGGTAATGATATCCGTTGCTGAAGGTAATCTAGACGCTGTTGAGGATAAGGTTAGGGTAATGATATCCGATGCTGAAAACGACGTAAACGACGTTGAAGATAAAGTCCGCACTATGATATCAGACGCAGAAGGTAGGTTTGAAATTAAGCGAGATCAGCTAAGAACTTCCAACAAGACAGACCTTGCTGATTTAGAAGAGCGAATTAACTCCAAAGTACAGAGGGCATTAGATAATCCATTAGCAAATTAACTGTTGACCTTTTTCAATATACATGGTATAATAGCTATATTGAATTGAGAACAGCAGAGTGTATATTATGACTAAATTTATCAAAGAAGATTTTACATACGAAGGTGGTTACCTAATGTATCGTGGTCCATATGCTGGATCAAAGACATACGAAGAAGTTTATGGAATTGATAATATTCATCCTTCTCGTATAGGAATGCAGCGCGAAGTTTTCATAGCTCGCTTCAAGTATAAAGGTGTTGTCGGCAAGGCAGCATTTCTAAAAGAGCTAATTAAAAATCACACCGTCGAGTCATATTTAGAAAACCTAGATCAGACTTGCTCCCCTCTTGTCGTTCTAAACGAAGCTAATCCAGTCTGGTATGCAAAATTACTTTCAATATTCAATGCAAAGTATGCTAAATAGCATAAGCATATAACAAATGGTTATAAGAAAGCAGTAGCCTTTTTATAACCATTATAGTATAATAGCTATATTGAATTGAGAACAACTGAGAGTATATTATGAATCAAGTTACTGCAGGTCAGATTATCAAAGCGTTAGATTTTGGCCACATCATGGACAGTTACATCACTGCTGAAGTCACGAGCACTAACTCTTTAGGTCAAGTTGAAGGTACCATTATTAGTCGTTTTGAAGATGGTAAAGATGTTACTGCATTCTATAGCGATCCTACTACACCATACTATGATGGTGGTGTGTTATATACTCTCCAAAACGGTACTGCAAAGTCGGATGATATATTCGGTGATCGTCTATCAGTAATAGGTGTTGCAATGGAGGAAGTGTAATGATATCAGCCGCACAGTCAGCATTTGTATTTGCTACAGCGGCCCACGCGGCTGTTGGTCAGAGGCGTAAGTACACAGACCAGCCGTACATTGTTCACCCTGCTCGTGTAGCGACAACTGTTGCAAAGTTTGGCGGTACTGACGATATGATTGCTGCGGCTTACTTGCATGATGTTGTTGAAGATACTGGTGTAAGCATTGTTGACATACAAAATATGTTCGGCACAGATGTTGCACTTATTGTTGATGGTCTTACTGATGTTAGTAAACCTGAAGACGGCAATCGTGCAGAACGTAAAGCAATGGATAGAGACCATAGTGCAGCTGCAACATACGAAGCTCAGTTTGTTAAGTGTGCTGATATCATTGACAATGCTCATGACATTGGTGATAATGATCCTAGCTTCAATCTTGTGTACCGCAAAGAAATGCTGTTGCTTATTGAAGTGTTAGACAAAGTCAAAGGTACAGCTATTCACTACGCTGCACACGAGGCACTAGGATAATGGAAATAAACTGTTGACCTTTTTCAATATACATGTATAATAGCTATATTGAATTGAGAAATAAAGGATGTGAATTATGTTTAAAGTTCTACAAGAAGTTACGGTTTGGGAAGATAATACTCCTAACCACATATACTTTGTGAATGGTACAGCCGAATCTGTATTTGCATACATTAATAGCCTTACTGGCGAGTTTGTATTCTTTAAACGATCTATGCAATTCTGCAAGAGTCGCCGTAAATTTAAAACTTTGAGTGGATATAATAATGGATAATCCAAAAATGATTCAGCTTAATATTGCTGTCATAGAGAAGTATCGTGATGCTATTCAGAATTACATTGATCAGCTTGATACACATCCTGTCACACGCAGACGTGATCGATCGCTAATGGAAAACTATAAGTACCTCTCAGTTGCCTCCTTTATACTGAGTAAGGATGGTTTGGTTGAACATGAGTGGTATCTAAAGAAGGGCAACTTTGATGGCATGACTTTATCTGCTGCTCATGGAACTGTAATTGGAAATAGATTCGATTAAGTGTTGACATTATTTTAAATTTATGCTATAATATTATTAATCAACTGGAGAATTAAAATGAATGATAACACTGCTGCAGTATGGTTCGCTGCTATTATATTAATATCAGTATTTATTTTTGCTGGAGAGCAAGATATTCAAGATGCATTGATCAATTATATTGTTGCTGCTAGCGGAGGGCGATAGTTTGTCATCTTCTGCAAGAGCAAAAGCATCTCGTATTGCTATGTTAAAGCAACGAGTAGCCGATCAGAAGCATGAGCGCTCTTTGGTTACTGTTAAAGTAGTCAAGCGTCCTGGCTTCAGAGAACGCCTTGCAGATAAGCTATATCGTCCAGATGAAGTATTCTACCCAAGCTTTGTATCTACGGGAGCTATAAACGTTTCAAAGGCAGCAAAGAAAGTCTACACAGGAACGGTAGTTTTAGGTATTGCTACAATGCATAAGTCTAATGCAGTACCTGTTATCAGTAAGCAAGAAGCCCAAGAAATTGCGAGGATGAGTCATTGAATACGTTATACAAAAGAGACACTAAAGGTAAGATCCGCGTGTGGTCTACAGAAGTGCAAAATGATAAATATCGAACCATCGCAGGGATTCTTGATGGTAATTTAGTCACATCTGAATGGAGATTGGTCGAACCGAAGAACGTAGGTAAGAAAAATGAAACGAGCTCAAATCAACAAGCACATGCAGAATCGTCTGCTCAGTATGAGAAGCAACTCAAAAAGGGTTATTGTAACGACATTAATAGTATTGATGACATCACTCTCTTTAAACCTATGCTTGCTAACGATTATGCTAAACTAAAGAAGCCACTTTCATTTCCTGTAACATCTCAACCTAAGTTAGATGGTATTCGTTGTATTGCACGCGCTGATGGTCTATGGTCTCGTACGGGCAAGGCACATCTTTCTATACCTCATATTTGGGAAGCTCTAGCACCAATATTTGAAGTGTTCCCTAATCTCATTTTAGACGGCGAGCTGTATAACCATGACCTTAAAGACGACTTTAATCAAATAGTTTCACTTGTACGTAAGTCTAAACCTACTGAAGAGAATCTAATTGAATCTGCTAGGCTAGTACAATATCATGTATACGATCTATTTTCAGATGAACCATTTGTAAATCGTAAGACGTCATATATAAGTATTGTGAACAGACTTGATGTTGATTGCATTAAGGTTGTACCAAATTCATTTATTGAGAGCCAGATAGATTTAGACTACGTTTATGCACGTTATATTGCTGATGGCTTTGAAGGTCAGATGGTTCGTTTGAATGGTCCATATGATAATAAACGAAGCAAGAATCTACTGAAGCGTAAGGAATTCATTACAGAAGAGTATGATGTTTTATCTGTAGAAGAAGGCCTTGGTAATTGGTCTGGTTGTGTGAAGCGATTTAAGTTTGCTGAATTTGATGCTGGTGTACGTGGAACTCAAGTACAGATGGCTGATCTACTTGATAATAAGGAATGTCCTACATGGGCCACTGTACGTTACTTTGAATTGACACCTGCAGGCGTTCCACGCTTCCCTATTGTTATTGATTATGGTTGGGGGGAGCGGGACGATTAAGTTATAAGCATATAACAAATTGTTCTAAGAAACATGTAGACCTTTTCTCATAGATACAGTATAATAGCTATATTGAATCAGAACACAACCGAAGAGAATATGTTATGCAAGAAATTTTATTAGCGTCAAGAGCATTCGAAGCAACTGGAATATTTGAAGTTGTATTATTTGTAATATTAGCAGCATCTGTTGTTGGTACAATCATTCTATCTAAAAAAGGTTCTTTATAATGTTTACACAAATTAAAATTGATGATCCATCAATTGAATTGCCAGAAGGATATTTGTCTATGTTCTGTGATATGGAATCTTTGAAGTCATTTATCATAGGCCGCATGGCTCACGAAGCAGAGCAATCTATACGTAATCAGGTGTCTAAACAGATGAAGGATTTGGATTTTTATGAAAGCAAGGGAATATGATATAATGGTAAGAGCCGTCGAAGAAGGTGTTGATAGCGGCATTTATGCTGCATTTGAACACTACGACGAAGCGGCATCAATAGATGGAGATGTGGCCTTGGCTCGTATAATTGCTGTTATATCTGATTCAGTATTGCACTCTATAAACAAACAATTTAAAATTGAAGGTAATGATTAATGATTAAACTAATAAAACGACTACGTACACCAACAATTGCTCAGGGCATATCTCTCACTGTTGTTGTGGCTGTATTAGCTGTAGTTGCTGCATCTGGTAAACTTCCACCATTAGCCATTGCGGTAGCTATTGGTATTTTTGGTATGTGGGTTATAAGTAATGTTGTTGAATACGTAGTGGGCCACACAGACTAGTTCAAACAAGAGACTATAATACAATGTGCGATGAAGTAGACGAAGCAATTGCTCATGCAATAGGATTAGAGAAGCGAACCCCACTTTATACAGATGCTTGTTGGTACCTTGGCGATGATTTTGCATACAGAGTATCTGAATTTAGACCATCGACTGACTGGGAATATCTCGATCCCTTGATTGATCAATTAGCATTGGAAATCGAGTACGTGCATAGTATTCCTATAGTGAAGCTACCAGATGATGATGTATGGCAAGAAGGCGTAGATGATGATGGGCCTAATCTAAGACTAGGTGTGATTCGAGCTATACTATATAGTCAGTCGTTAGCATATAGATCTAATCTTATGTACATACCACGTGGCGACCACATATTACATTGAATAGGATGTAGAAATGACTAGAATTAATATTGTACCAGTAGCAGAGTTAGCCGATCAGCATCTAGTTGCTGAATATAGAGAAATCTTTATGGTAGGTTCCTCATTACAGCGATCTATTAAGAGTAAGAGCTGGGGAGATACTAAAAATAATCTCCCTAAAGTTTTTACCCTAAATACTGGCCATGTAAAGTTCTTTTACGATAAGGGTAAATATCTACACGATCGTTATATCGAGCTACGTGCAGAGATGGCGATGCGTGGAATGAATCCTGATCCCGCTAGAACATTTAAAGCATGGCAGTTCCCACAAGAGCTATATAATTCATACGTTCCTACCGAAGCTGCAATGAGTATTGTACGTCAACGTATTAAAGAGCGTATTGCCTTAAAGCCAGATTGGTATAGGTATACATCAAACAACAATGAGATAGGAACGCATGAAAGAAGCCTTTAAGAAATCATACATGAATGTAGCTAGTATATTTGCAGAGCATTCAACTGCACGCAAGCTTCATGTAGGCGCTGTTATAGTCAAAGACGATCGTATCATCTCGATTGGTTATAATGGTATGCCAGCTGGTTGGGATAATGATTGTGAGTATGAGAGTGAAGGACAGCTTGTAACTAAGCCAGAAGTACTTCATGCGGAGTCAAATGCAATTTCAAAATTAGCAAGATCGTCAGAAGCAGGCCAAGGTGCTTCATTGTTTGTTACTCATGCGCCATGCCTAGATTGTGCAAAGACTATATATCAGGCTGGCATAACGGCTGTGTACTACAAGAACGAGTATAGAAAGGATAATGGTATCGAGTTCTTAAATAAGTGTAATATAACCGTAGAGAGGCTCTGAGAGATGGTAGCAATAAACGACATCACTGGCGATAAGATTAAAACTGGTGGAAATTCGAAGAAGTTTAACGACAACTGGGATAAAATCTTTCTGAAAAAAGATGTAAAAAAAGATGAGAAACCTGTTGCCCCCAAGAAGAAATTGTAGTATAATAGGTATATTAAATCGGAACAAAAACGAAGAGAATATATATTATGACTAATTTAAAATTTCCTAGGAATTTGAATCAATACATAGCTGAAAAGAATACTGCTAAGAACCAGGAATTTCAGCCATTGAATATGGATGTATATGCTGACCGCGTAACCGCATCTGTGATGTTAGATATGGAGCTTGAGCCTTTGGTAAAAGCCTATTATCCTGATGGACGTAATACTACCTTTAATCAAAGGGCTATGATGCGTTGCCTACAGTCCTGTGCTATCCAGCTATTGGACATGGATGACAGTCTATCAGTTGATAGCCTTAAATGATCAGCAACACTTGAATTAGGGGAGAGTAAATAACATGGCTAAAGATTACACTAACCGTTTTGAATATGAGCAACAGATCCTAAACACTTGGGGCATCACTGAAGACGTACGAGAGTTTGCGGAAATGTTAAAGAAAGGAGAACTCACTCCTGAAGCATTACAGGGTTGTGCTGATCTATATGAACATAGGTTCCATGAGTTGTGGCAGTACTTCGAGTCTTCCGACATATTCTAGGAGGTGGCTCTTTTCCGCCATCGCTTGGATTGATATAGATACCTGCCGCTGGAGTCTATATAAACTGTCAACTGGTTAAGCGGACTCATACTATAAAGGAGTTGTTGTGGTTATTATACATATCATACAGGACGGCAGTCACTATATGACTAGATTGTTTAACTCTTCGGCTGTAGAAGATATACTTGTGTATATCCGATCAGCTCCATTAGGCTCAGAGATTATTCTCTGTGACGAAAATAACTATCCGCTGGAGGATACCGAATGAATTTAAGTAGTAATTTTACCCTTGCTGAATACTCTAAGTCTAATACAGCATTACGTATGAACATTGATAACGAGCCATCTGATGAACATTTAGAATGCGCAATTAGATTATTCCATAATGTTATCCAACCAGTTCGTGATCAGTTTGGCTCAACTACTATTAGTTCAGGCTATCGCTCATCTGAATTGAATGAGGCTATTGGTGGAAGCCAGACGTCTCAGCATAGCAAGGGACAGGCTTGTGATTTTGAATGCAGGGGTGTTGATAATAAAGAAACCGCTGAATGGATTATTGACAATCTAGATTTCGATCAATTAATTCTTGAGTTCTATGACGAGGGCGATGCAAATTCTGGCTGGATCCATTGTAGTTATGTAGATGAAGATTCTAATCGCAATCAAGTATTACGTGCAGTGAAAGAAGATGGCCGCACTGCCTATAAGAATGGGCTATGATGATGATGAACTTCTTTAAACCAAAGCTATATCGTATTCTAGAATACGATTATGGTGATGGTCTATTGCGCAAATATAGCGTTCAGTATAAGACATGGGGAATCTGGTGGGATGTAGGTAGCCATTCTGTAGACTACTACAAAGTTGAGATGTTCGATGAATACGATGATGCTGCAAAGCATATCAAGCATATCCAGAAGTATGGCAATGGCCCAATCACTCGTATTGTTGATAAAATAAAGGTAAAATAACCAGTAAAAAGTTATCTCATTATAAATACTGTATATTTTAAATAATTGTAAAGGTAATTATCATGGCATATAGCGAACAGGTTCTTGACCATTATGAAAATCCACGCAACGTGGGAAAGATGGACGAAACAGATATGCACGTAGGTACAGGCATGGTAGGAGCACCAGCTTGTGGAGACGTGATGCGTCTACAGATTAAAGTAAATGATGATGGTGTCATTGAAGATGCCAAGTTTAAAACCTATGGCTGTGGCTCTGCCATAGCGTCAAGTTCATTAGTTACGGAATGGATGAAGGGCATGACTTTGGATCAAGCTGGGGAGATTCGTAATTCCAATATTTCTGAAGAGTTGGCATTACCACCGGTAAAAATTCACTGTTCTGTGCTTGCTGAAGATGCGATTAAAGCCGCAATTCACGATTACAAAAGCAAGAGGTAATTAAGATGGCCATTTCCATGTCTGATAATGCTGCTGATAGGATCAATAGTTACGTCGCCAACAGAGGAGATACTTTAGGTGTTCGTGTTGGTGTACGTACCACTGGTTGTTCTGGCCTTGCTTACATAGTAGAGTTTGTTGATAATTTGTTACCAGGCGATATAGTATTTGAAACTAAGGGCATTAAAATAGTAGTGAATGCGAAGAGTCTATCATACCTAGATGGTACAGAGTTAGACTATGCTAAAGAAGGACTCAACGAAGGCTTTAAGTTCGTGAATCCTAACGTGAAAGATGAGTGTGGTTGCGGTGAAAGTTTTACTGTTTAATTTAAAATAACTGTTGCCCTTTCATGAAGAATATAGTATAATAGCTATATTGAATCAGAACACAACGAAGAGAGTATATTATGAATAAGCCAAGTGATTACAAAGCAATTGCATTTTGGGGCAAAGAGTTAGGTTCATTTAGTTCTTATATTAAGGATCAGCAACGTGAAGCATGTGCTGACGGTGTTCCAGTTAATGCTATCTACAAGAGCTCAGATGGTTGGGAAACAGTTGAGCGAGTGACTAACATGGAGTTACGTGGACGTATGGAAGCAGCAGGATTAATTTAAAGTAAATAATTTTTATTCCTTGATAGCTCAGTTGGTAGAGTAGTAGACTGTTAATCTATTTGTCCCTGGTTCGAGCCCAGGTCAAGGAGCCATTTGGAAGGCAGACCATTCTATAACGCTCACCATCGGGTTATAGGAAAAACTGTCAGCAGTAAGGAGTCTGTACAAAACTCCCCACAAGTTTGATATGATGGATCCTGCGAAAAGTTTTGAACCCGTTAAGGACCCGTCCAAGGGACAAGGCAATGACTGAATTACAAATAACATCGCTAATAAACGACACTTGGCAAGTTGAAGGTTATGAAACAGTGTGGTTTCAAGGAAGTCTTGAAGATTGTCTAGCATACAAAAGGCACCAAGACAATGGTTAATTATAGTACGAATTGGATGGGACCAGTAAATACTAAGTGGTACGAAGAGAACAATATACCTTACGTGTTAAAAATGACGAGCAACATGTTTGGTCCTTCTAAAGAGTACAAGGACTTTACTGAAAGTTATTCTTGCGGTCGTATTGACATCTATGGATTAAATACAGAAGAGTATTGGGGTGGTAAACATGAGTACCGCCTAGGTATAATGAGAACTGAAGATTGGAACGCATTTGGCAATTGGCTACATGTACTTAAAACTCCTAGTCTATGTACTTACGAAGAATTAATATGTAATTTTGAAAAAGATTACAACCAACGAATACGGTG
>TARA_R110000737_G_scaffold304064_2_pt1 | contig 20127 bp, 8 predicted proteins | sample TARA_R110000737 | Tara Oceans TARA_R110000737 (sample SAMEA4398027) | marine metagenome | biome: Polar Biome; feature: [SRF] surface water layer (ENVO:00010504); material: water (ENVO:00002006), including particulate matter (ENVO:01000060) such as... | depth 5 m | reverse complement strand
GCACGAGATGGCACAACTTTCACCTGTCGTGCTGGGGGCAGGATAGGTTTGGTGGGCCCACCAAACAGCCCGAACGGGCTTCCTGCTTATTCGCATGGCGGTGCCATGCTCAACGTACGATAACGATTGACGCCGTCGCTTTGAAAAAGTCGTTGATGTATTAGAACGTCGATATGGATATGGTCCGAAGAGGGAAGAGACAACAGTCTTTGCAGCGTGCGTTGCTGTGCTATTTGCGCAGCTGAAACCGTTCCTGACATGTGATGGGTAAAATCAGCTGATCGTGCAGCACAATCTAGAACATGTTCGCGAGGCCAATTGGATAGGTTCTAAGATATTTAGGATTCTTAATGAAAGCGTTTGAGTTCGACCATCAACTGATTAGTGCTTATGAGCATTTCTCCAGATCGTTTAGTACAATTCGTGCATCTGACCTAAGGGCTGAGATCAATGCCCAGTATGATGCGGGAAGATTCTGGCCGGATGCCCTTTTGTCGCTTAATCCACGATTTTTGGAGGGCCCAACGGTTGATGAACTCGTGGTTTCGAACGACCTCGACGAAGGTACGGGACGAGTGTTTCGTTTCGGGGAGGAGGCGCCGCTTAGGTTCTACAGACACCAAGCGGAAGCGATCGCGAAGGCCAAGTCGGGGAAGAGCTTTGTTGTCACCACAGGTACAGGTTCCGGTAAATCCTTATGCTTTTTTGTTCCTGTTGTTGATGCCATCATCCGTGCACGTCGTGCATGCAAACCTCGGCGGACGATAGCGATTATCGTCTACCCTATGAACGCATTGGCCAACAGCCAGATGAAGGAGATTGACAAGTTCATCGCGCAATCGGACTTACCTGAAGACCTTAAGCCTGTAGTTAAACGGTATACAGGGCAGGAAAGCAAAGAAGATCGTGAGCGCATCGCTGCTAACCCGCCAGATATCCTTCTCACTAACTATATGATGGCGGAACTTCTCCTTACTCGTCAGGATGACCTTGATGCCAAGGTGATCGGCAACGCCTCAGGTCTCGAATTCATTATTCTGGATGAATTACATACTTACCGAGGACGGCAGGGTGCAGATGTTGCTGTCTTGGTCCGCAGACTTCGCGATAGATGCTGCGTTGAAAATGTACCAATCTGCATCGGCACCTCAGCAACGATGGCATCCGAAGGGTCAGAAGAAGGTCGGGCTCTTGCTGTGGCGAACGTCGCTTCGAGGTTATTCGGTGCCGAAATCGGGCCAGATGCGGTAATAGATGAGTCGCTGCAGCGTGCAACAGATGACGCTTTGAAAATAGAACACGTCGTCGGTGCCTTGGGACAGGTCTTGACCCGACCAATTCCGGATATGCTTGATGATGAAGTGTTGAGACACCATCCACTTTCTGTCTGGACAGAGCTAGAACTCGGGTTGGACGATGGCCTTGAGTTACGACGGAAGAAGCCCATTCCGTTCGAGGAGGCTGTCAACAAACTGTCATGCGATAGTGGCGTTGCACCCGACACATGTCGCGAATACCTTGAAGAGTTTCTTACAAGGGTCAGTCTGCCGGAACGTGAGCGTGGCGGAGAAAAGGATAGTGCATTCCTCGCCTTCAAGCTTCACCGGTTCATCTCGGGCGCAGGGGAAGTTTTCACGACCCTGACGGCCAAACCGCGCCGAATCCTTCTGGAAGGGCAACTCGAAGACCCCGCTGCGCCAGGTAATCGACTATACCCAACGCGTTTTTGCAGAAACTGTGGCCAAGAATATCATGTCGTAACGAAGGAAGAAGACGATGGTGAGCTAAGGTTCTTGCCTCGTAGCATTGATGACACTCCTCTCGATTCTGAAGAGGATGAGATCGCAGGATATCTCTGTGCGACCAACCCCGATGACACTGAGTTTCAGTTTACCGGTGAGCTTGATGGGTATCCAGATAGCTGGCGCGAGGAAAAGAACGGCATCGAGCGGCTGAGGTCTTACCGCAAGAAACGCATGCCTGTTTCCTATCTTATTGGAGCCGATGGCCGCCACGGTTCAGGAGGGAGCGAATTCTGGTTCATCCCAGGGAAGTTTGCATTTTGTTTGTGTTGTCACGATGAGCCAACTCAAGGAATGCGAGAACGCAGTAAGCTTGCCGGTCTATCCGGTGAAGGCCGTAGTTCGGCTACAACCCTGCTGGTTTCTAGTGCTTTAGAATGGATGCATAAGCCGGACAGCGGCGTTCCTGATACAAAGCGCAAACTCTTGGGATTCACAGACAACCGTCAGGATGCTGCCCTGCAGTCGGGGCATTTCAACGACTTCTTATTTGTGAGTCTACTTCGTGGAGCCATTCTCCGAGCAGTGATTTCCGCCGGTGAAGATGGTCTGGCCGAAGACGAATTCGGGCTTAATGTCGTTAAGGCACTTGGGTTTACTTCTGCCAACAAAGGAGCGCGAAAGCATTGGCTATTAGACGCGAATGCTGGAGCTATCATGCGTGAAGATGCTCAACGTTCGCTGGCTAAAGTACTTGCTCATCGTGTCTGGACGGATTTGCGTCGTGGATGGCGTTTTACCAACCCCAGTTTATCTGTTTTGAATTTGATCGACGTTAGCTTCCTAGGTCTCGAGGAATTGGCTGACGATCGTGAACGTTTAATGGCCATTTTGCCAGCGCTTGGCGATCTTGAACCTGATCGTCGCCAGATTGTCTTAAAGACCTTATTATCTGCCATGTTGGAAGGCCTTGCCGTCCAGACTGAGTCTCTTGACCTAACAGTATTGGACGGTGTGGCTCAGAAATCCCGTATGTTACTTCAGGCACCTTGGGCGATCGACCAAAAGGAAAATCCAAGAACACGAGCTTCTCTCGTTCTCCGAGCGGGCAGTAAGAACGCTGTTACGTTGCGAGAAGAGCAAACGCTCTTGCGAGCGGGACCCAACTCAAGAATCGCTCGCCTTGTAAATCGGAAGTCGATCTTGGGTGTGAAACTTAAAAAGGAAGAATATTACGAATTCATGAGAGGCATTCTTGCTTTCCTCGCGGACGAGGGAGTTTTGGTGCCCGTTGAACTTGATGCGGACGTTACCGGTTGGAGGTTGTCGCCATCGGCTGTGCGCCTTATCCCTGGCCCAGCTCTTATGGAAGAAAGTCGGCGTGGGAACCGGTATTTTCATAATCTTTATACTGCTATAGCCGATGATCTCTGTGACGGACACAGCTCCTACTGGGGCTTGGAAGGACGAGAACATACAGCTCAGGTCTCTCAGAAGCAGCGGGAGTGGCGGGAATGGCGCTTCCGGTTCGAACAGGATGATGTTGAACAACTAGTGAATTCTGAGAACCGGGCTGAAATTAGAGCATCGGGAGAGTCTGACCAATTTCTACCTGCGCTTTTCTGTTCTCCGACTATGGAACTTGGCGTAGATATTTCAGCTCTAAACGCAGTGTATCTGCGAAACGTCCCACCGACCCCCGCAAATTACGCTCAGCGCGCTGGACGTGCTGGTCGATCGGGTCAGGCCGCCGTTGTGGTGACCTACTGCGCATCAGGTTCTCCTCATGACCAATACTTCTTCGAGCGCCGCAATGACATGGTCGCTGGGGTTGTTCGGCCACCTGCGCTTGACATCACGAACGAAGAACTGGTCCGTTCACACCTTCACGCCGTTTGGTTAGCAGAAGCAAAACTCAAGCTGTCCCCTGACATCCCGGAGATACTTGATCTGCATGGAGAAAAATATCCTTTGAAGGACGACGTTCTTGAAGTGATTTCAAAGTCGAGCCTAGTCTCTCAAGCACGAGGGGCAATGGAACGCGTTCTCAAACAGATTTTGACGTCAGATGGTGGCAAACTCCCAATCTGGATGGGCGATCTTGACACCTTTATCCTTCAGACGGCTATGGATGCACCAAAGGAGTTTAATTCTGCTTTTGATCGTTGGCGTGAGCTCTACAGTTCTGCTCGAACGCAGCTTGCCGAAGCCAATAAGCGTTCTGAAATCACCGGTCTGCCAAATGCAGATCGACGCAAGAACAAGGCGGCCCAAATGCAGGCCCAAGATCAGATAGCAATTCTGGAACAAGGTAAGGCCACCAATGGTTCAGATTTTTATTCCTACCGATATCTTGCGACGGAGGGATTTCTGCCAGGATATAACTTCCCCCGGCTACCGCTATATGCCTTCGTGCCTGGCGAAGGAAATACCGGATCTTTCTTGTCCAGAGCACGTTTTTTGGCAATCTCTGAATTCGGGCCGAGAAGCCTGATTTATCATGAGGGGCGCGCTTACCGTGTCCTAAAAGCCAAATTACCTCCAGAAGTTCGCCAAGGTGACGGTTCCGAGCTTGCGACCAAGGACATATACATCTGTTCGAATTGCGGAGCATCGCACGAGGGCGAAGTTGAACGCTGCCAGGGGTGCAATAATCATATGGCGGGGGAAGTTCCGATCAAGAAAACGCTCCGCATCGACAATGTTGAAGCGGCGCCGACGGAGCGTATTACTGCGAACGACGAAGAACGGGTTCGCCAAGGATTTGACATCCAGACCGTTTTCTCGTGGCCTCAGAAGGATGGTCGTGCGCAGGTTACCAGTGCTGACTTCGTTTGCGGGGAAACGTCGCTTCTCGCGCTGCAGTATGCCAACAGTGCCGAGATCAGCCGCCTGAATAAAGGTTTGAAGCGACGCAAGGATCAAACAGTGTTTGGCTTCAACATTGATCCACGGTCTGGGTATTGGGCAAAATCCGACGAAGAAGACAGCGACACGGATGTTCCTCCAGATGTGGTCAGACCTGTAAGGATTGTTCCCATTGTTCGCGACAGGAAAAACGCTTTGCTGTTCCGGTTCGAAAAGCCCGAACAGTATGAGTTGGAAACCATCGCTACGGTCCAGCATGCCCTGCTGCGCGGAATAGAGGTTGTTTTCCAACTGGAAGAAGGCGAGATCCTCGGAGAGCCTTTGCCAGCAAGAGACAATCGACGCGCGATCCTCACCTATGAGGCAACCGAAGGAGGGGCGGGTGTGCTAACCCGTCTAATCGACGATGAAAAGGCGATCAATGAAATAGCCAGTACTGCGTTGAGCCTCATGCATTTCGAGAATGTTGAAGAGGCAATTGCAGCAGGCGATGCTGACCTTCTCAAAGAAAAGGAAGACGGTAGCTGTGTGCGTGGTTGCTACCGTTGTCTCTTGTCATACTTCAACCAGCCGGATCATGAGCTTATTGATCGTTCTAGCCCTGAAGTGGGACAGTTTCTTATCGACCTTGCTCGAGGGCGGATTTTATTGGCCGCAAAAGCGGGTTCAGGGGGAACAGCATCGCCTTGGATTGCCGCGTTCGAAGCCGCCGGACTACCGCAAGTAGATACGATGCCTGCGACCTTCGGTGGTATTGAGTTCGAGTTCATATGGCGTGCTTTTGCGGTTGCTGCGACGACTAGGAGCATAACACCGGAAGCCGAAGCTGACGCGCTGAATAAAGGGTGGGTTCTGCTTGATTTGCCAACTACGTCGTCCGCAGGTTTGCCGGACGATTTCTTGAAGAATTTTGAGGGTTGAGAATGACGGTGAGTTTTACGCCAGGGGATTTGGTGCGCGCGCGCGGCAGAGAGTGGGTAGCACTTCCAGCACCGGGTGAAGGTCTGATGGCGTTGCGTCCTCTGTCCGGGAATGAGAATGACATTCTTGTCCTTGATCCGAACCTTGAGATTACATCGGTCGAACCCGCCCGTTTTGATCTTCCAGAGGATGCTCGTCCCACCGTTCAGTCAAAAGCTGCGCTACTAGCGGATGCCTTGCGTATGACCCTGCGGCGTGGTGCCGGCCCTTTTCGTTCAGCAGCCCAACTCGCATTCGAACCACGGACTTATCAACTTGTTCCTCTGTTGATGGCTCTGCGACTTCAGGTACCGCGTCTTCTGATTGCCGACGACGTTGGTATCGGTAAGACCATCGAGGCGGGCTTAATTTTGCGTGAATTGATGGATCGGGGGGAGGTTGATGCATTTTCAGTTCTCTGCCCGCCTCATCTTGTGGATCAGTGGATTATTGAACTCAAGGACCGGTTCGGCATTGATGCCGTCCCCGTAACATCAGGCACAGCGTCCCGACTGGAGCGCACTCTGCCGCTGGCGCAAACGCTATTTGATGCCTACCCGTTCACTGTAGTAAGTCTTGACTACATCAAGGCAGAAAAGCGTCGAGAAGGATTTGCAAGGTCCTGTCCAGACTTTGTGATAGTCGATGAAGCGCATGCTTGCGTTGGAACGCACAAGGGCAGGCAGCAACGTTTTGACTTACTTCGTGGGCTTGCGAAAGACCCTGAGCGTCGGCTGATAATGCTTACGGCAACCCCGCATTCAGGTGACGAAGAAGCCTTCGCACGTTTGCTATCATTAATCGATCTAGAGTTCGCCTCCATGGACTTCGATAACGCGCGGTATCGTGAGCGCTTGGCGCGGCACTTTGTTCAAAGGCGCCGGGTTGATCTGATCGAGGGGGACTGGGACGAAAACAGTTCTTTTCCCAAACATGAAACAAAGGAGTCCTCTTATCGCCTGTCAGCCGAACATTTGGCCTTTCAGGAAGCTGCGATAGATTACTGCTTGTCTGTTGTATCGAAAGCTGGAGATCAGAAGAGAGATCAGCGGCTCGCATTTTGGGGCACGCTTGCCTTGATGCGCTGTGTGGGGTCGTCACCTGCCGCGGCGCTTAGCGCTCTAAGAAATCGTGCCTCGAATGAGGCTGATCGCTTGGAGCCGAAAATATTTGATGAAGATGGTGACGATGAAGATGCTGTTGATGTTGAGCCAAATACGATTTTTACGAATGATCCGACGCTTCAGTCTCTTCTGGATCAGGCTAGGGGCCTGTTGGGCACAAAGGATCCCAAACTTGAAGCCCTAGTCAACGTTCTGAAACCTTTGATTAAGAGCGGGGCTAACCCAGTTGTGTTTTGTCGTTACCTAGCGACGGCAGAATATGTGAAGAACGGTCTTCGCAAAGCATTTCCGAAGCTGAATGTTCAGTCCGTAACCGGCGAATTAACACCCGACGAGCGTCGGGATCGTGTCGCGGAGATGGTGCTTGAAGATGGGGCAAAGGCTGTCCAGCGTATCTTAGTTGCGACCGATTGCCTCTCTGAAGGGATCAACTTGCAGCAACTATTTGATGCAGTCGTGCATTATGATCTTTCTTGGAATCCCACCCGGCATCAGCAACGAGAAGGTCGCGTAGACCGTTTTGGCCAACCTGCTGAACTGGTTCGATCCATCATGATGTTCTCGCCAGATAGCGCTATTGATGGCGCGGTCCTTGACGTGATTCTGAGGAAGGCGCGGGATATCCGAAAAGCCACTGGTGTCACAGTCCCCTTGCCTGATGAGCGCGGGCCAGTGACGGATGCCCTTATAGCAGCAATGATGCTTCGCCGCGGCGGTCACAAACAGCTGACATTTGATCTGCGTTTAGAGGATGGTACGCAGGCGATGGAAGCACGTTGGCGCGATGCAAGCGAAAACGAGAAAAAATCTCGTGCTCGCTTTGCGCAGAATGTGATGAAGCCGTCGGAAGTTGCGCCTGAATGGAACAAGGTTAAAGACCTGCTTGGCTCGCCCGATGATGCGCTTTTGTTTGTCCAGCGCACAATGTCTCGCTTTGGCGTGCCTTTGGAAAAAAAACGCTTAACATATGTCGCTCATGTTCATGCTCTGCAGGAAAGTTTGAAGGAAAAGCTGGCGCAGAAAGGCTTGAAGAAATCGGTGAAACTTGCTCTCGCTGAACCGGCACCTGCAGGCACATCCCTTCTGACGAGGACACACCCCCTGACCGCGTCACTGGCTGAGAGCTTGGTTGAGGCGTCGCTAGACCCAGAGGCTATGCCAGATCTCGGTATTGGTCGCGTTGGTGCCTGGCCAAGTACTGCGGTCTCGTCAATGACACGGGTGCTGCTTTTGCGCATTCGCTATAAGATCACAGTCCATTCTCGTAAGGAGCGATTGTTGCTCGCGGAAGAAGCCGCACTTGTTGCCCTTCAAGGAGATCGGATGGTGGCGAACGGTAATGCAGCGCGTGAACTACTGAACACAGCAGCTACGGCAGACCTCGCATCGGTTGCCCGTGACAGGATGGTCAAGACAGCGAAATCGGATTTGCCCGGGATGATCGTCGGACCGCTGAAAATGTTCGTGAACAAACGTGCGGAAGAGCTCGTTGAAGATCATGCGCGTCTGCGTACTGCTGCCGGATCTGCCTCGCGTGTCAGTGTGGAGGCCGTCCTTCCACCTGATGTCATTGGAATGTTCGTATTGATGCCGGGCGAGGTATAACATGGCCCGCAAACCGATTGTCGATATGTCCGCATGGCCTTCTTTAAGTCTAGAGGGCAACCTGATCGCCCCCGCCATGATCGCCAAGATTGATCAGAGGGCCGCACCGGAGCAGACGCCAGAAGACTACTCTGTTCGGAGGGGGCTCACAATCCGCGAAGAAATCTCGACGGCTTTCCGCGTCGGGCAGTCCCATTACGATGCATTTTCCAAGATCGAGACGCCAGCTCAAGATGCTACACGGCGCTTTGTGTCGAGCTTTTTCAAGGAGACCTTCGGATACGAAGATATTCAGGCAGCAGACGCGCCCGTCGCCTTGATTTCAGGTGGGCGTGTGCCTGTCGTTGTGGTGCCTTCGTCTGAAATGCTGGATCGTCGCAGTCCGACCTTGTCCGTAGACCGATCGCGATCACCGGCCTTTGCTCTTCAGGACTATCTTAACGACAACGACGAGGCGCTTTGGGGCATTGTCATCAATGGTTCCCATTTGCGGTTGATGAGAGACAATGCCTCACTGACCCGACCAGCCTATATTGAGGCCGACCTCGCCCAGATATTCTCGAACGAGGATATAGCCTCTTTCGCCGTCCTCTGGCTGCTGATCCACCGGTCCCGTTTCGGGATAGAAGGTGCCCCGGCCACAGACTGTGCATTGGAACGGTGGCGAGATAGCGGTTCCAGAGAAGGTGAAGTTGCCCGGGACCGTCTTGCTGCGCAGGTCCAGGTCGCACTCAAGTTGCTCGGCTCTGGTTTCCTCGAAGCCAACCCCGACCTTGCGACAAAACTGAAATCGGGTGAAGTGAACCTCACCGAGTGGTTCAATGAACTCCTGCGCCTGGTGTATCGCCTGATTTTCCTCATGGTAGCCGAGGATCGTAACCTCCTCCATCCAACTAGCGCCAAGACCGGCGCCCGCGCTCTTTACGCCCAAGGCTACTCCCTCGCAGCACTGCGCAAGCAATGCTACCGCGCCGCGACCTGGGACAAGCACCATGACCGCTACGAAGGCGTCAAGATCGTATTCAACGCGCTCGCCCATGGCCAGCCAGCACTCGCCCTCCCGGCGCTCGGCGGTCTCTTTGCAGAGGACCGTTTGCCCCACCTCGAAACCGCCCGCCTGCGCAATAAGGCCTTCATGGAGTCGCTCTACCGCCTCTCCTGGCTCTCGGATAAAACCGGCATGGTCCCCGTCAACTGGCGCGCGATGGAGACTGAGGAGCTGGGCTCGGTCTATGAATCCCTCCTCGAACTGCAGCCTCAGCTGGGAGACGATGGCAAAACCCTTGTCTTTGCATCCGAGGCCGCTGAGCAGAAGGGCAACCAGCGCAAGACTACCGGCTCCTACTATACGCCCGATAGCCTCGTGCAGGCGTTGCTCGACACCGCGCTCGACCCGGTGTTGGACAAGACCGAACCGGACAATCTGCTCAAGCTCACCGTGATCGACCCCGCTTGCGGTTCCGGCCACTTCCTGCTGGCTGCCGCGCGCCGCATTGCCACGCGCCTTGCCCGTCACCGGGCTGAGGGCACGCCCGCGCTGTCCGACTTCCGCCATGCCCTGCGCGATGTCGCGCGCTCCTGCCTGCACGGGGTGGACCGCAACCCGATGGCGGTGGAGCTGACCAAGGTCGCGCTCTGGATCGAGACGGTGGACCCCGGCCTTCCCCTTGGCTTCTTCGACGCGCAGATCCGCTGCGGCGATGCGCTGTTGGGGGTGTTCGATCTGAAGGTGCTGGAGGGGGTTATCCCCGACGCCGCCTACAAGCCCCTGACCGGCGACGACAAGGAGACGGCCAAATACTACAAAAAGGCCAATCAGGACGCGGTCAAAGGTCAGGGCGGATTCGACTTCGGCACGGGCCAGGTCACCATGCCTGAGATGAAACCGATGGCGGTGGATTTCTCGGGCTTCCGCGATCTACCCGAAGATACGGTCGAGCAGATCGGGGCCAAAGCCAAACGGTTCAAGGAACTGCGCAAAGGGCCGGCATTTGTGCGGGCGACAGCGGCGGCTAACCTCTATGTCGCGGCCTTCCTGCTGCCGAAAGTAGGTGGCGCACCGGCGGGAGCCTCGGCCCGCACAGTGCCGACGACTGAAGAATTGTGGATGGCCCTCAATCAGGGCAAGATACGGCAGGCGATGATGAACGCGACCAAGGTTGCCTGCCGTGCCCGTGCTTTTCACTGGCCGCTGGAATTCCCCGATGTGATGCAGAGCGGCGGTTTTGACGTTGTGCTGGGCAACCCTCCGTGGGAGCGGATCAAGCTGCAGGAACAGGAATTCTTTGCTGCGCGCTCGCCCGAGATTGCGAACGCTGCGAATAAGGCTGCGCGTAAGAAGTTGATTAAGGCGCTCGAGATTGCGCCTTTAGGTGGTCCCGAAAGAGCCTTGCACGATGCCTTTATCATCGCCAAGCGAGAGGCCGAGGCGATCAGCGAGTTTGTTCGTGTGCCGGGCGAAGATGGCGGGCGCTTCGCTCTGACCGGACGCGGCGATATTAATACTTACGCTTTGTTCGCAGAGCACTTCTCGAAGACAACGCGAAACCGCGCAGGAGTTATCGTCCCGACAGGCATTGTGACCGACTTCACTACAAGGTTCTTTTTTGAAGACTTGGTTCGCTCACATCGTTTGGTTTCAGCATTGATGTTCGACAATGCGTGGAAGATCTTTCCTGCAATTCATCCGGATACTCCATTTGCTCTTCTCACAATTGGGACGACCAACGAGCCTGCCGTTTTTGCCTCGTATCTTCTGTCAACGGATCATTTGGTAGATCAAGAGCGGCGCTATCAGCTTTCGCCTGCTCAGATCATGGCGATCAACCCAAACACCAAAACGGCGCCGTTATTTCGATCACGTGCAGACGCTGAACTTACTGCAAAAGTCTACACCAATGTTCCTGTATTGATTGACGAAACCAATGGAGCCGAAGGGAATTCATGGAGGGCTTCTTTCACACGGCTATTCGATATGTCAAACGATAGCGGGCTTTTCAGAAACACCATGCAGCTTGATGAACTGGGCTTTTCCTGTAATGGGCCCGATTGGGTTGTCGAGGGTACCATCTCAGTCCAGGATGCAATAGCAGTTGAAGGCGACGGCTCAATTGAGCCGAAGCGCTACATACCGCTTTATGAAGCGAAAATGATCCACCAATTCGACCATCGCTGGGCCGGTTACGATTTCGAGGGATTGAGTTCGTCAGACGCGACCGAAGCGCAAAAGGCGGACCAGTTTTGGGAACCCGCACCGCGCTACTGGGTGCCTGCGGCGGAGGTAAGTGCGCGACTGGAGGCTAAGGGATGGAAACGCGGCTGGCTGATGGGTTGGCGCGATATAACCAATGCAACGAATGAGCGTACGGCTATTGTCGCACCATTTCCGCGCAGTGCAGTGGGAAACAAGCTACCGCTTATTTTCCCTGACCAACCGGTTGCCGCCGTAGCGGGATTGATCGCCAACATGTCGGCATTTGTTTTCGACTTTGCCGCGCGTCAGAAAATCGGCGGGACGACGTTGAACTATTTCCTGCTCTATCAACTACCTGTGCTGTCACCAGAGTTCTACACTGAACCCCGCCTTGCCTTCATCACCCCGAAGGTGCTGGAGCTCACCTATACCTCGCACAGCCTCTCTCCCTTCGCCCGGGATCTGGGCCATGTTGGTCCGCCCTTCGCTTGGGACGAGGACCGCCGAGCCGATCTGCGCGCCGATCTTGACGCATTCTATGCTCGTGCCTACGGCTTGAATCGCGAAGAACTGCGTTACATCCTTGATCCCGCCGACGTGAAAGGCGCCGACTACCCCTCGGAAACCTTCCGGGTCCTCAAGGAAAAGGAAATCCGCCAACACGGCGAATATCGCACCCGCCGCCTCGTTCTCGGAGCCTGGGACCGGATGGAAGAAAATGGTACCTTCGTCAAACTTGGTCTGGCCGAGGCAGGTACCAATTCAGTCTCGAAAACCATTCAGCTCCAGCCACTTGCAGAGATTCTCACGGGCGTCTGGGGGTGGCCGCAAGATGTTGATGAACGTGACCGTGTCCGTGCCCAGCTGCGAGCGATGGTAGGCATACTGCCAGAAGCCTCAGATGTTCGCCGAGTGCGTCTTGCTACGCTGGCCTGTTTGCAACCGAGCCTGCTCGATGGCTTCCTCTCTGATGAGGATCTCCGTGAGTGGCGTCGAATAGTTGGGCATCCGTCTGGTGTGACGCAGTTGGTTCCACCAACCAACGCAGCATGGGGCGTAGCCTATAATGAACTGGTGTCTTCGGCCGTTCTGGATGTGGCGGACAACGGTGACAAATGGAGCGCTGGTACGAGGCTTGATCAATCAAGTTTGCATGTTGGCGACCCGAACGTTGGACGCGCTCTGTTCGCTTGGTCCAGAATTCAGTCCGTCGATTTGGAACATGGATTGACGCAGGTGTCTGCCGACATCCTGCCTTTTGTTCGGGAGGGACGTCTTGCAGCCTGATCTCTTTCAACCGCAAGAAATCAAATTCAATTTACCCAAAGGCCAGCAAGGCCCCCGGTTTTGGGTCAGACGAATTGCGTTGTGGAAGGACGTGTCGAGCCCCCCACTGCGAAACATTCCTATGCGACAGGGTATGAATATCATCTGGTCGCCCGACCTTGCGACCAATGGATCGGGTGCCACGCCTCACGGGAGCGGCAAGTCTACCTTCTGCCGCCTGATCCGTTATTGTCTTGGCGAAATTCATTTTGCCAACGAAGAGCAGCGACCGTTGATGCAACACAAGCTGCCGGATGGCTTTGTCGGTGCGGAGATTATAGTCGACGGTGAATGCTGGGTGGTAACACGCCCGATTGGCATGTCTCTGCCTTCCCGAGTTGTTCGCGCTGAGCGGATAGAGGACACATTTGATCAGTTACTGGTGGAAACTGTTCCTTCGACGATAGCACCGATTATTTCGGACCAGTTTTGCGCCGACTATCGTGATCAAGTGCCGGATAATTTAAGAGCGGATCAAGTATGGGATGTTTTGCTCGCATGGCTTGCGCGAGATCAGGAATGTCGTTTGGACGATGTGTTCGACTGGCGGTCAAAGCGTTCCGGGTCTGGGTCTCCAGCACAGGAGCTCTCACTCGACACAAAGCTTGCGGTTGTGCGCCTCGCCATTGGAGCATTATCGGCAAACGAAGTTTCTGCTACCGCACAAGTCAGAACCCTCACGAGGGAACGCGACCGCCTCAGACAAAATCTCAGTCATCTTGATTGGTTTCAAAAAAATCGCTTCGCGGAATTGTGCGATCGGCTTTCCTTACCGAAGGTTCGCGACCCTTCAGATGAAACCGTCAGAAAGGAATTAATCGATAGAGCCAAAGAAAAGCTGACGGAGATCACCGGCGCAACTCACGTCAAAGGACAATCCTCAAACGTGGACTTACAAGCAAAAAGGAAATCTCTTCAGTCTGAAAAAGACGCAATTGTAAAAAAACACGCTGATGCGCAAGCGTTACTCGGCACGCTTCCATCACAGATATCTGCAGCGCGTTCAGAACAAGGCACAGAGCAGGCACGCTTCGAAACTGGTACCATCGTCAGATGCGTTATCTGTCAGGTGAATATTGATGAGGTGAAGGCCAAAGGATGTGGAGTTTCTTTGGAGAGATGTGACCTTAATGCGGTTCAAACCCGGATTGAACACGCGGAACAGAACATAACAAAGCTGGAAAATCAACAGGTTAATCTTCCTAAAGACATTGCAAAATTCAAATCTGAGATGGCTCGTATTGATCGCGAATTAGAGGCTATCGACAAGGAATTTGAACTCCTCGAAAAACAAATGTCTGAGACTGGCAGCAAAGCTGAAGTAGTGCGCGAACTGGTCAGGGAAGCGGGTTGGTTTGACCGTCAGATGGTCAAACGAGATGCAGAGATAAAAAATCTCAATAAGATTGAAAGCAAAATTGAAGTCCTGCGCAATTCAATCCAGTTGGAACGCAAACGGGTATCTACAGCAGTCGGTGATCTGGAAGGCATATTTCAGCAACTTATTGCCGGTTTAATGCCCATGGGCTGCTCTGGAAAGATCCGCTTGGATGGAAACGGCCTGCACACGGATATTTCCTTGGAACGAGGCGTCGGCCTTTCTACTGCTGCAGTAGAGTCGTTCAAAATTGTGGCCTTCGATTTGGCGGCAATGATCCTTTCCGTGAATGGAAAGGCGAGGATGCCTGCTTTCCTCGTTCATGACAGTCCCCGAGAGGCAGATCTGGATGTCAGCATTTATTCTAACCTGTTTGACGTCGTTTTGAGCCTAGAAGAGAAGGCCGAAACACCACCATTTCAATATATAATCACGACGACTAGCCCACCAGCCAAACAAGCGCAGAAGCATGATGCGATGTGTTTGGAGCTATTGTCCACACCAGCAGAGAAGCGCCTTTTCAAAATGGATTTTTGATGATCGAAAACCCTCAGAGCTTTATTGTCTTAACCGAGTGCAGCAAAGCAACTAAGCAGCACGGGTTTCGGCGTCGGCTTGGCGAGACTGACGGATGGGCGGCGTTCCAGTCGACAACGGCGCAGGGCACGATCTGGCTGGCTGCAGAAGGTCCTGCTGGTCCGTGGTTTCTCGCGCTTGATCATACGGGTGTCATTGAGGAGTTGTGTCTCTCTGCCGTGGCGATGCCGGGTCCCGGTCGTTCGATCTATACATTTGAGACGCTAGGGCAGCTCTATGGCGTGTTGTCGCGCATCTATCAGCTAGCATCCAGCTTGCCCGATGCGCCGCTTCGGGAGTTTCAGACAAAGATCAAGGAACTGCCAATGACGACTGAGACCGAACGTCTCATCGTCCAACGCATCGGCCAAGATATTTTCCGTGCCAGCCTGATCGAGTATTGGCAGGGCCGATGTCCCATGACCGGCATCGACGATCTGGTTCTATTGAGAGCATCCCACATAATTCCGTGGGCCAAATGTAAGAACGATGAGCAACGACTGGATGTGCACAACGGGTTGCTGCTTTCCGCTTTATGGGATGTCGCGTTCGACAATGGGTTTGTTACGTTTGATGATTCAGGCCAGCCGATGTTTTCCAATCTACTAGGGAATGCGGCTGTTAAGTGTTTAAGCTGGAATAGCCCTGTTCTTTTGACAGACAAGCATCAACAAAATCTGGAGTGGCATAGGCAGCATGTTTTTAAGTGACCGATTTTTGAGAGCCTCTGTTAAGGGAAGCTAGATATAAGCTAAGAACTGTTAGTAGTAGGGCCAATGACAGTCTTGATAGAGACGTGAGGTTTGGGGGATGAGCCGTTGAGTGGAACTGACGCAAAAATCGATAAAGTGATAGATTTCTTTGAAAGTAAGGAGATTGATCGTTTAGGGAAAATGGTTCGTTTCGTTACAGAGAAGATTGAAAATGATCTCACTAAGAAAGGGATACTAGCAAGGGTATCATCGCGTGTGAAAAGCTCCCAAAGTCTTCGTGTTAAGCTGCAAAAGTGGAGCCGGAATCCCGAAAAGGTTACGCAGCTTGACGGAGACCCTGAACACGTACTTGCAAAGGTCAGTGATCTGGCAGCAGCACGTATTATGACTTACACTGAGCAAGATAGAGATGCCGTCGCACAAGCTATTAAGGAACGTTTTTCTAGTCCCGAGGATTATGGAGACGATTATGATCTTGAAAAGAAGGAAGAACACCCGAGGATAAGAAATGAGCCTAGGAACCATTATAGAGCAACACACATGATGGTATCCCTCCGTAAGGATGATTTGAGAGGGAATTATGCAAATCTTAAGTGCGATAAATGTGAGCTGCAAATCACAAGCCTTTTGGCTCACGTTTGGAATGAGATTGAGCACGACACAGTTTACAAACCTTTAGCAGGTGCGTTGTCAGAGCCAGAATGTGATGCCATTGACTCTCTCGGTCATCTCACCAAGACAGGTGATAACATAATTCAAAGTCTGCTGCATTCGCGGGAGCTTCGTGAGGACCGAGAGCGGCAAGACGTCAATTTAAGAAAAGAGAGTTTCCGTGACGAAAATGACTTGTTTTATTTCTTGGGGAAACATTATGGATCAAAGATTAATGGAATTTGGGTTGACTTCAGTCTTGGGTTAACTGAGCTCCTCTCATGCCTTCGGGCGCTGAAGTGGGATCATCCCCGCGAAGTCGCAATTCACTTTTCACCTTGTTCATTGCTTGAAGCCCGAAAAGAAGCTCTGGCTATCTCTCGTTTCTTGACTAGAAATGAGAGAATTAGGCCGAGTGTTTCGGCGGAAACATGTGATTTGTTTATTATTTCGGCGTTTATGATGAGACTAAGCGAATTAGAGGTGCAATTCTCTATGCTTCACAGAAACAAAAGGGAAGCTGCAATGCTCTCAGTCTATAAAGAAAAGATCGGATAACTCAAAGTTGATCGGAACTAAGATATATAGACTTGGAAAATTCCACCTTTGTCTTCGCTTGAAAGCGAGCTAGTTTTCCGGAGGGCATAATCTGGAGGTTTTTGAGGATTTCGCGATGCGCCATGATCAGCACCATTGCCAGCGGATCCTGATGAACTTCCATCAGTAAAAACATTTTCCAGTTTCGCAACGTCCGTGCCGCTAAGCTGGGCTGCCGAGGCATGATTTTCCGGGCATTGAGATAACGACGCCAAAGGGCGGGGGTGTTAAGATGTCGAACAAGTGGGCGGGGCTTATAACGACGTTTCTGTTTGAACTGTGTTTTGCTTCGTTGCGCCTCAAACACCCCAAAACGCTCTTCCAACTTTTTCTTGCTACAAGATCGATCCAACTGACTGGCCTTCATCGCCTGACCGTCAGGGCTCATTAACACCATACCATTACCACGTAGCTTGAGGTTGATGTTATACCCGGCCAGAACCTTGTGCGCTTCCTGCCAGTTCTTCGCCTCCCCCAAACCCTTCAGAATTTCCTCTCGATGTTTCAACACATGCCGCTGGAAGGATTCCTGCCAGGTATGTGCTTCATAGTTCCGCGCTGCAGGTGACAGCTTGTTTGGATCCCGCTCCTTGCTATCCGTCATGCCGGGATCAATGGTGAGGCCATATTTCTTCTCCATTGCGCGTGAGATCCTCGCGAGGATCTTAAAATCCCGGTGCGGTGTGACCACCTTGAGCGTTTCCGGATGCACCTTGTTAAAGGCAATATGCATGTGGAAATTATCGGTATTGATGTGCGTTCCCGCCACCCGCTGATGATCTGCGTAGCCAAGTGCCTTGGCATATTCGGCCTCAATCGCCACCAGATCATCTTTGCTCAGCCTGTCCTGCTCACCGGGCCGGAAGGAAACGACAAGATGATAGGTCTTATCGGCAATATCGGGCTTTTGACGCCGAACCGCTTCGATCTCCAAAAGGGCCAGATCGAGATCCTCGATATTTGTGCCGGCATCGCAATTGCGGATCCAGAACTGATGGAGTTTCTCGCCTTTTTCTTCGGCTGCGGCGATGTATTCACCAAGGCGCGTGTAGTTATCCGGCACCCCGGACTTTTTGCCGATTTTGGTCGCGATCATGATTTGTCCTGCTTTAGGCTGCCGGGTTGAAGCTGGTCGCGGATATCACCAATGGCGGCCTTCAGGTCTGCTTGGGTTGTTTCAATGTCACGGACCAGGCCATCAAATTTCTTGAGCAGATCTGCCGAAAGCGGTTCATCCAACGCGAGCTTAAACAGGTTGCCCAAGCGGGCCTGATCGGCATTGACCTTCAGCAGATCGCGAATGCCCTGCCATGCCGCAAAGTCGCTCGCACTGGGCAGTTTGGTATTCATCAGCAACCGTTTGAGCAGTTCCGAGCGTGACAGGCGCATTTGATGAGCAAGCTGATCAATGCGCTGTTTCTCTTCGTCGTTCAGATAGGTTTTGATGACGTGTCGTTCGGTGGCCATAGCAGGGTTCCAGCATTTAGAAGAAGGTGCCGGTGGCGTTCATTGCGCCACCGGCTTCCGGGGGTCAGACCGCCATATTGGCAGTCTGCTGCTCGCGTCCCCGTGTTCTGGTTTTGGCCTTCGGCTTGGTGAGACCCAACTGGTCGGTGACAAGGCGTTTCAATGCTTCAATCCCGCGTTCCCGATGGATATCGTTAAAGTCGGTCAGGCCTTTGGCTTTTTCGTCATCGCTTAGATCCGGACGCAGGATCTTTGCCCCGGTGAGTTCAGATGCCCGTTCGGCTCCCTTGATCCCGGCATTGATCTTCTTGGCGTGATCATCGTCGGCAGCAATCACCAGTGGACGATCCGGATGCTTTTTGTGAAGGGCTTCGGCCACCGGTGCGAGATTGCCGGAATCAAGGGCGACCACGACTGTCAGGCCACTGGCCATATGCAGGCTTTGACCGGTGGAATAGCCTTCAGTGACAATCATTGGGCCTTTGGGATCACCTTCGATCACATGCATCAAGCCGCGCTTCTTACCGTCCTTGAGGAACATTTTGGTGCCATTAGGGTGGATGGTCTGGATGTTCTCGACAAAGCCTTTCTCATTGGCCATCGGCATTAGAAGGTTACCTGACTGATCAATGCGCAGATCCCCTGCAGGAACCTGCTTGTTTTGCAAGTAAGCATGATTGGCAGGTGCCGGTTCGGCGTTCTGGAAAATCCCGTAAGCCCGTTTAGCAACCGCACGGTATTGCGCACGCAGTTCCTGTTCCTGGGCCGCCTTGCGGGCAGCGGCTTCGGCTCTGGATTGTTCCAGTTCCTTGGGATCAATCTTGGTGCCGGTCGCCACCCATTTAACCGGATCCTGCCCGGATTTGTAATTGGTGATATTGCCAGCCGGAAGGCCTTCGAGGAACCCGCGATAGGAGCCACTTTTCTGGCCCTTGCGATCCCCTTCGACGGCAACCCGGTGCCATTTGCCATCCATGGTCGGTGGTCCATCGAGGATCAGACCATTTTCCTTAAGGGCCTGGGCAAACTCGTCTTCGGGATTGATCTTCGGTTCCGGGGCTTTGGTCTTGGTCTCCTGCCAGCGTTTGAAGGGTTTAAGCTCCATATCATCGCGCGCATACCAAGCTTTGGCGCGACGATCCCATTTTGCCCCCAGCGCCTTGGCCTCATCCTTTTCACTAAACGGCACATTGAGATAAATGCGCTTGCGTTCGGTGTTGGTGTCCTGGTTCGGCGCCTGTGACATCTCGCTGGTCATGGCATTTTCCTTCTGTCGTTCAACAGCCGGGTTTTGGGCGATGGTTTTGGTTGCTTCTTTGGATTTCACCGGGATCAGGCTTTGGCGTTTGTCCGGCTCCATCACCCATGTGCGGATGTTTTCCGCATCACGTGCAGAAGCAAACAGCGCATTGCGATCTTCCTTGATGGCTTTCATCCAGGATCCGACATAAGCGGCATGGCGTTCCGGATAATGACCAAGACCAAGCTCGGTGGTCAGCATGTAGCTTGCGATCTCGGCCCGTAGTTCTTCCTTGGCGTAAACTTCCGAGCCAAACGGTCCAAACTCACGCGCCATACGCGACCCATGGCCGGTGGCATGGCCAAGTTCATGCAAGGCAGTTGCGTAATATTCATATTGACCTTTGAAGGCGGCCTGATGGGGCATATGGATTTGATCTGTTGAACTCCGATAAAAGGCCCGGTCGTTCTGATCATGGAAGATCGGCACATTGCCCTGCTTGAGGATCTGTTCGGCGCGCTCGACCGGGCTGAAGGTCGGCTCTGGCGCGATATAGGGGGCAAGGCCATCGATTTGATCGGCATTAAACACGACAGCATGAAACACCCGTGGCCGGTCCAGCCGTACATCGCGGGTTTTGGCGATACCCTTGTCGTCAAGAACCGGTTTGCCGTTTTCATCCAGCAT
>TARA_R110000737_G_scaffold334992_1_pt1 | contig 20149 bp, 30 predicted proteins | sample TARA_R110000737 | Tara Oceans TARA_R110000737 (sample SAMEA4398027) | marine metagenome | biome: Polar Biome; feature: [SRF] surface water layer (ENVO:00010504); material: water (ENVO:00002006), including particulate matter (ENVO:01000060) such as... | depth 5 m | reverse complement strand
GACGGCCGCGAACCGCTCGGGCGGGATCGGGGTGATGAAGGTGCCGCCGTCCGTGTTCGTCATGGACTGCACGGCGATGTAGTCCGCCGGGGGCGTGATCGCCCCGCCCGTGACGGTGAGCGTGACGGTCGTCTCCATCGGGATGATGCGCAGCGTGTCGCTGAGATCCGAGCTCGCCAGGTCATAGGCCAGCGTGAGGGCCTGACGGCCGAGCATCTGCTGGATGCGCTCCTTGAGCGTGCCGTAGTCCATCAATAGCCTCCCGCATGCACTTGGAACTTAGACCACTCGCCGGAGGAGACCTTCTTGAAGATGATCTCGCGGACGGCCTCGCGGTCGGTGGCCTCTACGCCGGCGGCCTTGCACGCCTCCTCCAGGATGACGACAGGGACGCGGCAGACGTGCCGCATGTCCGACGACCCGGTGAGGCCGCCGAGCTGGCGCGCCTTCACGTCTTCGATGATCGGCTGCGTGTCCTGCACGCGGTTGATCAAGACGCCGTCCGGCGTCGCCTTTATAAAGCTGCGCGCTTGCGATGAACCCTTGATCATGCCTTGCTCCTTATTCGGTGGTGACGAGGCCCGCGCTCTCGAGCAGGGCCGCCTCGTCTTTGTGGACGCTCTTAGTCTGGCCCGTGCGCAGGCGGCCGGCGCTCGTGTGGCACTTGTCCACAACGCAGGTCACGCGGACATAGTCCGCCCGCTTCGCGTCCAGGGCCTCCTGGCGCTCCTTCTCCCGAGCCGCGCGCTCGGCGCTCTCGGCGCGGAACTTGTCCGCCTCTTCTTCCCGGATCTGGGCTCGCACTTGGTCGATGTCCAGCTTGGCCTCGGCCGCCTTCAGCGTCTCGCTGCGCGTCTCTTCGACTTCGGCTGGGGGTGTGGTCTTCTTCGCCTTGCGTACCATGATCTGGGCCTCTCTATAACGTGTGGAGGGGCGGCCCGTTACAGGCCGCCCCCGGTGTCAGTTAGCCTTACGGCTGGCGGTCAAAGATGCCGCCCAGCTTCTTCTCGTTGCCCACGATCAAGGACAACTGCGTGGAGATCATCACAGCGTTGGAGAGGCCCGTCTTGCCGAGGGGCTCTTGCTTCGTTGGGATGTACGTGCCGACGCGGATCGTCTCGTCATCGGTCAGGATGACGTCGCGTGTCCGCATGTGGCGGTGGGGGACGAACTCGACGCCATTCTTGGACGAGAAGTCCGTGATGTAGACGTCGATGTACGAAGTCACCTTGCCGGCGTCTTTCATCTCGCGGCGCGGTGCGTTGCCGGTGAAGGCGGAGGCGGCAGTCTGCAGATCTGCGGGCAGGTAGACGGTCGAAGCCATCGAGCCCTGGGTCCACATGTCCTGCATGACCGACTTCAGGTCAGCCTCGACGAAGGAGGCCAGCGTGCCGTCGGTGCGGGCGTTGGTGCCATCGCCTGCGGGGTCAACGCCGCCGACACCCGCGACAGTGTTCGTCGCGATCCAAGCGGGCAAGCCGGCCAGCTCGTTTGCGACGGTCGCGCCGTCGCCGGTCACTTTGGCGTTGTTCGCAAAGAACGCCAGCTCGATGTCCAGCTTGTGGGCCTTCAGCTCTTTGGCCATCTCGATGGCGAACTGCTTCTTGCCCTCTGCGGTCGCGCCCTTCTCTGCGGTGTCCGACAGGCGGACGACGTCAGCGAAGATCTGAACCATGTTGTTCAGGCGGGGGCGCGGCGTGCGTGCGGCGGCGGTGATGTCGTCGCCCTCGACCTGTGCGTTGGCCTTGGCGGCGCGCAGGCCGTCGGTCAGCCAGTCGGTCTGGTGCTTCGTCGCCGTGATCTTCTTGGACTTGGAGAAAATCGGGGTTTCATCAGGCTCCAACGCGTAGACGATCTTGGACAGATCCTCGCGCAGGTTGGTGGTGATGGAGATTGCGGTCTGGGTGCCGGTAGGTACAGCCATTTGAATAGATCCTTCGGATTAAGACGTGTAGAACAAGCTGGCCAGGTCATCTGGGTCAGCCTTCCCACGCGTGTTGAGTTTTTTCAGGGCTTTGGCGTTTGCCTCGGCCTTGGGGTCTGACTTCACTTGTGTGCCAGCACTCAATTTCGGCTTAATCTCGGTCTTGCGTTTCATTACCACGGGTTTGGCCTCATACTGGGCTACCCGCGACGCATCACGCAACAAGAGCAGAAGTCGGTGGTCGGCGACTTGGTCGATCTCATCCTGGGTAAACCCGTAACGCTCAAGACCGACTTTGCTCATCGCTGAGATGTCGGCTTCCTTGGCGGCGGGGTCGCTCCATTCCGGTAGTTTCTCGTTTAGCATAACGAGCTCGCGTTGCAAAGTCTCTTGCTGCTGGCCCGTTGTGATCTGCTCCAGGAGGTTGGTGGCCTCTGACTGGCGCGTGCTCTCCTTCTGCCACCGGCCATAGGCCTGCATGAACGCGTCCGGCCGGCCGGCGTACTGCTCGGGCTTCGGCTCGACGGTTGTCGGGAGGGCGTAGTAGGCCAGGGCATCGCGTAGCTGCGTGAGCTGCGCCTCCTTGCCCTGGTTGAACTCTTGCATCTGGTTGGAGAGGGCCTGCGTCTTCTGGGTGTAGTCCTTCTGGCGCTGATACCCGGCGACGAGCTCGGTCTCCGAGACGTCGAACTCCGTGCCGTCGACCTTGACGGTCCACATGTTCTCGGGGTCTGCCTTCTGGCCTTTCAGCTCGGCGGCCTCCTCGTCTTCGTCGTCGCCCTCTTCGAGATCCTCGACTTCGGCGTCGTCCTCGACTTCGGCTTCATCCGGGACGATCTCCGCCTCCTCGACCTCGGGCTCGGGTGCGGCCTCCGGCTCCATGTCGGAGAACATCAGCCCGGCGAGCGTGTCGCCGTCGTCTACGTCAATGCTGCCCGCGCCGGCTTCGGCGGCCGGGGCGAGTGCCCAGCGGTTGCGGGTGAAGTGGCTCGTGAATGGATTGCTCATCAGCTTGATCCTTCTTTCTCTTCGTTGAAGGTCCGAATATCCCGGACCAGGTTGTCCAATGCCCACGCTTGGCGCAGGGCGTCTTGGCGTTTGTCGTCGGTCGAACTCAGGGCCGTCGCCTTGCGCACCAGGGTGGCGCGCAGCTCGTCGACGGCCTCCCCCGCCTCTTCGGTCGAGAAGAGGAGGAAGAGCTTGCGCTTGGTTAGGCTGGTCATGGTCACTTGATCATGCCCTTGACTAGGTCAGCCTCGATCTTGTCGCTGTCCGTCGCCATGTCGTGGCCGGTCTTGGCGGTCTTGAGCTCCATGTCCATCTGCTTGAGCTCGAGCTCCGTGCGCTTGATCTGCAGCATGACGGACGCCTCTTGCGCCTTGAACTCTGCGATGTCGCGGTCCAGGCGCATGCTCTCCGCCTTGAACTGGGCGTCCATCTGCATCTTAGCCTGGCGCTCCTGGCTCTGCGTCTGCTCGGTTTGCGCGTCGAGCTGGAGCTGCATCTCGCGCAGCCGCATCTCGGCCTGGGCTTTGCCCTGGTCCGTCTGCGCCTTGAACATGGCCGCCTCGGCTTTGCTCTGCTCGGCCTGCGCCATCGCCATCTGCGCCTCGACCATCGGATCGACGGGCGGCACGGCGTTGGGGTCGGGCGGCGGGATCGTGGCCGGATCTTGCACGAACGGCTCGATAGACTGCAGGCCCATCGACCGCACCAGGCGCTTGAGCGTCTCGTAAACGTGCTGCGGTGTCACGGACGGATCGCCCATTGCCCGCATCTCTTTCTGCTCGGAGTACAGCCACTGCAGCGCCTGGACGCGCAGCTCTTTGTCGTCCTTGCCCGTGCCGATGCGGACGGTCATGTCGGTGCGCTGCCGCCACTCGAGGGGGTTGCTCTCGATCCACTCGCCCTGGATCTTGAAGGCGAGCTCGCGGGACGGACCGCGCCGCATGTCGGCGTGCATCAGCAGGAACAGCTCGCGCAGCCCCGTCTCGGCGAAGGTGCGGATGATCATCCGCATGCGGGACATGCCGGCGTCCATGATGCGGCCGACGCCCTCGGACCCGATCTGCGTCTTGCTCAGCGTGTCCGCGCCCAGGCCCTGCGCGTAGCGTGTCACGCCGGCGCGCTTCTCGAGGTCGCTGTCTGCGCGGTCCATCAGGGGCAGGGTCTCGCCCAGGATGCTCGGGGACTTCTGCCAGACGATGGCGTTGGCCGCGTCCAGCGCGCGGATGGGCGCGCCGGGCTCGGGGTTGCCCAGGTCTTTGTACGTGTTCTCGCTCGCCAGGTCTTCGTTGATGACGGGGCGGGGGTTGTTGTTCTTGTACGCGTTGTCGAGCGTCTGACGCCACAGCACGGTCTTGAGCTGCATGCCGGACTTTGCCAGCTCCGCGACCGATCGGCCGACGTGGCGGTGCGGCACGATGTACGGGGTCCAGGGCGCGAACGGCACGCGCTCGACCTCTTCGATGGCCTCCTTGCCATTGCGCCAGCGCAGCACCTCCTTGCCGTCGGACGTGGTCCACAGCTTGATCAGGCGGTCGGGCTCGTCGTCCTTGAGCTGCAGGCGGACGTACGCCTCGCACAGCTCGAGATCCTCGTCGTCGTCGTCATCGCCGAAGTCGCCGTTGTCCACGGTGAAGTGGCGCGACGCCTCCTCCTGGTCCTCGACGGCCTTGGACAGGCTGTCGATGCTGTCCATGTGGAAGCCCATCGCCACGAGCTCGCCGCGCGACTTGCGTCCCCGGTGCCCGCAGACGGGGCAGCCCTCCAGCGAGATGCTGTTCCAGCGGTCGGAGATGAAGAACTCGTTCTGCGGGATCGCGGTGATCTCGTATTCCTTGGCCGTCTTCGTGCAGCGGACGCGCACGTCGATGGGCTCGGGCTCGCCGGTCTCCTGGTTGATGATCTGGATCGGCTCCTCGTACGCGCCGGCGATCAGCGCCTCGGCGTTCTCGATGCCGGTCAGCAGCTCGACCTCGTAGTCCGCGCCGTTGCCGGCGACCTGCTGGTAGACGGTCATCAGCTCCTGGAGCGTCAGATCCTCGTACTCTTCGATGGTGACGCGCTCCTTGCTGACCCAGCCGGCGCGGACGTACGCGTTCTGCTCGATCAGGCCGGCCTTGAACCAGGTCGCCAGGGTCACGAAGCTGTTGTGCTGCTCCCGGAAGATGTGGTGGACGACGGCCGTCTCTTCGCGCGCCTTGGCCTCGTCGTCGGGGCCGACGGGCGAGAAGTCGATCAGGTAGTCGTCGGAGGTGAAGATCTCCATCGCCTCGGCGAAGACGGCCTCGACCGTGTCGCTGACATCCGTGGACATGTACGCGCTGCGGCCCGAGGTCTCGTCCCCGTAGGGCTCGCCCATGTATCGGTCGAACAGCTCCTCGCGCACCAGGTTGGCGGTGGTCTCGAGCGCCGGCGCGAGCAGGTCAAGAGCCTTGTCGAGTTGGTCTTCGGTCATCTTCATTCTGCTACACCATGCTAAATGTGGGGGCGTCTAGAGCTTCACTACCACGGTTTCGTTTGTTTGTCAGCCTGGGGAAGAGCTCCGTGAAGCCCCACACCAATGCGTCGACGCGGTCGGGCGACCACCCCTGCTTGCTGCGGTCGAAGTCGATGGTCGTCGCCGCCATCTCGTCCACGAGCAGCGGGAAGTCTCCGAGGTGCGTGACCTTGCCCAGGTCGTACAGGGCGGCGATGGGCGCGGCGCGCGTGATCTTGTTGTCGCTGGCCCACACGCTCTTGTACCGGACGGTGCGGTCGCGCGCCTTGATCATGCTCTCGACCATCTGCCCGCCCTGGTTCCGCTCGGCGACGATCAGGTCCGCGTCCAGGGCGCGGTACAGGGCGACGGCCGCCGCGCTCCACTCCTCGGGCGTGTACTTGCCGCTGACGTCGTCGAGGACGTAGCCACGGCCGTCAGATCCGAGGGCGACGGCGACGATGCCGGTGCTGTCCGAGCCTGGGTTGTTGGATGCGGCGGGGTCGACGGCGACGATGATGCGGATCATCTCGACGGGGTACTTTCCGCCCGCCTTGAGATGCGCGACGCGGATCTCGTCCCGCTTCCACAGCGCGCCCTCGGCGTCTGCGCCGTAGTTGCCCAGCAGGAAGCGCGTGCGCGCGCGGCTGCTCAATGTGTCGAGGTCGTCGAGGTATTCCTGGGACAGGTTGTCCGCGTTCTCGCCGGGGTTGATCTGCACGAACTTGTACTGGTCGGGCTTGGCGAGGGGCTGGCTGGTCTCCGGGTCTTTGTGATCGACGAAGAGCTGGTAGGTCCAGTGGCGCGTCGTCGTGGGGTTGAGGTCCGCGTAGAACCGCTGCTGCAGCGTCTTGCCGTTGATCTTGGTCACCACCTGCGCCAGGCGCGAGCGCAGCAGCGTGATGGGGCCGTATGGCACCTCGCTGGCCTCGTTCACGTAGATGGTGCTGTACTCGCTGCCGAGGAGGCGCTCGACGGCGTCCTCGGTGTTCACGCCGCCGATCCAGACTTCGCTGCCGTTGTCGAAGATGTAGCGCCCGAGCTGGGCGTTGTACTCGGGGCGCGGCACGTCGGGGTACTTGGACGCCCAGCACTTTGGGAAGGTGTCCTGGACGATGGCGCGGACAGCCGAGCCGGCCGTCTTGCGGATGATCAGGTGCCGCGACCCCGGCGCGATCAGCGCGCGGTCGATGATGGCGGACACGAAGAGGAACGTCTTGCCGGATCTCGAGCCGCCGTAGAGCAGACAGAAGCGGCTGACCGTGGTCAGCAGCTCCTTCATGGCGCGGCGCTGTCCGGGATTAAAGATCATCGGCGGAGCCGTTGAGGATGATCGTGGTCTGCTGGGGTGCCTGCTTCTCGGTCTGGCCGAGGTGGTGCTTGCCGAGGTGCATGCTCATCGCGACGCTCGTCTCGGCCTGCTGGAACTGCAGCCGGCGCAGCGACTGCTTGCCCTGGCCGCCGTACTTCGCATAGAGGTCCGCAAAATTCTGCGCGCCGCGCTCCTTGAGCCGGCGGTCTAGCGTGTCGCCCGACATCTCCAGGATGCCGCAGATCTCCTCCTTCGTGCAGAGGATCTTGATCATGCCGATCAGGTTTTTGTACGTCGCGTCGGCGAGGGGGTCTTTAGTCACGCCCTTGGGGCCGGTCTTCTTGGCGGACGCCTTGCGCGCCGCGTAGGGCGTGCCGTCTTTCTTCAATCTGGGGGTCTTCGTCATATGCTTCACTGCCCTCCGCTTGGTGACGCGCTTTGGCGCATCATATAGCGTTTGGGGCCGTGTTGTCTAGTCTCGCAGGATAACGGTGGCCACGGACATGCCGGCGACGATCAGCAGGAAGACCACCAGGCCCGTCGGCGTGTCGGTCCCCGCCGTCAGGAACTCCGCCAGGATCGAGCTGAAGTAGCCGATGCCGCCGGCCGCGAGGATGAGTGAAGTCTTCATGTCGGTCTCCTTGGGGTTGGTGGTTTACTCTTGCAGCGGGCTCGCCGGGCTGTGCGGCGCGTTCGTCCACTTCTTGCCGTCCACGGTCAGGGCGACGCGGCCCGACTTGGTGAGCCTCCGCTCCGTGACCGTGCCGACGGCGTCGCAAGATCCGTCCGCCAGCGTCCAGCTTGCGTACAAGAACTGCATCCCGACAAACGTGTCACTGAAGGCGAGCCGCTTTGCGTGCTTCATGTCGATCTCCCGCAGGCCCTGGGCGGCGCTCACTGCGCCGCCCCCATGTATGCCTTGGCCAGCTTCTTGTGGTACGCCTTCAGAGCGGCGACCTTGCCCTTGCTCTCGGGGGCGTCGATCAGTGCCTCGACGCGGAGGATCTCCCGCAGGATCTCCACGCGGCTCACTGCGCCACCCCCGCGTCGGCCTTGAGGTCCAGGGCCTCTTCGATCCAGACGCAGACCCGCTCGCCGAAGGCGGAGCAGATGCTGGCGTGGACGCCGGCGGAGGACATGATGTTGTCCTCGACCCAGAGCATCTTGTCAGTCTCCTGGGCGTACGTCGCGGCGTTCTCTGCGGTGATGAAGGGGGCAACCAGGGCCAGTGCTTCGGAATATGTCATTGTGTCTCTCCTGTTTCTATATTTAAGATAGTACCCTTTGGTGGGGGCGTCAAGCCCCCGCCAGGATTATTTCTTGTTTGGGTACGTGCCGCGACGAGCCCACTCTTTTTCCAACTCATTAAGTCTAGCGGCGATTGCGTCGGTGCGGGTTTTCTCGTGAGCTTCGGCGGCCTTGTATGCTTCTGAGGTGTTCATTGTGTCTCTCCTTTTCCTACACCCAAGATAGTACCATTGAGATGTGGCGTCAAGGGGGTCTGTGTCCGTTTCACTTTGGTTTGCTATCCATAGATATAAATGCGCCCCGCCACTTATGCCTCCTACCCCTTCTTTCTATATATTATTTTAAATAGATATATATAAAAGTGAAACAGAAACAAAAGGAGGGGGCGGCCCATATAAATAAGGGCCGCCCGCGTGCGTCACTTTAATTCTAGTTTCCCTTTATCGGCACGATATTGGTGTCATCATCGTCCGGCTTGAGGCCGTGCAGAATTTTGCGTCGCCCCTCCTCGGTGCAGGACACGAAGTAATCGACGTTTTTAGACACAACTGACACGGAGCTTCTGCCGCCATCCGCGTCGGATGCGACCGCGATCTTCTTGCCGTGCAGGTACGCCCCCGCCCGCCGGCCGTTGTCGCCGACGAGGCCGGAGACGACGCTGCGCAGGCCACCGACCTTGGACTTGTCGCTGCCCGTCATCTCCAGCTTGACGGCCTTCTCGAAGTCCGACCGGCTCCAGCTCCGCCAGGGTGCGGCCTCGTCGATGACCTTCGCGATTGCGGCGTCCAGGTCCGTCTCGTTGGCCTCGAGCATCAGGTCGCGGCCGTCGAAGAGGGGGGCGTCCGTCAGCTCGGCCGTCACGGCCGTGCGATCCGCGCGCCGCGCGAGCGCCGCCCCGAGGCGCGTGTAGTCCTTGTCGGCGCACACAGCCTTGATGCGCGCGAGCAGGGGCTGGTTGTCGTGCAGCTTGCGGCCGTTGGTGATCACCGCGAAGCGGCGGTCGGCGGGGTCCAGTACGAGGGCGTCCGGGCCGTTGGTCGCGAGGATCGTCGAGACGTACGTCGTCGTGGTGTAGACCTCCTTGCCCTTGCGCTCGATGCTGACCTCGCTGTGCGTCGGATCGACCCGGTCCTTGAGCGTCTCGTAGCCGGACTTGCGCGTCCGGTAGTCGAGGCCCCCCATCTCGTTGGTGAACGTCATCAGGTTGCCCTCCAGGTGCTGGTTGAACCGACCGGAGAGGATGTTCGTCTCGGAGACGATCTGCGTGTACCCGTCCAGCAGCTTGCGCATGATGCCGAAGAAGGTGCCCCGCCCCGTCCCCTGGACGTTGGCCGCCACGAAGATCACGGCGCAGTTGCGGTTCTGTGGGTTGTGGTACTTGTCGGCGATCCACTGGTACAGCCAGTCGCGCTCGACGTCGTCGGGGACGAGGTGCCGCATGAAGTCGTCCAGGACGCCGTCCGCCTCGCGGTCTGACCCCGCCCCCAGATCGGGCAGGCCGAAGAAGGCGTTGGCGTACGTCGCCCCGAAGTCGTCCGTGAAGATCCGGCCCCGCGTCGGGTCGAAGCGCGTGCCGGAGATCGTGATCCGGTCGGGCTGCGCGGCCCACGCCGAGACGGGGGAGTATGACTTCGGGCCGCCGTTGGGGCCGGTGTACCGCAGGTTGTCCGCCAGCAGCTCGGTCTTGATCGTGGCCACGGCGACGCCCGACCAGATCCCGCTGCGGTCGTCCAGGCGCGTGACCGTCCCGTCCCGCCGGTTATACGCCAGGCTCTCCATCAGACCCCCGACGACCTCCTCGAAGGCGTCCGTGTCTGCTCCGGCCTCCGCAGCCTCGGCGAGGGTGGCGTCCACCAGGGCGGGCTTGATGCGCTTCAGCGCCGCCCCCAGATCCCGCGTCCGCGCGGCGCGCGCCGTGCCGTCGTACTCGGCCTCGACGTCCGCCGGCAGGTGGAGCTGGCCGGACTGGAAGTCGAAGACGGCCAGCGAGCCGTTGATCTCGGAGAGGGTGCAGCGCGTGCGGTTGTCGTGGTGCGCGCCGTCCAGGCACCCGCCGCTGCAGGACACGGCCTCCCCGCCCCGCACGGCGTCCAGGGCCTCCTCGTACGTCAGGTCGCCGTGCTTGGCCGTGCGGAAGATCGCGTCCACGCTCAGATCGAAGAGGCGGTCGGGCGCGCCCCGCCCGATCTTGACACTCTCCGAGGTCTCGACGCGGTGGAGGCGCTCGCCCAGGATGTCGGTCGCCCGCATCTGGATCTGCATGACCTCCTGCCACCGGACGAGGGGCAGGTCGCCGGGCGAGACGGTCGCGGGCGTCACGCGCTCGTGCCACTTGTACGACTTGGCCACCTGGCCGTCGGGCGCGTAGCTGTGCGGCCCGAAGAGGCCGAAGAACTTGCCGCCGTGCGCGCCGGTGTAGATCTCGAACTGGTTCTTGCCGCCCTCCTCGTCTACGAAGTCCGGCGAGATCAGGACTTTCGCCTCGATCTCGTCGGGGTCGCACCGCAGGAGCATCATAAACTTAGCGCCGCCGCTGTCGCGGATCGGCGCGGCGTCGGTGCGCGCGTCGCCCAGGACGCCCGCGATCATGGCGTAGATCGCGTCGGACGTCTCGTTGTCGGGGACGTCGGCGTCCAGGGCGATCATGCCCGCCCCCAGGCGGATGCCCGTGGAGACGGCCGGCATCTGCTCGCCGCGGATCGGGTCGAATTGCAGCATCGTCCAGGCGTCGATCATGTCGTGCGTGACGGTGCCCAGGTTGTTCCACTTGGGCAGGAAGATCTGCTTGCCGACCGAGGGGCGGACATCCCACCCCCGGTCGAGCATTGCGTGGCGTGTCTTGTCGGCTTCGGTTTTTTGGGTCTGCAGTGTCATTCGTTTTCTCCGCTTGTTCTAGGTTTGTGGTCGTGTTATTCGAGGACTTGACCGGGTGAGTTGCGTTAAATCGCGAGGGCCTCTCCCCCTTCTCTAGAGCTCCCCGGTCGCCACCCCCATCCTCCGAAGGATCTGCCGGAAGGCCTCCTCGCTCTTCATCTTCTCTTCGACCCTCGCGAACTTGAGGTCGTCGATGCTGGAGCGCGCCGAGATCCACCAGTTGTACATCTCGCGCGTCTGGCCGGGCCGGTCCATCCGCTTGACGACCTGGTCGTACAGCTCGCTGGACCATGTCGGGTGGTAGTGGATCATGTGGTGGCCCCCGAACTGGAGCTCGACGCCGTGTCCCGCCGATGCGGGGTGCAGCAAGAGCCTGTCTAGCTCGCCGGCGTTCCACGCGTCAATGGTCGCATTAGCTTCGGACGTCCCCACGCCCCCGCCCAGGAGGCCGACGCGCCGGTGCTTGAGGGCCTCCCGCAGTTGCGGGATCTCGGCGCGGAAGCCGTAGGTGATGATCGCGGTGTCGCCGCCGAGCTCCTCGTCGATCTCCTTCAACGCGTCCAGCTTGGGATTGCCGCGCAGGGGGATGGCCTCCCCGCCCTCGCCGTAGGCGAAGCCCTGGACGATCTGCGCCAGCTTGCCGGAGACGGCACCCTGCGACATCGCCTCGATGATCTGCTCCGCCCGCCCCCGCCCGACGATCGTCATCATCTCCGCGACCAGGTTGGACGTGTGCGCGACCTGCTCGGCCGTCAGGTCGACGTACCGCACGAAGTCGGCCCCCGTGTTGAGGCGGGGCTTCACCAGGTCGTCCACCGGCCCGTAGACCATCCACTCCTGGGCGATGCGCTCCAGCCGCGGCACGCAGAAGGCGTGGGCCTGCCACTTATACCCCTGGAAGTCGAGCGGGAAGAAGTTCTGCTTGCGCCAGTCCGTGAACGAGGACACGCCCCACGCCATCTTCCCGCCCACGATCTTGATCGGCAGGAAGAGATCCTCCACGCCGTTGGGGCGGGGCGTCCCCGTCAGCCCCCAGACGCCGTTGAACTTGTGCGAGATCTTCATCAGCTCGCGCCCCCGCTTGGACGTCGGCGACTTGAACTTGCTCATCTCGTCGATGCCCAGGGCGATCCGGGACAGGTGCCACTTGTTGGCCACCAGGTAATCGACGAGCCACTTCACGTTGTCGATGCTGACGACGAACATGTCCGCGTCCGACATCATCAGCCCCGCGCGCCGGGCGGGCGTGCCGGTGACGGCGACGACCCGCATGCCCTGCAGGTGCGACCACTTGGCGGGCTCCTTGGGCCAGACGTTGTCCACGACGCGCGCCGGGGCCAGCATGATGCCGACCTCGACGAGGCCGTCCGCGATCATGTCCCGCAGGGCGGTCATGTACGCGGCAGTCTTCCCGCCGCCCATGCCCAGGACGGCGATGCCGCTGGGGAAGGACTTGATCTCGTCGATCAGGGCGAGCTGCGCGGGGCGCAGGTCTCCCCGGCTACGCAAAGTATTCATCTATCTCTCCTTTGTTTTTTAGGGACACGACCTCGTGGCCGTGCCCCGCGAGCCAGGTGTGCCACCGATGCTGCATCGGCGAGGTGACGCCGCCCTTGGGGCGCTTGACCTCGACGAACACCGACCGCCCGCCCGGCATCAGGCACAGCCGGTCGGGGATGCCGACGAGGCCCTGCGGGTTTAGCTTGATGCACCGGCCGCCGCGCGCCTTGACGACGTCGGCCAGGTGTTTCTCTACAGACTGTTCTCTCATGTTGGTACTATAGGCTGCGCGGGCGGGGGTTGCAAGATGGTGCTAGTACCTTTATGTCAGTACCAGACACCCACACCAGCACAGGAGGCCGACATGGCCACGAACCTAACGAAGCAAGTCAAGATCTACCTGCCACCCGAGACCGACGCCGAGCTGGCGAAGCTCAAGGCGATGACCGGCCAGAGCAAGAGCGAGACGATCAACCTGCTCGTCGTGCAGTATCTCCCGAAGATCCTGGAGAAGGCCGAGAAGAAAAAAGCAAAAGGGGTCTTGCGTCCCAGATCATAGGGTACTATGTAGGGTACTAGAGCAGACGAGGAGAGACACGATGACCACATATCTCGCAGACCCATCCACAGGCGGAACCGCCGAGAGCGTCTACGTCACGACGCTGGACGGCGACGAGATCGGATCGTTCCGCGCCGACAAGTGGCGCGACGAGCTGGTGGACCGCCTCACCAAAGAGCACGGCAACTTTTTCGCCATGTTCTCCGGCGGCACCCTCGACGGCTTCGACGCAATTTAACCCAACTACAATCTGGAGAGATACAATGAACGAACGTGACACCTGCAGCGACCAGACGAGCCTGGACATGGAAGACCTGATCGAGACCGTGATGTTCGAGCTGCACACCACGCGCCGAGAGGCGATGCTGTGGATCGAGCGCAACGACGCCGACATGGGCTACGGGGGAGAGATCTGATGGACAACCTCAGCACCTACGACCGCGTCGCCTGCGTCATGCACGGCATCGTCACCGCAACCCTGACCGCCGGGCTGCTGTGGAACGCACCCCAGATCCTGCGGGTGATCCAGCTCTACGCAACCGGAGAAGTACAGTGAGAGACCGTGACACCTACGCCGACCGCACCGCCGGCTACGCCCTCGTCGCCGCGACTTTCGTCTTCGCCTGCGTCGTCTGGTACTTCATCACGATGGGCGTGATCGTGGTCGCCAAGAAGGCGGCCTGCAAATGGCAGAACATTGGCCAGACCTGCCTCGTGGTCGTCGCGCCGGAGGAAGTACAGTGAGCAATACCTACAAGCAGCGCACCCCCAAGCAGTACGCGCGCCGGTACATCATCGACAAGTGCGGCCTAAAGCAGGGCACCATGACTAACGTCTGCGACGCCTGCAGCGATGAGGTCTACGCGTGGATGGTTAATCAGACCGCGAAGGGCGGGTACAGATCACTCGCCGAGTTCATCGCCGACATCGCCGTCGAGTATTACTTCGACGAGAAAGCACAGTGAACTTGTTGCTGCCCGGGTTTGAGGCCTGGCGACGCGACACCAAAAGGAGAGACAACGAGATGACACAAGCCACCCCCACAGAGCACTCCCGCCTCGTCGGCGGATCGACCGCCGCGCGCCGCATCGGGTGCCCCGGATCTCACAAGCGGGAGCAGATCGCGCCGCGCAGCAAGGGCTCGTCCTACGCCAGGGAGGGCACGCTTCTCCACGAGATGATCGCCGTCGTCTTGGACAAGGGCGCAACCCCCGAAGACCTGCTGCCGTTCACCTTCACGCAGCCCGCCAAGGGCGTCGAGGAGGAGTGGACGCTGACCGTGGACCACGCCCTGTGGGATCGCCTGGGTCAGGCGGCCCTGGACATGTTCGACACCTTCAGCGCCGTGCATGAGGAGGCGGAGGGCTACCCCTTCGACTACATGGTCGAGGAGAGCGGCGAGTTCCCCGGCATCCCCGGGGCCTTCGGCACCTCGGACGTACCGTTCCGGTGCGGCGACGTCGCCGGGATCGTGGACTGGAAGTTCGGCCGCAACTACGTGAGCCCCGTCGAGAACAAGCAGCTCATGTTCTATTTCGCGGCGATGCGTGAGAAGTACCCCGCGTTCTTTGAGGGGGCGACGCGCGTCATGCTCGTGATCTGCCAGCCGCAGACAAACGACGAGGAGCTCGCGATCTGGGAGACGACGAACGCCCGCATCGACGACTACGTGCTCGAGCTGCAGGCCGCCGTCCAGGCCGCCGGCCACGACGACGCCCCCATCGCTCGGGGTGCGTGGTGCGCCTTCGCGGACTGCAAGGCCGTCTGCGAGCTGCACGTCGGGGCGGCGGCCACCCTGGCCGGCAAGCTGGACGACATCCAGGCGCGCCGGGATCTGGGCGCTGCCGGAGCCGTCACCGACATCGGCGACTTCCTGGGCGAGGCGATGGAGCTGGGCGAGATGGCCCGCGACTGGGCGGCCCACATCGCCGTCCTGTCGCAGGAGCGCCTCGAGGCCGGCCTGCCGGTCGCCGGGTACAAGCTCGTCGCCAAGCGGTCGTCCGGCCGGACGTGGAGCGTCCCCGACGAACAAGTTGTCAGTCGCCTGCGTTCAAGGGGCTTGAAAGCGGCAGAGTACTATGTCAAGAAAGTTATCACGGCCCCCCAAGCGGAGAAGGCCTTGAAGAAGATCGGCAAGGAGTTGCCGGAAGAGATCGTCACCATGAAGGACAGCACTGGCTTCACGTTGACGAGGGAAGGTGATCCCCGCACGAAACAGGACACCACATCAGAAAAAGCGGCTGCGCTCGGGGTTGCGCTGCTCGCGAAAACAAAGGGATTTGCATAATGGCAAACGCAGTAAGCACGACAGCAGCAACGGGTCTCGGCGCGATTGCAAAGGGCCTCCAGCGGGCTAAGACACAGATGCCCTCCTTCGGCGGGAAGCAGTACCTCAAGTTCGCCAAGGACGGCGAGTGGTCCACGGGCCGGGGTGGCGACGACATGACCGGCGAGAAGATCGTCGTGAACCTGGCCAGCCTCAAGAGCGGCTACGTCTGCTGGACGAACTACGCCCCAGCCGACAAAAAGAAAAACGAAAAACTGGGCGAGGAGATGCAGCTCTCGACGCTGGGCACCATCGACCCGTCGAGCCTGCAGGACCACGGCTGGGAGTGGAAGCAGCAGCAGTCCTTCGAGGGCCGTTTCCTGAGTGGCGCGAAGGCCGAGTTCGTGTACGTGACCAGCGCCCTGGGCGGACTGGAGGCGGTCGACACGATCATCACGGCGTGCCTGGAGCGCCTGGGCGAGGGCGAGGAGACTTTCGTCTTCCCGGTCGTCACGCTCAACACGGACTGGTATGACCACCCCCAGTGGGGCAAGACCTACAAGCCCAAAATGGAGATCACCGCCTGGGTGAACGAGGACGGCGACCCCGAGGGGTCGGTGAAGTCCAAGGGCAAGGGCAAGGCCGAGCCAGAGATCGAGGCCGAAGAGCCGGAGGCTGAAGAGCCCGAGGCCGACGCGCCGCCAGTGCGCCGCCGCCAACGATAAACGACAACGCGGGGCGGCACACTGCCGCCCCTCTTTCATATCTAGGCTGGAGAGCACACCATGCACGACCTGACAGACTACATCCCCTATGACGATTTTTGCTTCATCGACTGCGAGACGCGCAGCGCGCCCGGCCAGGACGACCCCCGCTGGGAAAGCATCCTGACGACCAGCACCGATCGCTACAGCGACAACGCCTGGCCGATCATCATCACCTGGGCCTTCGGCGTGGATGGCCCCGTCCGTCGGTGGGTGAGCCGGGACATCACGCGCCCGCCCGAGCGCGCGGATCTCCCGCCCGAGCTCCTGGAGTGGGACGGATACTTCGCCGCCTGGAACAGCGGCTTCGACCGCAAGATCCTCCGCCCCCACTTCGGCCCCGATGTCGGCGACTGGCTGGATATGATGGCGCAGGCCTCATACAACAACATGCCCCTGGGCCTGGACCGCGCCGCGAAGAGCTGCGGCCTGGAGGGCAAGATGGAGAAGGGCAAGGCCCTCATCAAAATGTTCTGCACGCCCGACGGCGCGACGCCCGAGGAGCAGCCCGAGGCGTGGGACCAGTTCTGCGTGTACGCGGACGTGGACGTCGAGCAGATGCAGGCCGTGGCCAAGGGATCGCTGCCCGTCCCCTATTCGATCTGGCGGGAGCTGTGGACGTCGGAGCGCATCAACGACCGGGGCCTGCCGTACGACCGCGAGATGGCGGCGGGCGGGGCGGCCATCGCCGACGCCTACGCCGACCGCCTGTCGGCCGTGATGACCGAGATCACCGGCGGCGACATCACGTCCCCAAAACAATTTGTCCGGCACCGGGCGTGGGTGTGGGAGCGCGTGCGCGGCAACCCGTTCCTGGCGCAGCACATGATCATCGCCCAGCGCACGGTCGAGGGCGTCGAGGAGTTCGTGCTCAAGATGGACCGCCCCCGCATCACGAAGATGCTGGCGGCCCTGGAGACGCTCAACGAGGGGGAGGGCCTGACGGACGAGGAGTTCGCCGTCATGCAGCTCCTGACCGAGCGGGAGTATGGCGCGAGCGCCGCCCCCGCTAAGTTCACGAAGATGCTCGCGATGGCCAACAAGGACGGCCGCCTGACGGGCCAGTACGTCTTCGCCGGCGCGACGCAGACGGGCCGATACAGCTCGCGCGGCGTGCAGCTCCACAACATGACCAACCGCCCCCTCGGCGATCTGGAGATGGAGGAGGGCGTCGCGTTCCTGATGATCGACGGCGAGGACATCGACGTCTTCGCGGCGGCCGTCGGCAACGTCGGCAAGGGCCTCTCGCTGATGATCCGCCCGACGATCACGGCCGGCCCCCGGAAGATCCTGGTGTGGGGCGACTGGGCCAACGTCGAGGCGCGCGGCCTGCCGTGGCTCGCCAAGGCCGAGAAGCGGCTGGACGTCTTCCGCGCCATCGACGCCGACCCCGAGAACACGCCCGACGTCTACCTGCAGGCGGCCGCCGGGATGTACAACATGGACGCCGACAAGCTGCTCGAGGGGCACAAGGCCAAGGACAAGGACGTCAAGGGCCTCCGCCAGAAGGGCAAGATCGCCGAGCTCGCCCTGGGCTTCGCGGGCGGGGCGGGCGCGCTCCAGTCGATGGCGGCGAACTACGGCATGTCGTTCGGCGCTGACGAGGCGCAGGACATCGTCAACCGGTGGCGCGCCGCCAACGCCTGGGCCGTCGAGTTCTGGGACGAGGTGTGGGCCGCGTTCCTGGGCGCGGTGCAGAACGTCGGCACGCGCCACGACGCCGGCCGCGTGTCATACGAGGCGATGCACGTCGGCGACCAGATCTGGGTGGCGTGCTACCTGCCCGACAACCGCCCGATCTTCTACCGCAACGTGCGGGAGCGGATCGACATCGAGTACGACGCCTTCGACGCGGACGTCGTGGTCTCCCGCACCAGCAAGCTGTCGTTCGAGGGCGAGGCGGGCGTCAAGTTCCTGTGGAAGGGGATACTCGTCGAGAACGTCACGCAGGCCACCTGCGCGTCGATCCTGCGCGAGACGCTGGGCCGGCTCGAGGACGAGTACGACGCCAAGTACATGCCCGTCGTCGGGCACACGCACGACGAGATCATCCTCGAGGTTGACGTCATGGCCGTCGCCGAGGCGTCGTTTAACCTTGAGAGGGCCATGCTCCACCCCTCGCCGTGGCTCGGCGGCCTGCCCCTGGGCGCGGACATCAGCGCGCACAAATGGTACTCGAAGGCCGTTGACTAAGACGCCGCCCGCCCCCACAGTACCCAACGACATCAGAAGGAGAAACACGATGGACGACAGAACACAGCTCAAGATCAGCATCGCCGCGATAGCCCAGGGGCCATTCGTTCAGCGCGCCAACACGCGGGACGCGGATCTGACCGATCTGCAGGAGCTCTTCCCCGCCCTGGCGCAATGGTTCGAGGAGGTGCAGGCCCTGCGCGAGCTCGTCGAGGAGCTGCAGGAGCAGATGAAGACCACCGCGTGCCACTGCGTGACCGAGCTCGAGACGACACCGAAGGGGGGCAAGTGACATGCACCGAGACCAGATCCTAGACAGCGCCAAGGCCCTGATCAGCGGCGAGCGCGACGGCGAGTACGGCGACCCGCGCAAGAACTTCGAGCTGATCGGCGCGCGGTGGAGCCAGATCCTGGGGGTGACCGTCGATCCGTGGCAGGTGGCGTTGATGATGGCCGACTTGAAGATCGCGCGCGCCATCACCGGCAAGCACAAGGACGACACCTTCCTGGACCTCGTCGGGTACGCGGCCATCGCCGGCGAGCTGGCGGGTCCGCCGGTGAATAGCTGGCCCACGATCCCCAGCCCGCCGCCCATCAGACCCTGGCCGGTGGAGTTCTGAGCGCCGCGCAAATAAAAGTACCCAGGGGGGTTGCGCCGCCCCCCGAAGGGTACTAACTTAAATACAGACGAGAGAAACAAAGGAGAGACACAATGACATACGCAGAAGCAGTTCAAGAGCGCGACTTCCAAGGTGGTGCCTTCCTCGTAGTCAAGAGCGTCCGCTGGGACGGTCTGGAGGATCACATGGTCCTTCGCGGAGAGGCTGACCTGGCCAACTACCGCGACGGACTGAAGAACTGGGACGTCAAGATCACCGTCGTCGCTTGAAGATCGCCGGGGGAAACCCCGGCACCACACAAACCAAAACGGAGAGACAAAATGACAAACGAAACCAACACAGCCCCGGCCGCCGCGGGCATGCGAAAGGTGCGGATCACGCACATCATCGCGAGCGGCTCCGCCTTCGGATACGACGAGGGCGGCGCGGCCGTCTTCCTCCCCGGCGCGCAGGCGAAGCCATACAACCTGGCCGTCTTTAATATCGTGGAGGGCTTCTGCATCCCCAACCCCATCCTGCCCACGAAGGCCGACGCCACGCCCCTGATGATGACGAAGATCCGCTCCGTCGTGGACGAGAGCAAGATCTTCATCCCGTCCCCGGTCGAGGCGGTCGCGGCCGTTGAGGTCGTCGAGGAGGCCGTCGAGGCAGACGCCGCCACGTTCGAGCCGTTCGACGAGCACAGCGTAAAGCTGACGCAGGCCGCCGCGATCAGCCTCGCGGACTGGGCGATGGGCATCCTGGGCACCGCCGGCATCCGCCAGGTCTTCGAGGAGATCTACGGCTTCACCGCCGGCACGGCGACCCTGGGGCAGCTCGGCGATCCTCGCTGGGACAACTACACTGCGCTCAACAACGCCCTGCGCAAGCTGCACAACGACGGCTCGCTCGGCATGATCTCCTTCACGAAGCCCGCCGGCAAGAAGTCCCGCGTCCTGTGGTGCCTGCCCGACGAGCTCGAGACCGCCTTCGACGAGGTAGCGGCATGAGCGCGGAGACAGAGACACGCGCAGACCTGGCCTCCTGGGTCGCCCACCTGTCCCGCCAGTACGCCGCCATCGTTGACGAGTTCGGGACGGGCACCCGCCCCTCCTGGGTCAGCGCGGAGCTCGCCGGCCTGGGCAGCTCCATCGACAACGCCCGGACGCGGCTGAAAGATCTCGAGGCGTCCACCCCCACCCCAGAAAGGACCACCCCATGAAGACCCTGTTCGCCACAACCATCCTCGCCGCTGTCATCGCGTCCAGCGGCCACGCCGGGGGCCTCGCCCCGCCGATCATAGAGGCACCGCAAACCGCGCCCGCGCCCGCGCCCGCCGCCAACTGCTTCTGGTGCCTGTTCAGCCCGGCCGCGCCCTTCGAGCGTAACAACGACCGGAACGACGACCCGCGCCCGGTGACGACCACGG
>TARA_R110000737_G_scaffold258388_2_pt1 | contig 20239 bp, 20 predicted proteins | sample TARA_R110000737 | Tara Oceans TARA_R110000737 (sample SAMEA4398027) | marine metagenome | biome: Polar Biome; feature: [SRF] surface water layer (ENVO:00010504); material: water (ENVO:00002006), including particulate matter (ENVO:01000060) such as... | depth 5 m | reverse complement strand
CTGGTCGATCCAGTTAATTTAAACACTTGTTTAAATTAACTGGATAAATTAATCAACTTATTATAGTTGAACTGTTAAAAAGTTGACTCGCAATAACCGATAACTACGGCCTTAATTTTACTGGCTAATAAACTTATCTATTAGCCTAGCGGCTTGTTCTGCTTGTTCCATATGGACATGATGGCCACCATGCAATTTATTTACCTGTAACATTCTAAACGACGAAGCAAAGCATTTTAAACCTTGAGTAACCATTTCCATGCCTTTGCTACCGTAAAGCAATTGTACCGGTGTAATGATATCAGTAACGATCTGTTTAGCCTGCGATTCGGAAAATCGATAAGGAGAAATTGCCCTTAAACGATTGTCAGAGCGCCAAATAAAACCAACCTCGGTTTGCTTGATACCCCGTTTAACAATGAGCGCTGCATTTTCTCTCGTTAGATCTGAGACTAACATCCTAGCAGCAATGGCCGAATCAATACTAGCATGATTATTTTTCGGTTTTACATGTCGAGTTAATCGACTTAACATGCCTTTGCGTAATTGCTCAGTGGTGGTTTCGGCGTCTGAGGTTAAAAAACCTAGGGTATCGATCAAAGTTAATGATTTAACATGTTCCGGAAATGCGCCGGCAAAAGCTGATGCCACCATTCCCCCCATAGAGTGAGCAACAATATCAATCTTTTGCCATTGTTGTGAACGAACTAGGCTAATTAAATCGTAAACCCAATCTAAAAAGTGATAATGCGCATCTGCACTGCGGTGACTCGATAATCCATGCCCAGGCCAATCAATAGCAATAACATGATAATTTGCTAAAAATGGCATCAAGGGTTGAAAACTTGCGGCATTATCAAGCCAACCATGTAAACACAAAAGCATTGGCCCCTGTTTATTGCCATTACTTATGCCGCTAATTATTTGGCCATTAACCTCAAATTCAACTGTTTTAATGGCCGTAGAGTCTGACATAACTTTCCTTTATTAATCTAGCCGCTATTAAAAATCGCGCGATAAACTATCCTCAATAAAAACTTATGTCTAACGCCTGTTCTTCAACGACATCTTACTGAGTCGGTAGGTCGCGAATAAGGCTGTTGTAAACCAGATCACCACCCAGATTATTTCTGGCACATAGGTTAGCTCTGCTAAAGCGGCACCGTCACCTCGTGCTTGTCCATCAAGTAAATAAAGCGGACTCATTAAACTGTTAATTAACACTAATAATCCGGTCAGTTGTAATAGCTTTTGTAGGTATTGTTGTGATGAATACTTTAACTGCGCTAAAACCAAACAAAGTAAGACTAAAACAATAAATAAGGTTAATAAATCTCGCACCCACAACAAAATACTACAGGCGAGTAAGATGACTAACAGTACAGAAAAAACTTGTGCTATTTTTTGGTGGGTAGAAGCTAAAAAATAGAGTAGACAACCCCATAATATCGCCCCGCCATAACCCATTAAACTGATGAAAAATGCTGAGCCTCCACGGGTCGTACACAATCCAGCACCATTAGGGAAAAGTTGGATTTTTATAATACTTCCGCCGGTTAACAGCGCGGTTAAGCCATGGCTAATTTCATGAAAATAGCTTTCTAACCATTTAAATGGAATGGAAATAAAAGGCAATTGTAAAATAATAACTGCGGTGACCAAGATTAGCCAAAATTGATATTTCTGACTAAAGCTCAATGGTGCTTTTTCAGAGCAAGTATAAGATGTTTTATTTGATAACTCAGGCAAATAAGTCAACGCCAAAAATTTGTTGAATGCTATCGCGCTGGGCAATTGCGTCAATAGACTGATAGGCAGCGACAGCCGATTGATTTTGATTCGATGGCAAATCATAACCACTATTATAGCTATTTTGCTGGTTACTTTGTGGGTTACTTACTTGTCGGTTATTACTAATATCACTCGGCGGTACCTGCTCACGTTCTATTAACGCAATAGCCTGTTCATCAATATCGAGGCGTTGGCGCGTATTAATATCGGCTTGTGACTTTTGAGTTTGACTGTCTTCATTGCTAAGGTTTTCACGCGCAAGTGCTCTGGTACGTTGCTCTTGAGCTTGTACAGAGGAGTTATTTCCCAACGCAATCGGAGCTTGGGAAGCTAAATTGGCAGAATTATTGACTTGCATAGTAAGTAATTTAGCAAATTTTTAGTCAAGGTGAAAACTATTTTTTAGAAAGTTATTCACAACAGCGACATTGAAGGCATTAACAAGGCTATTGATATGCTGCTTAGCGGGCATATCAATATGTCGAGTAACTAATTTTTTCTTTGGGTAACTAACGCCCAGGGAGTTTCTGCCATGAGACAGTATCACGAACGTATTTAGGTTGAGCGTGTTCAGCGTCAACACAGTGTTGCGTAAAATCAACTTCGCCGATAGCTAACATAGCTAAGGCCGTTGGAAACAAAATTTCAGGCGAATCTGCATTGGACTTTAATGCTGCCAATGCTGGATAAGCATCCCAACCTGTTCCAACACCATAAGCGGGTATTTCTAAGTCTTGATAGTATTGTGCAACAAACTCAGGTTTTAACACGGTTTCTTCAGTTTTCGCTTGCATGATGCCGAGCTCATCAACTTCAAAATAGCAGGTATAAACTTCAGACATGCGCGCGTCAATTGCCGCGATAACTTTACCTTGACCATGGTCATTATAGGCTTGTTGTGCCATCGCTTGTAGGGTAGAGACACCCCGTGCAGGCAAATGAGTGGAAAACGCTAAACCTTGCGTTACGCCAATACCAATTCGAACGCCGGTGAAGCTCCCAGGCCCTTGGCCAAAAATAATGCCATCAAGCTCGGTTAACTTGACGTTTGCTTGCTTTAACACGCTATCAATCATAGGCAGTAAACGCAAACTGTGTGACTGAGGACACAGTTCATATTCACTAAACTGCTTATCAAAATATTTAATTGCAACTGAACAAGCTTCAGTTGAGGCATCGATGGCCAGAAAATTCACGTCAAAAACCTTTTAAAATTACTGTCATTATTTATCGGACAAGTTTAACATTATTTTGTGTTAATCCCAGAAAACTTTGCTCTTAGCAAGGCCAAATTTAGATAGGTTTTATTCGCGTTCAACAAGTTGTGCTAGAAATGTCGCCGCTTGGTTAATATCTCGACTGCGTTTCATGTCAGGTAGGCTCTTAAGAAAAACCTCTCCGTAAGGGCGATTAACCAATCTATCATCGCAAATAACCAGTATGCCATTATCATTAACATCGCGAATTAATCGACCTACCCCTTGTTTTAATGCAATAACCGCTTGAGGCAATTGAATTTGTGCAAACGGGTCTTTGCCTTGGCGTTTTACATCTTCACTACGTGCTTGTAATAAAGGGTCGTTCGGTGAAGCAAACGGTAGTTTATCGATGATCACGCAGGTGAGTTTATCACCCCTAACATCAACTCCTTCCCAAAAACTTGCCGTCGCTAGCAGCACAGCACTACTTTGCTCAACAAATTCTTCTAATAATTTTCGCTTGCCCATTTGTCCTTGCACCAGCAGTGGATTATCAATGCTTTCAGCCAATAATTCAGCAACTTGATGCATAACACGGTAACTGGTAAATAACATAAAGCAAGCCCCCGCACTGGCGGCAATTAAAGGTATCGCCAGTTCACTTAACGCTTTAGCGCGATTCATATCATTAGCTGCGGGCAAATAACGTGGAATAATTAATTGTGATTGTTTGGCATAATCAAACGGACTATCTAGTAACAAGCTTGCTGAGTGCTCCAAGCCCAAATGACTCGAAAAATGTTTGAATGCGCCATCAACGGCAAGTGTGGCAGAGGTGAATATCCAGCCAGCTCCTGACTCTTTTACGTAACTGCCAAACTTATCCGCGACTGATAATGGCGTTTTGTGCAGTACAACATGTCGTGGCGTAGTTTCATACCAAAAACTCATGCCCATGGCATCTACATCAGCCATCACTTCATATTGCGCTAATAAATTTATCGCTCGATCAAAACAGTTATCAATGGCTTCATTGCGTGAAACACAAAGTTTGATCACTTGATAAAGAAAGTCTAAATCTGTTTTTAATAACGTAAAGGCATGGGAAAAATTTTGCTGCTGATGTTTTTCGCGCCAATTGCCTCGCTCGGGATCATAATTAAATAGCAAGCGAAATTCTTGACTGGTTTTTAACAACTTATCTGCGGCTTTACCTAGTTGCTTTACGTCGGTTAATTCTGAACGATACACCTGAAGAACATCACTACAAAGGTCAAGTAACTGTCGGGTAGAAAAGGCCTCGCCAAAATATTCACTGGCTATATCGGCAATTTGATGGGCTTCATCAAAAATCATCACGTCAGCTTTGGGTATTAACTCACCAAAACCGCTATCTTTTAGTGCCATATCAGCAAAAAACAAATGGTGATTTACCACAACAAGATCAGCATCAATTGCTTTTTCTCGTGCTTTTATTAAATAGCAGTCATCAATATTAGGACAGTCTTTGGCGAGACAATTATCAACGGTACTGGTAACAAATGGAAAAACAGCTGAGCCTTCCATGACATTGACCACTTCACCGATATCGCCGCTTTGTGTACCATTGGCCCAAGATCTAATGTTGACAAAATCAGCCAATGTTTGCGCATCAAGTTGACCACGTGATTGTTGATATTGCTCCATACGATATAAGCAAAGATAGTTAGATCGCCCTTTTAATAAGGCGACTTGTGCATTGCTGGCGAGTGCTTTACGAATTAACGGTAGGTCTTTATGAAATAACTGTTCTTGCAGGTTTTTTGTCCCAGTGGAGACAATGATTTTTTTCTGCCCGGCATTATCTTCAGCACTGGCTTTGTTCGCCAGTAACGCTGGAATTAAGTAGGCGAATGTTTTACCTGTACCTGTGCCCGCTTCAACAATTAAGGAGCTTTTTTGGCTAATCGCTTTAGCCACTTCTAATGCCATATCAAGCTGAGCTTGGCGCGGCGAAAAGCCATTAATGACTTTCGCTAAAGCACCTTGATGTGAAAACGCATGTTCGACAGCACTCATGGAGGTACGACATAGATAAATTTGCGCTCATTATAATCATCACAGACAAAAATAACAGCAGAAATGAATTGGCTTTAATGCAATAACCTGGAAAGAGGATGCTGTTAGATAAAAATATCTAGATGAGGTTTATCAGCTTCATCTTCGGGGCTGATTTCACTGTCTTCAAAAACATCAATAAGTTGACCCGCATGATCTGGCAAATCCAGTGTTGATTCAATAACCTCAGGTGTTACATTATCGGTATTTTCTTCTTTATCAGGCGCCTTATCAGCTGTCGGTTTTTTAAAATACAACGCGTGCTCTTCAACATCGCCAATATCATCGGAGACCGCATTGGCGCCAGCACTTTTCTGTAACGCTTTAACTTTTAGATTGGCCGGTTTGATAGGTACAGGAACAACACGTGTTAAGGCGGTAGTAAAAATGTCCATGGTTATGTCCCTGCTTTGAATATAATCGTTATATCGGCAATATAAGTCTGTTCTTTAATTTAGTAGCGATTTCCCTCTTAGAACAAAACCATACTAACTTAGTTCAAAATATAATATCGAGTTAAAATTAAACACTTGCTCTGTGCTAAAAATCAACGTAATGTAAAAAAGTAAATTAAAGTAACTACTTTAAAAAGCCCTCTGGCTTGAGTAAACGATTGAAAAGTAGTCTTTAATGAAAAAGATAAATAGTAAATAACTTACACCAACTTTATTAAAATACTAAAAGAGTAATTAAACATGACTTTAAACCTGATTGCCATCCAACACCATCATCATACGGATTAGCTGCTCAGGTTTATTCGCTGAGGGGCTTTGAACCTTTCAGCGGTGTAAGATAAATAAAAAATAATGTCTAAACCCCCGAAAGAGTTCGTCTCTTTCGGGGGTTTTCGCATTTTTATGGCTTTAGAATTGTATATACAGGGTGATTTTTGCCATAAAAAGCGACTAAATAGCACAAAAAAATTAAAATTTAATAGGATAAATAACATGACTACAGAACCACGTTTACGCATTGCAATGCAAAAATCAGGACGCTTAAGCGACGATACTCAAGCGTTATTAAAACGTTGTGGCCTTAAGCTTAATGTTTCTGATCGCCGCCTACTCGCTCATGTTACTAATATGCCGATTGATATCATGCGTGTACGCAGTAGCGATATTCCAGGTTTGGTCATGGACGGTGTTTGTGATTTAGGCATAGTGGGTGACAATACCTTAGAAGAAGCAGCATTAGAGCGCGCTTTAATGAACCAAAAATCAAAATACATTCGTACCTCTGGTTTAAACTTTGGCAGCTGTCGTTTATCAATAGCAATGCCAGATGGCTTTAATTATAACGGTATAAAAAGTCTTGATGGCCTAAGATTTGCCACGACTTATCCGCAATTACTTAACCGTTTTGCCAAGAAAAATGGTATCAAGGTCGAATTTTGCTTACTAAAAGGCTCTGTGGAAGTCGCGCCTCGTGTTGGCTTATCTGACGGTATTTGTGACCTCGTATCAACTGGCGCAACATTAGAAGCTAACGGACTCGTTGAAGTAGAAGAAATTTTTCAATCGAAAGCGTCCTTAATTCAAACGGCCAATGCCTTAGTACCAGCGAAACAAGCAATTCTTGATACCTTGTTACCCCGTATTCAAGGCGTGATGAAAGCCAAAGAAAGTAAATACATTATGCTACACGCGCCAAAAGATAAAATAGCCCAAGTGAGTGCGCTTATGCCGGGCAAAGAAACCCCGACTATACTGCCATTAGCGGGTCGTGAAGATCTCGTTGCCGTGCACGTTGTGGCAACAGAAACCTTTTTTTGGGAAACTATGGAGCAACTTAATGCGCTAGGTTGTAACTCTATTTTAGTCATGCCAATTGAAAAAATGATGGGCTAACCATGAGCATAAACAACCAAGGCATTAACAGCCTTAAAGACCTTATCGTTTGGGAAGATTTATCTCGTGTCGAGCGTAGTTTTGCACTCGCTCGGCCCGCTATTGCAGAGAGTGCCTTGTTATCGCAACAAGTTGAAAATATTCTTGCCAATGTCAGAACAAATGGTGATAACGCTTTATTTGAATTAACTGAAAAATTTGATGGCGTAAAACTTGATACCCTGAAAGTAACAGTTGAACAAGTTACAACCGCAAAAGCGAAATTAACGGCTAAACGGCTAAAAGCCATTGAAACAGCGTACGGACAAATTAGACGTTTTCATCAAGCGCAAATCAGTGCAGACATTCGCGTTGAAACGACCCCTGGTGTGGTTTGCACCTTAAAAACTGAAGCCATTAACAGTGTTGGGTTATACATTCCAGCCGGCAGTGCACCGTTACCATCAACGGTGTTGATGTTAGGTGTGCCAGCCCAACTGGCAAAATGTCCACGTAAAGTATTGGTTTGCCCGCCGAATAAGAGTGGTCAATTAGCCGACGAGATACTGGTTGCTGCTTCGTTATGTGACATCGATGAAATATACAGTGTTGGCGGTGCTCAAGCATGTGCTGCTTTAGCCTTTGGTACTGAAACGATAAAAGCTGTTAATAAAATTTTTGGCCCGGGCAATAAATATGTTACCGAGGCAAAAAAACAATTATCACAACAGGTGAATGGTTTTGCCATTGATATGCCCGCCGGACCTTCTGAAGTACTTGTTATTGCAGACGCCAATGCTAATGCGGGTTTCGTTGCGGCTGATTTATTATCACAAGCTGAACATGGGCCAGACAGCCAAGTAATTTTATTATCTGATAGTGAAGCCTTGATTAATGCCGTACAAATTGCATTAGCTGAGCAACTAAATCAGTTATCACGAGCAGAAATAGCACGTAAAGCCTTACAGCAAAGCCGCTTGATATTAACAAAAGATTTAGCACAGGCCATTGAAATATCAAATGAATATGGGCCAGAACACTTAATTATACAAACCGATAACGCACAACAGTTATTAACAGATCTGCGTAATGCAGGTTCCATTTTTGTTGGCGCATTTACCCCAGAGTCTGCTGGTGATTATGCCAGCGGTACCAATCACGTACTGCCGACATACGGTTATTCAAAGGTGATTAGCAGTTTGTCATTGGCTGATTTTTCCAGACGTTTTACGGTACAAGAAATTACCCGTCAAGGCTTAAGTAGCTTAGCGGAATGTATTTGTGAACTCACGGACGCTGAAGGCCTAGACGCGCACAAGCGCGCTGTCACCATTCGTTTGGAAGCGCCAATAGATAATACAACGACAAAGACTACGGAGGTATAAATGAGCGTAGCAAACAAACTTGCCCGTAAAGAGCTAATAGATATGGTGCCTTACCAATCGGCGCGCAGACTTTATGCCAGTAGTGGCGCGATGCAAAGCAAGATTTGGTTAAACGCCAATGAAGCCTCAGGGCCCGGAATTTACCAAGTAAATAGTGATAGTATCAATCGTTATCCTGACTTTCAGCCAGAAAGCCTGATCAATGCTTATTGTCAATATAGTGCCATTGCGGCAGAAAACATACTGGCAACACGTGGCGCAGACGAAGGTATTGAGTTGATCATTAGAACCTTCTGCCAAGCCTATCAAGACAGTGTTTTAATTTGTCCGCCGACCTATGGCATGTATGCGATTAGCGCTGAAAACCATGGTGCTGATATTATTAAAGTACCGTTAACGACAGAGTTATCACTAGATTTAGCGGGCTTAAAAGCACAAGTTGGCCAAGCAAAAGTGGTGTTTTTATGCTCCCCAGGTAACCCAACGGGTAATTTACTTTCTCAACATGAGATTAAAGCCGCGCTTGAGCTCTTTGTTGACTCAGCCATTGTTGTGCTTGATGAAGCTTATATCGAATTTTGTCCTGAGCAATCGCTAGTAAGCTGGCTTGAAAATTATCCGCACTTAGTCATTTTAAGAACCCTGTCAAAAGCCTTTGCTTTAGCGGGTTTACGTTGCGGATTTACCTTGGCTAATAAAGATATTATTTCGATGTTAAGCAAAGTGATCGCGCCATACCCTATTTCAGCGCCGGTTGCCGATATTGCCAGTGCGGCATTAGCACCATCTGGTCTTGAACAAATGAGTATTCGCGTGCAAGAGACTGATATTTTACGCACGCAATTAAGCACATGGTTAGCACAACAAAGTTGGTGTAACCAAGTATTTAAAAGTGACGCCAATTTTGTGCTGTTTCGCTGTCAGAGCCAAGCGGTAAAAGACTTTATATTTAATAGTTTAGCGGAGCAAGGCATTTTAATACGCGATCAATCTAAACAGCAAAACTTAGCCAACTGCTTACGCATTAGCATCGGCAGTGAACGCGAACTTGCACTACTACAACAAACTATCATCAATAGTTTTATCACAACAACAGCCCAAACGGTGGCACAAGAGAACTAATATGAGCCAAGAAAATATTTTATTTATCGACCGAGATGGTACCTTAATTGAAGAACCAATTAGCGATAAACAAGTCGATAGTTTAGAAAAGTTAGTTTTTGAACCTAACGTTATCCCGGTGTTAATTGCCTTACAGAAAAAAGGTTTTCGCTTAGTTATGGTGTCAAACCAAGACGGATTAGGCACAACAAGCTATCCGCAAAGTGATTTTGACTTACCCCATGACAAAATGATGGCGATGTTTGCCTCACAAGGCATTACTTTCGATGAGGTATTACTCTGTCCACATTTTGCCGCTGATAATTGCAGTTGTCGTAAACCCAAATTAGGCTTAGTTAGTGACTATTTACAACAAGGTAAGGTCAACTTTGCTAACTCTTATGTCATTGGCGATCGTGACACCGATGTTGCGCTGGCCGCTAATATGGGCATTAAAGCGTTGAAGTATGATCGTCAAACACTGAATTGGAATAATATTGCTGAGCAATTACTGACTAATGCAAGAGTAGCAAAAGTAGTTCGTACCACCAAAGAAACCGACATCAATGTCGCGATTAATCTTGATAAGGTCGGCGATATTAGCATCAAAACCGGTTTAGGCTTTTTTGATCACATGCTCGAGCAAATTGCCGCACATGGCGGTTTTAGTATGCAGGTAGCTGTTGATGGTGATTACCACATTGATGAACACCACAGTGTTGAAGACACCGCTTTAGCGTTAGGACAAGCACTTAAAAAAGCCTTAGGTGACAAACGTGGTATCGCCCGTTTTGGTTTTGTCTTGCCAATGGACGAATGTCGCGCCGAATGTTCTATTGATCTTTCCGGCCGTCCTTGGTTAGAGTTTGATGCTAACTTTACCGATAACAGGGTTGGACAAATGTCGACGCAAATGGTCTCACACTTTTTCCGTTCGTTAGCTGATGCTATGGCAATCACCCTGCACCTTTCAACCACAGAAGGCAATTGCCATCACCAAGTTGAGAGTTTATTTAAAGTCTTTGGTCGTGCGCTACGTCAAGCGATAACCATTGCAGGTGATGACTTACCGAGTACCAAAGGATGTTTATAGCATGAGCGAGAAAAAACAAGCTCTCTTTGTTATTGTTGATACCGGTTGTGCAAACCTGTCATCGGTAAAGTTTGCCGTTGAACGCTTAGGCTTTGCTATCACCATTTCTGATGATATTAATATCATTAAAAGTGCCGACAAAGTGATTTTACCCGGCGTAGGCAGTGCTCGCCACGCCATGGAGAATATCAAAGCAAAAGCTTTAGTCGCGACATTACAACAACTGACCCAGCCAGTATTAGGCTTTTGTTTAGGTATGCAGTTAATGGCTAGCACTTCTGTTGAAGGTGCCGGCAAAGATGAAGTGGTTGAATGTTTGGGGCTAATTCCTACAGATATTACGCCCCTGCAAGCAAACAATCTCCGTCTACCACATATGGGGTGGAATACCTTAACGCAAGTGAGTGAGCATCCGATATTTAAAGGTATTAACGCCGAAGATTACTTCTACTTCGTGCATAGTTTTGCCGCGCCACTTTCTCAATACACAATTGCCCAATGCCAATATGGTAGTGAGTTTTCTGCCGCCATTGCCAAAGACAACTTTATCGGTTGCCAATTTCATCCAGAACGTTCAAGCACACTTGGCAGTAAAATCATTAAAAATTTTTTGGAGATGTAAGTCATGATGATCCCAGCAATTGATTTAATCGACGGCCAAGTCGTACGTTTATTTCAAGGCGATTACCAGCAAAAAACCCACTATCAATACACGGCAAAAGAACGCCAAGATGCCTACGCGAAAGCGGGGGCAGCCGTCATGCACTTTGTCGATTTAGACGGCGCAAAAGATAGCAATAAACGCCAATTAGACTTGCTTAAAACCTTAGTTAAGCATGACAGCATGATAATTCAAGTCGGTGGTGGTGTGCGTTGTAAAGCAGACGTGCAACAATTACTTAACTTAGGTGCTGACCGTATCGTTATAGGTTCACTCGCCATTAAAGAGCCTGAATTAGTAAGAAGATGGCTGGTCGAGTTTGGTGGTGAACGTATTGTGCTAGCACTGGATGTAAAAATTGATGCTAGGGGCAATAAAACCTTACCTACGCACGGTTGGATAAAAGACAGTGGCATTAATTTAGAAGCATTATTAGATGACTATATTACCGATGGTTTGATTCATGTTTTATGTACAGACATCAGTAAAGACGGCACACTCACAGGCAGCAACGTAGCTATGTATCAAGAACTTTGTCAGCAATACCCAAGCATAAAATGGCAAGCTTCAGGTGGTATTGGCTCATTGGATGATATTAAAGCGTTGCTCCCAACCGGTGTTGATGGCGTAATATTAGGTCGCTCACTTTTAGAAGGTAAGTTTACCTTAGAGGAGGCAATCGCATGTTGGCCAAACGCATAATCCCTTGCCTTGATGTTCGCGACGGTAAAATCGTCGATATAGGCATTGCTGTTCAGTTTCGTTGCTTCGAAAAAAAGGAATTATGCCAATGTTAGCCAAACGTATTATCCCTTGCCTTGATGTTCGTGACGGTAAAGTCGTCAAAGGTGTGCAGTTCCGTAATCATGAAATTATTGGCGACATAGTTCCGCTGGCACAGAAATATGCACAAGCCGGAGCCGACGAACTGGTGTTTTACGATATTACCGCCAGCTCAGATGACCGCGTGGTCGATAAAAGCTGGGTTAGTCGTATTGCGCAGGTTATCGACATCCCCTTTTGTGTTGCTGGAGGTATAAAAACTGAAGATGATGCTAAGCAAATTTTGATGATGGGCGCCGATAAAATATCAATTAACTCACCGGCGTTAAGAGATCCAAGTTTAATTTCACGTTTAGCTGATATTTTTGGCCAACAATGTATTGTCGTGGGTGTTGATAGCTTTTTCAATCAAGACGCTAATAAGGGTGCTGGCGAATATCAAGTTTATCAATTTACCGGTGATGAAACTCGCACACAAAAAACCAAGTGGCGCACGCTAGATTGGATCCAAGAAGTGCAAAAGTTGGGTGCTGGCGAAATTGTGCTTAATTGTATGAATCAAGACGGTGTTCGACAAGGGTATGATATAAAGCAGCTTAAGCAAGTGAGAAAGCTGTGTAATGTCCCTTTGATAGCTTCAGGTGGTGCCGGTGAAATATCACATTTTGTCGATGTGTTTCAGCAAGCCGATGTTGACGGCGCGCTCGCGGCCAGTGTTTTCCATAAAGGTATTATTGCGATGAATGAATTAAAGCAAACCCTTAAAAATGAAAAAGTTGAGATAAGATTATGCTAATTACACAAGACAATATTAGTCAATTGGCCTGGGATAAAATGTCCGGTATGATCCCGGCAATTATTCAGCATCAAGATACCGGTGCCGTTTTAATGCAGGGCTATATGAACACTGAGGCCTTAGAGAAAACCCTTAGCTCTGGCTTAGCAACATTCTATAGTCGCGCTAAACAAGCACTTTGGTGCAAAGGCGAAACCAGCGGTAATTACTTAAAGGTCAGCCAAATAGTCACTGATTGCGATCAAGACAGTTTACTTATTGCCTGCAGACCGCAAGGCCCTACTTGCCACCTAGGGACGGATTCTTGTTTTCCTGAACAAGCGATTAGCCAACAAAACTTTCTCAGTCAACTTGAGCAAGTGATAGCCAGTCGCAAAAATGATGCTCCAGAAGACAGCTACACTGCGCATTTACTTTCACGAGGCACAACTAAAATTGCGCAAAAAGTCGGTGAAGAAGGCGTAGAAGTCGCGCTAGCGGCAGTGGCTGAAACCAAAGAAGATTTATTGGGCGAATGTGCCGATTTGTTTTACCACACCTTGGTACTACTGCAAGATCAGGAGATTGCGCTAAGTGAAGTCATGGCAGTACTTCAATCAAGGCATGAGAAAAATTAGCCTTGATTCATAATTTGGCCCCACTAGTGTTACCGCAATAATATCTAGTCAAAGCATTATTTAATTAACTTTAGTTCGATTTACTCAATTCCTTGTCCCGAGCTAAAGTTAACTTACGCGTTATATTTATGCATCAACACGCCGATCGAAAAATATCCTTATCTAGTAATATACTAGCCAACAAATGTGTAACAAAGTCCACACAAGTCAATTAAAATGGCGCCTGTGGCGCTTTTTACTTGACGAACACAAGCATAGAGTTCTATAATATGTGCCCCACTTTGAATGTAAAAACAACGCTAGGGAACAGCAGATGTTTAAATATTATTCGATTAAAAAGTACGGCGCAAAATTATTGCCAACGCTTGAAAAACGTTATGGTAAAAAAAAGTATTACAGTGCCTCACAAGTAAGAGCTACCGTATACCAAAATGACTTTAATCCTAAGTATTTACCACTTGCCTACTTACTTTTTCTAGAACAAAACTCCCTGAAAAATATATTATTTATCGAATATCCCGAGCTCAATATTAGCCAATATAAAAAAGAAATAGGGGCTTATATTGCACGCAAAAAATATGACGGATATTTACAAAATTTAAACATCGACATGACCCATCAGCAATTAGCAATTAGCAATTAGCAATCATTAACTATCGTATTGCGTCTAAATTAGTGGTTTTCTATACGCTAATTATTTTTTAGGCTATTTTTATTACATCTGAGTTTAATTTCCGCTATGTTATAGATAAGCTCATCTGCGCTTTAAAAAATAAATTTCAGGCATGAGAAGTTAATTTTATATGATAGCTAAAATAAAAAATCGCTCAATAGAAAACAAAATTCTCTTAACGGTAACCGCTGCGGCAGTAGTAGGCTTTATTCCCATCCTCTTTTTAAGCATAAAAGTACAAGATAGTGCAGAAATACTACTTTCCCTTGCCGCTATTATCGGAATATTTAGCATTTTTTCTGGGGTTTTGCTCACCAATAAAACAAAAATATTTAGTTTCCTACTTGCTGTGTTCGCGCAAATAATAATCATAGTTGCCGTCGAGTTAAAAGGTGCAAACTTAATCTATTGGGCTTTCCCTGTGGTAGTAGCGAGTTTTTACTTACTACCAACAATAATGGCGAGCGTATTTAATAGTCTATTAATTGCCGCTGTTAGCTTAATTACCTACCAACAGCTTGACAGTTTTATACTGACGCGCATTATTGTCACCTTAATATTAACCAATGTCTTTGCCTTAGCATTTTCAGTGTTCATGCAAAATAAAAATCGACAATCATTAGAAAATGAAAAATTAAATCAACTGAGAAACAAGATTCTAGAGTTGATTGCTAGTGCAGATCAACTATCAAAAATATTACCAGCCATAATACATGGCATTGAAAAAGAGCATCCTGAGGCGATATGCAGTATTTTATTGCTCGACAAATCAGCTAAGCATTTAGTATTAGGTGCCGCACCTAATTTGCCTAGTTTTTATAATGAAGCAATAGACGGAATCGCTATTGGCGATGGCGTAGGCTCATGTGGCACAGCAGCGTTTACTAAAAAACGCGTCATTGTTAGTGATATCTCAAGCCATCCTTATTGGGCACCTTGGGCAGAACTCGCTAAAAAATCTCAATTAGGGGCTTGTTGGTCAGAGCCTATTATTAATGCTAAAGGTGAATTACTAGCGACTTTTGCTATTTACCATCGTAAAAAATCAACACCCAATGCAACGGATTTTAAGCTAATCGAACAAGTTTCTAATCTTGTTCGCATTGCCATTGAACGCGATAAAGCGGATAAAATAATATGGCATCAAGCGAACTTTGATAATTTAACCCAATTACCGAACCGCAACTTATTACTCGAACATCTAACTGCGGCAATCGAGAACGCAAAACGTGATAAAAAGCAACTGGCTATTGCTATGTTAGACATTGATAACTTTAAAGATATTAATGATTCCTTGGGGCATAGCATTGGCGACGCTTTACTGATCGAAAGTGCAAAGCGTATTAAACGTTGTATTAGAAAAAATGATATTGTTGCGCGCTTAGGCGGCGATGAGTTTATCATCGTACTTGTGGGTATAACGACAAATACCGATATTGATAACATAGGACAAAAGTTATTAAATACATTTTCTCAACCCTACATAATTGAAGAGCAAAGTGTTCATTGCACTGCAAGTATTGGTATTGCCGGTTATCCAAATGATGCCATGGACCTTGACGCCCTATTAAGAAATGCCGATCAAGCAATGTATAGCGCCAAAGCCCATGGACGTAATAGTATCCACTACTTTACCGAAAATATGCGCACAGACTTTCTAAAACGCATGGAAATCATTAAAGCATTACGTATTGCCATCAAACTGAAGCAATTTCACATGGTTTATCAACCGATAGTAAACTTAACAAATAATAAAATATCTAAAGCTGAGGCACTTATTCGTTGGCAACACCCAGAAAAAGGCCTGATTCCTCCGATTGACTTTATTGCGCTTGCAGAAGATACCGGGCTAATTGTTGAAATCAGTGAGTGGATATTTAATGAAGTATCTCAGCAAGTTAAATATTGGAGAGAGACATATTGCCAGGATTTGATGATCAGTATAAATACCTCACCGGTACAATATAGAAATCAAGGTAAGCAAATTACCACTTGGGCTGAATCACTTAAAGCACGAGACATTTCACCACAAGCCATCGCAATTGAAATTACCGAAAACTTGTTAATGGAAAACCAAGACGAAGTTGTCAGTGCACTTGATAAAATTCGTCAACAAGGTATCGCGATCTCCATTGATGATTTTGGTACCGGTTATTGCTCATTTTCATACCTTAAAAACTACGCTATTGATTACCTAAAAATTGATAAAAGTTTTGTGCAAAATATGTCTGCCCATAACCAAGATGCCGCGCTCTGTGAAGCTATCATAGTCATGGCAAGTAAACTCAATATTGACGTTATTGCTGAAGGTATAGAAACCGAACAACAAAAACAATTCCTCACCCAGGCCGGCTGCCTTTTTGGCCAAGGCTACCTATTAGCTAGGCCGCTTTCAAAAGAGAATTTTGAGCAATTGCTCATCGAACAAAATAGTGACACTTAGCCTAGTATTAAGATAAGCAAATAATAAACGGCTAAAATTTAAATGGGTAATTGATTAAACCTTAGCAGGATAACAACATCAGTTTTGCATTTGATGACAGTAGCGCTACCAGCCATAAATCCTCCCAACTGCCACTAAATAACAGCGACTTCGAGTACCTAAAAACTTTTAGATTGAGCATCAAGTTTCAACAATAAATTCTAGTACTTATAGGTAAGCCGACGTTATCACTTATTTTTATAACGTCAAATGCTCTAACATTGCGGCCCTAAACATCAATGATTACCTTATAACTTTATTTCGCTAAAGCGAATATTGAGACTGCACCTTCTTGGCCTTAATTGCGCGCTGACTAAATCTAAACAACGTGATTTATTTAGTGCTTTAACCTTATATCAAAAAATGGCCATTTATACCGTTATAGTTATTTTTTTAAAAATGACATGGACATGGTATATTATGTAGTTTTTTACATCGCATAAACATTAAGAACTGCATCTTTAATTTATTGTTTTATAAGTGATATTTCTTATTCCAATGGTATATAATGTGCCATGCCACGGCTCACATGTCTCAATGCTCACTTTCTACAAGCCGTGTAGAGTTTGAAAAGGCAAACGATGTTAATAACGTCTTCATATTATTAATAAAAAAGTGTATTGTCTTTCATTAAAATTCGAGTTTTATTTGTATTAAATCGAAAATCGCATTAATACACTGTTAGGTTTTCAAGGATGTCTATGCCTCAAAAATTATCTCAAGATGATGTTTTAAAATATTCCGCAGGAAGAAAATCACAACAAACTGTTAAGCGACATTATATTGAGTGGCGGTTAGATCAAAGACCACCAATCCCTTTAAGGTGCGACAACTCGAAATGTATATTTTTTACTGAAGAATTAAAATGGAATGGCAATGAGCTTAAGCTGATATTAGATCATAAAAATGGGGTTAATGGTGATAATACACCTAAAAATTTACAGTTTTTGTGCCCTAATTGTAACTCACAGCAAAACACCCATGGTGGTGGAAATAAAGGACGTGTAGAGCAACATTCTGGTGGTTATTCTACTAAAGACTCTGAAGGTAAAAGGCACCATGTAATGCCAATAGAACCACTTAAGTTCAAACTAAAAGGTAGTGATGTTGAATTGGTGCACAAGAAAACCTAACAAGAAATTAAACAAGGACAAAAAACAGTTGGCTAACTTTGGAGGTTTTGAGTTTCATGAAAGTTTTAGTTTTTATTTTATCCTTACTATCTCTAAACGCATTAGCTGAAGAGGTCATTAAAATTGAATATCCTTTTGATTTCTCAGGGGTGCTTTTAGAACAGCCCAAAATGTCAAAAGTAAAAGGTGCCTCGTTTATTGTTAATAAGCATATTCAAGAAAACTACAATCAAGATAATCAATTTTTTTGTGGTGGTGTGTATATGCTAACACCAGATCAGGAGCTTAAAAATGCGTATGAAAGCGGCATTGTCAAAGTAGTCAGTGAATTCGGGTATACAAAAAATTTCAAAGCATATACTCCGATCAGACAATTAGTTAAAAATCCGGATAAAAATGCTGTGTTTAATGGTTACTATTTCGTCTCGAGTAATCGTTAGCTAACAAGTCACTTAAAAGGACAAATAACAGTTGGCTTTTCCTCCTTCGTCGCTTATTTTATTGCCTGCTAACAGGGCGCTTCACTGCCTCAATGGAGTTTAAATGTGTATCAAAACTTTAGTATTCGTAATATTTTTTTCTATATGCTTAACTTCATGTAAATCAACTGATATTAAAAGGAAAAGTACGGCCTTTTTGGAAATGAAAGAGATAAATGGAATTAAGCAATACGAAAAAGGTAATTACGAAGAAGCATTTAACTTGCTTAAAGAACCAGCTTCATGGGGGTATAAAGGCTCTCAGTATGCTTTAGCTTTTATGTTCCTAAAAGGAAATCATGTCCAACAATCAACTTTGCTGGGTATGGGGTGGTTGGGAGTTGCTAAAGAAGCAAATGTTAAAGAATGGACAGAGCAATACAATATATTTTATGAAGCGGCATCGAATAAAAAAAAACAGGAAATAGATGAAATCGTTGAAGAATATATCAAACGTTACGGCTTAAACAGCCAAGATGTAACCTGTAAAAAAGCTATTAATGCATCTAGACGAGTGGATATAGAATGTCATAAATATGATGGGCTTGGTATTTTATACCCTGTTGATGTAGTTGAATAACTGTCGTAGCCTAACAAGCAAATTAACGTGACAAAAACAGCTTGCTGTGTTTCTTGCCTCAACAGTTTAACAAGCTATTTTAGTCCATTATTTGGGCGTTAAGTGTCAGTGTTTTATATGTTTTACGTAAAGGAGTACAAATGAAGTATTTAAAATTATTAATATGTCTTTTAGTCGTTTCTGGTTGTAGTGATAATCCAGAAGTAGTTGAACTGCCTAGCGACAAAGTAGTTAAAAAAAATGTCGCTTCAACGAATGATAATACAAGTGACAATAGCGCTGCTCCCCAACTCTGGTCTACTCACAAAAAACTAGATCTTACAGCCAAAGAATGTGCTCTCATTGGCAGAAGTACTTTAGACTCGTTAGGTTTTACTTCTGTGGTTCAGAATAAAAACTACGTATATGGCGTATTTGGTAAAAATAAGGCTGCTGTTAAGTGTGTTGAAATGGATAACATATCATTTGTCTATATTTCAGTTGCGGGTACTAAGCGCAAGATGGTTGAACTATTGAGAAATGAAATATCTAAAACGTTTTAACAGATATCAAGTTGCTTAAACGGACACAAACAGCTGGCTGTGCTCGTTCCTCGCTATTATCGCCAACCATTGTTAGCCGCTTAGCAAAACCTTATGTTTTTAGGGTTAGTATGTCGTATTTTTCAGCGTTAGCTAAAGGCTCCACTGAGAGTTTTCAACTGAAGCTTAATACTCTCTTATATCTCAAGCTATTACTCATCCTGCTATCGCAATAGCGTTATGGTTAACATATTTTAGGTCAAACCCTTTAACCAAATTTCTAGGTGTACCTTTATCAGAAGGTTTAGCTCGCAAAGCCAAAGGTTAATAGCATTCATTGCTTTAAGCCCTTCTAACCTCAATTGCAGTGGTCAAATAAAACTGGCCACAGCATTTATGCCTGACCGTTCAACTTTGCTTTAGTCTCCTACGCGCCATTAGTGAGCCAAAGGCAAGGTATTATCATCCAATAGCAAACCCTAACAGCTAAAACATTACCTTTGCTAAGGTTTGGTGTGTACTCACAGTTACCATAAATGAAATGGACTATTACAGCAGATAAGTATACTTCAAGTCTTTAAAGTGATTATAGCAATGTATTTGACTGGCTAAACTAGAGGCAATTGAGTGGTTTTAAGGAGGAATATTTTCCACTTACACCCGTAACACATTATGCTGGCGCTAAGTGTGCTACTGAAACGCTAGCTTGATGGATTGATTATTCTAATGGTTATAAACGTTTAACTTCGTCAATGCTAAGCTGTACATCGTTTAGCTATCATGAAAAAATAGCAAAAATTTGCTAAACAAGTTACTTATGGCTACTAAAATCGTCTGGGAAAACAAAACATTCGCACAGCTAAACACTAATGAGCTTTACGATTTACTAAAATTACGCATTGATATTTTTGTTGTCGAGCAGTCATGTTTTTATCCAGACTTAGACGATCACGATCGTCATGTGCAAACGCAACATTTATTTTGCTATCAAAATGATGTTATGACCGCGTATTTACGCATTT
>TARA_R110000737_G_scaffold47134_7_pt1 | contig 20331 bp, 31 predicted proteins | sample TARA_R110000737 | Tara Oceans TARA_R110000737 (sample SAMEA4398027) | marine metagenome | biome: Polar Biome; feature: [SRF] surface water layer (ENVO:00010504); material: water (ENVO:00002006), including particulate matter (ENVO:01000060) such as... | depth 5 m | reverse complement strand
ACGGTCACGCGGTAGGACGTGTCCGGGTCGCGGTCCTTCTCCGCCTGTCCAGCGAGCACGAGGCCCATGGCGATCTTCTGCGTGTCGGCCTCGATCGTGCCGCTGTCCACGTACCTGTCCTTGGCGTAGACCTTCCAGCTGTATCTCAATGGCCCATCCCCAGTATGTAGGCGCAGATTACAATGATGACCAGCATCAGTGTGACCGCGAAGGTTCCGTCTCCTTTCTTCGATTTCATAGCGGGAAGTCCCTTCGGAAGAGGCCATCGTTCTGGGCGCGGTCGCGGACGGACTGCTCGGTGCGTCGGAGCTTCTCTGCGATGTCGCCCACCCTGGTGGTGGGGAACATCTCGTGAAGCGTTCGGACCTCGGAGTCGGACCAGTAGCGTTTCTCTGCTCGCAGGGTCGGAAGTCCCAGGGTGCGGACTGCCCTCTGGCACACTGCGCTAAGGGAGCGGCCGAGCTGCTTCGCGATCTCGCGGGGAGGTGTTCCGTCCTCGCGCAGCTGCATCAGCTGCATGTCTTCTTGTTCGGTCCAGTTCATTGTTCTGCCCACTCCTCATAGGCTGCCAGCTCGATATCGTCGTGCCAGCGGTTGATTTTGTCGGTGATGGATTGCGGCACTTTGCCAGTCAAGCGGAAGACGGTTCGTACCATGTCTTCCACGGGTTCTGATACGTTCAGCTCCAACCAGGAGAGGACCGCATCGATGTCTTCAATCTCCCAGGTCAGGTCCTCGACCTCCCCACCTTCCGGCGGGTCGATCCACGTGGCTGGGGTGTACTTGGTGAAGCGGCACTCGGCATCGAGCCCGCGGTAGGTGAATCTCATGAGAGCGTCCTGGAGCTGACGTCCCACGTCAGGGAATACTGGTCGGTCTCGTCGTTGCGCTTCGTGCAGTAGTCCTCGGCGTCTTCCTTCGATGCGAAGACTCCGCCAAGCTCGTACTCGTCATAGTAGTGACCCTGGCAGACGAAGACTTCCGTCCCGCAGGCTTCCGCTGCGCCGCTGCGCACGTTGACGCATCCGCCTTCGACGATGATCACGTAGCGGTCCTCGGGTGCTTCACCTTGGCAGAGGATGCTGTCTCCCTCTTGGTACTCAAGCTCGCACAGTCCTCGCACCAGGATCAGCCAGGTTTCCAGCTCGTTGGTCTCACAACTGCCGTTCCACTGGAGCGCGGTCATGTCCTCGTCCAGCTCCATGTCGAAGAGGTAGCTGTATCTCAGAGATGATGCCTGATCTTCGGTGAGGATGCCGTCCTTCACCAGGTCGTGCTTGTTAGCTCCTAGGAACTTCTTCAGCTGGCGGACCTTCTCCAGATCCAGGTTGGTGATCCGGATCTTTCCGGTGTAGTTCGTTGAGTGTCCCATTACTGTGCCTCGATGATGATGGTCTCGATCTCGCGCCGGACGGTGTCCTGCTCGGTTCTCCAGGCATCCCTCTGCGCACCGCCGTCTGTCGGGAAGCTGGGGGCGTTCCAGATCAGATCAGAGAGCTGCTCGTCGCGCTTGGTCAGTTCAAGGATGCGCGGGCTGGTCAGGATGTCGTTCTTCATGCCGAACGATACCCCACTCATCGCGGAAAGGCAAATGGATCTATCAAAAAAAAATTGGGGGCGAGGTGCCTTCCAACACCTCGCCCCCTTCTGGCTTACTCTTCCAAGGCTGCTCTCACCACCTCTTCGAGGTCCACCAGACCCTTCACTTCTCGTTCCGTCAATAGTACCCCAGCCCATCGGGCGAAGTGGCACTCTTTTGCGTTTCCTGTCGTCTGCCTCTCTTCGCGAGACCCATCAGGGAACTGGATGGAGACTGTGATCACTCCGAGACCTGCCTTCTTCGCCTCGGTCACCATCCCCGCGGGGTACGTCGTCCGGAGCTTGAGCTTCTTCTCTGCCATCAGAACACCTCCCCAGCTTCGGGCTCGATCTCGGCTGCGTCCCGCCAGTCGTAAGGCCCGCCATGTACCTCGTCGAACGACTGGCGCATGCGCTTCAGAGGCGGCAGGTCGAAGACCATGGGCCGCTGTGTCTCACTCTCCCGGCCGTCGTACTGATGCCTGGAAGGCACCGGCAGGGCACCGTCCTCGAATTCCTTCATGGTCAGCTGGCGGTTGATTCTGTCCTTCTGAAGGGCACGCTCCAAGAAGACTCGAATCTTCGTCACGCTCTTGCGTCCTCCGTTGCCACCTCCAGAGTTGTACTCGTACGCCAGGGATCCGGTGGGGAACGTCGTGGCCTCGACCAGCGACACCTCTCCGATGGCCCCCTCCTGGAGCACGCCATGCCACCAGCTGGTGAGGGGATTCATCGACAGCGCCTTCTGGTCCTGGAGGGCTTCCGTCTTCGGCCTCTCGCGGGGATCGAATTCCGAGATGTCCAGTGTCAGCAGGTGATGCAGCAGGGCCTCGTGCCCTCCGTCGCGCAGCTGGGCATTCAGGGCGGACCAGTAGCCAGCGTCCATGACGTGCTCGTCGGAGACGTCGAGCATCACGAAGCGGCGATCATCCACGCCCACAGGCACCACCCACTCTTCATTGCTGGCCATGATCACGTGCAGGTAATTACGCTCGATCATGGCGTCCACTCCCTTGGCCTCGACCAGCAGGTGCTCCTCTGTGACCAGGGCTTTCAAGATTCCTTCGTTCTTACCACCGGCAGCCACGGCCTCGTCGGCGAAGAGCACGATACAGTCGCGCAGGTGCGCATTGAAGTTTCCGGTAAGGTGCTTCTCGTCGGTGATCTGCTTCCCGTGGTGCCCGAAGAGTTGGGCGAAGGTCTTGGCGAACGTGCCCTTTCCAGCTCCCTGCGATCCACGTAGGACGATCGCGGTATGACCGGGCTGGGCAGGCCGCTGTACTGCCAGCGACATCCAATTGATCAGGTACTTGTAGATCTCTTCGTCTCCGGAGCAGATCACGTTGCGCACATGATCCAGGTAGAGGTCGCAGCTGCCACCCTCGCGGGCCTCGTACGCGAATCCACGCCAGAGGTTGTAGACGCCGTTGCCCACCTCTTCACCGGGGAGGAAGGCGATCGAGTTGAAGCTGCGGCGCATCGGATGCTCGAACCACCACTTTCCCACGGGGATTCGGATGTTGGGCTTCTGCGGGTCCCCGTTGTCCACCTCGATGAACTGATTGGAATAGAACGCCTTGAAGTCCGTCGGGGACTGGTAGACCATCACGCCATTGTCCTGGTCCTGGTAGATGATCTTGCACTTCCCTGCGCCAGCGTTCTGGACGACAGCGTACTGGTTGTTGATCTTCGCCAGCAGGGGATCGACAGCGTACTCGTGGGCCCGCTCGATCTGCCTCTTGGCGTAGCGGTCCATTCGTGACTCGTCCTCGCGCACCGATTCGCTGATGGCCCAGTCCTTGTCGGTGATGATCGCGTAGATCATGTCGTCGGAGACGTTGTTCCGTACCAGCTCGCAGACGACGTAGAAGAGCGCGTCCGACCTGTCGATCTCCGTGGTGCCAGGCTTGGCGAAGCGGGTGGGATCGTCGAGGTCCCTGCCCTGCGAGATCACGCACTTGCACCAGGTAGGCACAGAAGGCGGCAGCTCCTTGTCCAGGTCCATGACTCTCTGGACGTTCTCGTCGATCTCGATCGTACGGCCGGACGAGAATCCTCCACCCTTCGACGAGACCTGCGTGGCCTTTGTGAACTTCTTCAGGGGATAGGACAGCTTCTTCAGCTGCACCACCTGCGCCATCCGATCTACTCGACCCTTGGCCTTCTTCTTGGCGCCTGCCCAGTTGACCGTGCCAGGCAGCCTGGCGATCCGGTCCACGTTGTGGCAGTTGTCCGCCCCGAAAGCTGTCTCCAGCTGGAGGTTGAAGAGCTTCGCCTCTTCGTAGAGGATCGCATCTCCCTCGATCAGGAAGGGATCGTCGAGGCGCCAGAATCCCCAGTACCCCCCGCCGCTGTCCACGATGCACGTGGGCTCCGGTACTCCCTTCGGCAGGTCCGTAGTCAGCATGGCCAGCAGGCGGGCCCGCTCGGCTTCCGGATCGCCACCGTCCTCCGGATCCAGGTCCACGTGCAAGAAGGTCATGCGGTCAATATCCCCGCGTGAAGCCTTCTTGTTCATGGCCTGCATCGGCGGATTCACCGAGAAGTACACGTTGTACCCACCGCCTTGGACGGACGTCAGGAACTTTTCAAGCTCTTCTTCCTCGCCCATCTTGAAGGTGTGGGTTCGGGGCGGGAACTTGGACCGCAGAGTGGGGTCAACAGACAGCGCAGTCACCAACCAAAAATCATGGGGGTGCATGGACTGAAGGAAGGTGACAGCCTCAGAGTGTGAAGGGGTGGGGGTCATTTCAGCTCCAGAATGCAACGAGTCGATCGGCGGGAATCTGTCCACGTTCCATCCTCGTCAACCACCAGCCGGAGATGCCCACCTGGACAGCCAGCTCGGTCCGCTTCATGCCAGCACGCCTGCGCATCAGCATGCAGGACTCGTGGGCCTGGAGCCTGCCGATGGGAGTCACGGGGATGGCGTTCGATCTGTCCGCTTCGCATTGGCGGTACTGCCACTCGGAGAGATCGTACGAGGCAGCTGCCTCGGTCTGGTTCTGTCCGGCGCGGCGGCGCTCGATCAGGAGACGTTCGCCGGGTGTCACTTCACTTGTCGCAAGCATTCGAGTAATTCTTCTTTGAGGGTTTTGGAGGTCCAGACGTGGAGGGCAGCAGAGCGAAGCTCGGCTTGGGTGGCCTCCCCGATAATAGTAGTAGCAGTCCCACCAGAAAGCAACAAATAGTCTCTGGCCACTTGGAGAAGAACGAAGACGGTGCCGCCCTTCTTCTCCCTGCGGTTGATCCAGATCCGCTGCTCTTTGGATAGGTCGTGGTCCAGGCGTACCACCGTGGTGGCTCGCTTGGGCCAGGCGTCCTGTTGCTTGAGTTCAATCCATCCCCCGATGTAGTTCACGTCGGGCATGCCTTTCTCGCAACGGTTCTCGACTCGCCTGGCATCCAGCGGCCGGACCACTGGGCGAATCATTTTCCAGAGTGCTGTCTCACTCATGATCGATAGACCGCCACGGTAAGCAGCTCGATGGCCTTCACCAGATCCGTAGTGGATCCGCCTGTCGTCTTGGTTTCATCGATGGCCCACTTGACCAGGGCCAGGACCGTGGCTGCCTTCAGGGCTTCGCGGTAGACGCCTGCTCCGTATCGTTCCTTCCACCCTGTCGATGTCTTGAGGTGCAGGGCGAAGGCCGCCTGCGTCTCTTTCAGGATGTCCTGTATTCGTGGTACACTGCTCATAAGATCTCCACGTCTACGCCAGCCTCGTCGAACATGGTTCGCATGGTCGCTCTGCTGATGGCCCATCGGATCGACATGGCGGGATCGGGATCCGCCGACCAAACTACTCGATCGACTCCGGACTGGATGATGGACTTTGCGCACTCGGAGCACGGCGCCATAGTGACGTACAGGGTGCAGCCAGAGACCTTGGAGCTGGCGCAGAGAAGTGCGTTCAGCTCTGCGTGAACGACCATCGCGTACTTCTGCTCCCTGTCTGCGTAGCGGGTCCACTCGTCTGACACTCCCCGCGGGAATCCGTTGTATCCGGTGGACATGATCCTGCGCGTTGGATCTACCAGGACTGCGCCCACCTTTGTGGACGGATCCTTCGACCACGTCGATACCAGCTTGGCCAGCTCCATGAAGCGTGCGTCCCAGCGTTCTTGTCTTTCTCTCATGTCTTCCAATATGCATCGGGCCTCTTTTCGAGGACCTTAGATAGAACGGCGTCTCTTCGTTCGGCGGTCTTGTAATATCGGAAGACTGACCAGTCCTCCGTCGGGTGGGGGCATCATCCCCGCTGCGGTTGCTTGTCCAGCTTGGTGCGCTGCTTCCAGTAGAGCGGGAACATCAGACGTTCACCCTGCGGACTTCGATGTCGGTCCGCAGCTGGAGGATGCCGAAGCAGCTGTCCCGGCAGATCTCGTACCTGGACGTGAACTCCAGGCGCCACTTGCCACCGGGCGGCTTCGAGAAGATGGCGTATTCCATGTCCGCCACCATCTCGCGGGCGCTCTTGTAGTCCTGGCGCTGCTTGATCAGCCAGGCCTTCCTGGCCAGCTTCCTCCGCTTCACGCGCTCGGCTCGTTTGCTCACCGGCCGATCCTCTGCCAGATGGCGGAGACCTGCTTGGCCTGATAGACGGCGTCCGCTTCCGCTCCGTGGTCGAGGTCGTTGTAGATCCCTTCGGCCAGGTTCCAGCCCATCTCTTTGTCGATCAGCAGCATGGTGCGGACACAATACTCGCGAGAGAAATGGCCCTTCCACTTCGCATTTAGGTCCTCGGTGAGACTACGGCAGAGGGTCATGTCGAAGCCGGGTCCCTTGGCCCAGATTCCTAGGTTCCACTGGCTCGACGAGACTGCGTGCAGGAATGCATACACTTTGCGCATCATCTCGATGGGCTCATACAAGGGTTCCTGCACCAGCCTTGCGCGGGCCGCGGGGGACTGCCTCCCCCACCATGCGACGGTGGCCGGATCGACCTTTCGCCCTAGCTTCTCCTGCGCAGCTTGGCTGTTGCGGAACTCCGCGGACTTGATGATGGCCCCGGTCTGCATGTCGAAATGAGCGAGTCCGATGGTAAGAATGGCGGAGTCAGCGGAGGTTCCTACTGTCTCGATGTCTAGCATTACGTGTTGCATTGGTTTCCTATTACTTGATGACTTCCAGCTCTCCCCATGACGGGCCCCACTCCATATCGACGACCATGGGCACGCGGAATTCGATGGCGTGAACCATGATCTCCGTCATCTCCCTGCCGTCCTCGTGAGAGTCGCTCGTCTTGTTCAGCTCGTCGTGGACCTGAAGCTGGAGCTTGTGGCCCGCTGCGTCAGCGTCCACCATGGCCTTCCGCATCTGTCCTGCGGCCGTGCCCTGAACGATACGTGACAATGCCTTTTCGGTCCAGTCGTATTGCCATTTCCCGTTTCGCATCACGCGGGGGAAGCGGCAGCGTCGGCCGTCCCAGGTCATGACGTAGCCCACCTTGTTGGCTTTCTTCTTCGCCCTCTTCGAGAGGTTGGAGGCGTACGGCACCGCAGCGTGGTACTGGTCGATCAGCGCCATGGCTTCGGGTCCCGCTCCGAGATACTCGATCTTTCTACCATTCTTGGTGAAGGACTTCATCTCAGTGGGGAGTCCCAGGCTGTTGGCCAGCAGTCCCTGTCCCATGCCGTAGTTCAGACCGAGACCGATAGCCTTGGCAGGCTTCCGCGGCGTGTTCATGATGTCCGCGATCGTCTGGTGGTAATCCAGGCGCGGGTTGTCGATGTACCGCTGGACCATCTCCTTGCCTCCGGGGCTGTTTGACTCCGCGGCGTAGTGCGCCGTGATGCGGGGCTCCTGGCTGCTGTAGTCGCCTTTGAGCCAAGACCCACCATCGTCAGGCAGATAGATCGAACGCCAGCGAGGACCGATCACAGGATCTCTGGCGGGCTGCTGCTGGAGGTTGGGCGCCTTGCACGAGAGGCGGCCGTAGCGGGCCCCACCTTCATCTCCCGAAGCGTCCTCCCCGACTCCCTGGCGGAAGGTGCAATGGATCCGTCCGTTGGTCTGGTGGGCCAGGATGGACGTCACGAAGGTGTTGCGCAGCTTGTTGAACTTCTTCGCCTCCAGGACGGCATCTGCCACCGGAGTCTTGAGAGTCTTCAGCCAGTCGTTGGTGACACTGTCCTTACCTGTCTTGGCCGTCTGCGGAACCTCGTAGCCCATCTCGCGGAAGATCGGTCCAAGCACCGATGACTTGTTGGTGTCGTCCGTGGTGAGGCGCGCCCCACGTATGTGATTGATCTTCGACAGGGCGTCGCGCTCCATCTGATCTGACCACGTGGCGACCTGGTCGAGTCGATCGAAGTCAATGCGGACTCCCCGTCGTCTCATCTTCAGGAGCACCAGCAGCAGCTTGGACTCCAGGCGCCAGACGTCCATCAGACCAGCTTCAGCCATCAGGGCTTCCTGCTTGCGAAGGATCTCAAGGGGAAGCATGCAGTCCTGTTCCGCATAGCCTCCCACGTACTTCGGATCCAGCTGGGACATCTGGGACTTCGGGTTGATGCCCATCGATGCAGCGGCCGCCTTCAGCAGGCTTTCGTCCTTGCCGGGGATGTCGTGATAGCCTGCGATGTTGTCCAGACTGAAGGACTGGTGCAGCTCGTTGAGCAGGGGCTCTGCCACCTGGACGTCGAGCAGGTCCCCCTGGAACTCCACTCCGTTCTCTGCGCTGTAGTCCAGGTCGTAGGGCAGGTTGGCTCCGACGATGGCGCCCTTGTAGGCCTTGGCCTGGTCTCGTATGTACTGCCAGGCGTGCTTCGGGCTGACGTTCTGTCCGTTCTCGTGCCCGATGGGCAGGTAGAACGATGGCCCACCTTCGATCGCGAAACCGATTCCGATGACCCTTCCGTCACGGCGTACGCCTGGACCGAGTCCTCGGCCACCGGGCCCGCCCTTCGTCAGGTGCGGGTCGTTGGTTTCCAGGTCGTAGCCTACGCGCCCATGCGTGGGCCACTGCGGAAGCTCGGAGAGCTTGGGGGCGGTCCACGTGGACTGCGGACGGAAGAGGGGGAGAGCCATAGATCACTCGGAGGTTTCGTACTTGGTGGTGGCGTTGACCCATGCCAGGCATGCCTGCATCCAGTCCTGTGCGGCGATCTCTCCGACGGCACGTTGGACGGTGGCGAGAGGTGCCGCATCGTCATAGAGACGCTTGGCGCGGTGAGTAGGTGCCAGCACGTGCTGGATGAAGGGATCAACGTACTCGACGCTGTCGAAAACTTCAAAGAACTGTACCAGCTCCCGATGCCACCGACCTGCGGGGATCGAGAGAAGCGGGATCGTGTCCGAGATTGATCCGCTGCTGTAGGGGTCGTCGAATTGGTTCGGCGGCTGCGGTGCGTGGGCTGCCAGTGATGACAGAATCTCCAGCTGGTTGGCGTCTGCCGTGGGGCTCATAGAAGTGTGCCACAAGACGCCCAGCTCTCTCCCGCATGCGTGGGCCAGGTATCCCTGAAGCATCGAGAGGAAGACCAGGTCGTCGGACTGCTCCAGGACGTTGGACTCATTGCTGCACGCCATCAGCTGGACCTTGCCATCCAGATCGACGTGGGCGAAGACCGCGGCGATGTTCTCGCGTGCGTCACCGTAGAGCGTGATGCGTGCGTCGGGCCTGGCCTTCAATTCACCACCAGCCACCTTCAGGTTCCGGACCTCCGAGAGTCTCTGCGCACCATCGAGCAGGGCCTGGAATGGATCGAGCCCACCGTACGATGCAACGCGCTCGCTGCTGTTGGTGATCAACGTGGTGGAGGGGATGGGAAGGACCTTTCCACCGTCCGGCTCATCTGCTCCGAAGCTGTTCAGCTGGAAGCAGGACTCGGCCAGGGCTTGGTGTGTGTTGCGGGCGATGATGGTTCTCATGACGCGATGAAGTGGAGGAAGAAGGGACCGAAGCGGAAGACGATGGCCTGGACCTCGGGGTGGGGAGTTTCGTAGGATGCGCCCACATACCAGCGGAACCAGTCCACTCCTAGGATGCATCCGAGACCTTCGCAGATTTGTCGCTGGATCATCTGGCCCTCTTGATGTCGTTCAGGGTCGGCCGGATGAGCGTGGACGCCTTCGGGCGGAGCACCAGCACGGACACCACCGTCTCCTGGTTGGGGATCTTGTCGGCCTCGGGGCGACGTGCCACCAGATGCATGTGGGCGCCTGCGAAGGTACGCTGGAGGGGATCGCTGCTCATCTCCAGCAGCATGGCGGGAACGTGGGCCAGCGGGCCCACCCATACGTTCAGGACCTCGGCGTAGGTGATGTCCTGGTCCGTTGGATCCACGAGCTGGACTTCCTCGCGCTCGACGATGGCCTTGTACTCGTCGCCGGGGAAGATCGCAGAGATGGGGGCGCCTTCGAGGTTGGCGGGGTTGTGGATGGTGATGCGTTTCATGATTGGTTCCAGTCGAAAGTGGGGCGTGGGGGTTCTTGGTCGGTGATGTGGACCATGATCGGTCCCTGGCCTGCGAACATGCAGCCCTGGTCGGCCCACCTCCGGATGCACGAGAATGCAGATAACGTGTCCACCATCTTCTGGGGCATGCCCAGAGCAAGGAAGTCGGCGGGTTTCTGCACGAGCTTGCATGCGGGGCAGACGAACTCCCATTGGTTGGGGTCGTCACCGAAGAGGCGAAGCCCATCGGCCTGCCAGTCTGCCAGCTTGATCATAGCTCGTACCCGAACTCTTCGGCGAAGTCGTCGAAGATGGGCGCCATGCGCAGGATCATCTCGGGGGTCCAGAGGTCCGGGCTGTACGGGTGGGCGGGTGTGTCGTTGCTGATGTTCAGATGTTGGATGGGACCCACGTGGAAGTCCAGCAGCTCACCGATGCAGCGCAGGTCACGCTCCAGGTTTTCGAATTTCCCGATAAACGTGGGGCGGCTTCCTCTCCACCACTCGCGCTGGTCGGCAACGAGCAGGTCCGTCTGGTCTGCGTTGCCGTGGCGGTAGACCTCCGTGAATGCAGCGGGGCCGGTCCCCAGCACGTAGTCCTCGAAGGTGCGACGCTGGAACATCTTGGAATGGCGGTACCAGGAGAACATCCGTTCCCATGGGTTGCGCACGAAGGTGAAGCTGGCCCCGAAGTCTGGCTGCCGTCTGTAGAACGAGAGGGGCTCATGGTCCACGCTCTGCACTCCGGAGCCTTCCAGCGCAGCGAGCACGGTGCAGCTGGCGGTCTTAGGGATTCGGATGTAGGCGATCATGATGGGTTCCCATCGACATGCTGCTCGGACATCAGCGATGTTTCGCGTCCCCAGCCTCCATCAAGACGGGGCATCAGGATGTGAGAGACGAAGCCCATCTCCAGCAGCTCGCGGTCGCGCGCGGTCGGGGTGATGCCCTGCATCTCCAGCAGCTTCTTTGCTTGTTCCCAGTTCATTCCGGAGGTCCTTCTTCGTAGGTGTAGATGGTCAGGACTTTGTTGCGCTCGACGAATCCGTAGCCGTTCTTGGTGTTGACGGCACGCATCTGGCAAAAGGCCTGCTTGTATGTCCAGTTCATTTTCTCCTGGATGGTTCGGAAGCTCGCGCCCTTCCGTAGGATCTCGATCAGCTTCTCTCGCTTCGTACCTTTGCGGGCTGCGACGGGCTCCAACTTGGTGGGATCGAAAGCCCACGGCTTCCGGTTCTTCGGCTCGCGCTCCACCGGCCTGTTGCTGGATCGGCTTCTCTGGATCTTACCAGGTGTCTTCGCCAGCTCCAGAATGATGGCCGTCACGAGGGCGGCCTTGTTCTTGAATTCCGGCGGAGTCCCTGGAACTAGGGAGATGTAGAGCTTCATCAGATCGGCAACGGTACGCGAATCGAGCGTACCGTTGCTTCTCACCGATGTGACGTCATTCTTTCCCATGACCAGAGACTACCTCAGAAAGGCAGGCTTGTCTACTGACAATCCGATCTTCCCGTTTCGGGATCGATCTCGCAGCTGCCACCGCCGTCCTTCGCCATGGCCGCCTTCAGGATGCCCATCCGCTTGCCCTCGGGGTTGAACGTCGTGCAGCCCTTGGCTCCGCCCTTCCAGGCGTCCATGTAGATCTGCTTGAAGTCCGACCAGTTCATCTGCGGGCTGACGTTGCAGGTCTTCGAGACGGCGCTGTCCGTAAACTCCTGCGCCGTAATGAGTACCGCCAGGTGCTCGGCCGCTGTCACGTCCTTGCATTCCTTCGGACGTACGCCCCAGGTTGCGAAACCGTAATCCTCGACCGTCTGCTCGGTGGGCCCATCGAAGGTCTGCACCGTCCGCGTGATGCTCGTGGAGAAGACCGGCTCGATTCCGCTGGAGCAGTTGTCCGCGCACAAGGAGATCGTCCCCGTGGGCGCGATGCTGATCATGTGAGAATTCCGTAAGCCGTCCAGCTTGATCGACGTCCGGAGAACAGGCGGCAGCCGCTTGGCGAAGTCGCTCTCCAGGAAGAGGTCGGCGTCGAAGAGTGGGAAGGATCCCTTCTCTGCGGCCAGCGCACTGCTGGCATAGTAGGCGCAGTCCCGCAGGTACATGAGCACCATCCGCTCAAAATCCAGGAACTCCTCGGAGCCGTACGGGTAGCCCAGGGTCTCGGCTGCGTTGGCCAGGCCGGTGATGCCCAGACCCATGCGCCGCTTGTTGAATGCTTCCTCCCTCTGCTCGGGCAGCGGATAGGTGCTGATGTCGATCACCCTATCCATCGCTCTGACCACCGGCGGAATGTCCGCACGGAACTGGTCCCAGTCGAAGGTATACCAACCACCAATCTCGGCTTCCACTGCTGCGGGAGATTCGAGGATGTACTTCGTCAGGTTGAACGAGCCCAGCAGGCACGCGGCGAACGGCGGAAGCGGTTGCTCTCCGCACGGGTTCGTAGCTTCGAGGACCTCGCAGTAGTGCAGGTTATTCTCGCGGTTCATTGTGTCCAGGAAGAGCACTCCGGGCTCGCCCCAGTCCCACGTCGAGCGCATGATCTTCTCCCATAGCGCCCTGGCGTTCACGGTGCTGTAGACCTCTCCGCCCCAGCGAAGGTCGAAGGTGCTACCACTCTCCACCGCTTCCATGAACTTGTCGGTGACTCCGATCGAAAGGTTGAAGCCTTCGAGCACGCCAAGCTCCTGCTTCACGTGGATGAATTCCTCAATGTCGGGGTGGTCCACTCGGAGCACGCCCATCTGGGCACCGCGCCGGTGTCCACTGCTGGCAATGCATTGGCAGACGGCGTTGTAGATCTGCATGAAGCTGACGGGTCCGGATGACTTCGAGCCCAGCTTCTTGATCAGGGCGCCACGCGGCCGCAGCCTGCTGAAGTCGTATCCGATGCCGCCACCCATGCGCATGGTGACCGCGGCTTCCTTGGCGCGGTCCATGATGGATCCAGGTCCGTCCACGAAGCTGTCGTCGATGATTCCAGAGACGAAGCAGTTGTACGCGGTCACGTTTCGGACCGATCCCACCGCGGACTGGATCCTCCCTGCGGGCATGAAGCGCATGTCCCGCAGGATCTCGCGCAGCTCCAGGAACTCGTGTCGTCCGCCGTCGGTCAGGGCGGCCGCTATCCGGTTCATGGCCTCGTCGAATGACTCTCCAGGTGCGCGGTACTTGTCGGCGTGGAGGAACTGGGAGAAGGGTGTCTTGGGACCGTTCATAGTGAAGCCTTCCCGCGGTACACGGATGCCTGGAAGAGCAGGTGGTTGATCTGCGCAGGTGTCTCTCTGACGATGATGCCCTCGTCTTCTTCGATCAGGGGATTGTGCAGAAGGGTGAACACGTGGGTACTTCCATTGAACTCGAAGAAGCTCACAATGTGGGCCGGGTTCACGAAGATGGTTGTCAGGAGGTCGTCCTGGAATGTGAGTTGTATCATTTCGGATCGGCCGTCAGGCCCATGGTAGAGAGTTGGGGCTTGATGAGTTCGAGGACGGAGAGGGCGTACTGCCTGATCTCGTATTGTGCTTCCGGCTTCAGACGCTGATGCAGGAAGTGGAGCACGGACTGGAGCGAGACCGTCCAGACGGCCTGGCTGTAGATGCCGGGCGGAAGATAGAGGCGGGCCAGCTCCTTGGCCACTCCGCGGTCTAGGGCAGCGTGGTACTTACTGACCAGCTGACTCATGGTGGCTGCGTACGCCTTCCCCTCGTAGAGGGAGTCCAGCGGGTGCATGGGCTGGTTGGCAGCCTGCCTGCCGGTGTTGGATCGCCAGACCTCGGGATGGTAGACCTCGGTCTCCAGGACGCTGTAGCGGCCGGACAGCTCGTTCCAGGAGCATCCCTTATCTTCGTCCATCATGATGTCGAAGGCGCAGGGTTCTCCGTCGATCTCGTACTCGCGATGGGTGGAGCCCACCTGATACTTCCACCACTGGCGGAAGACGAAGAGCGGCGCCTTGACGTCGAACGTGAAGTAGACGTGGCGGAAGGGGCTGGTGTGCTCGTTGTCCATCAGGTACTTGCAGAGCTTTGCGTCCCGCTCGCCGAAGTCCTCGGACTTCCCAGCGAAGGACAGGCGCGCAGCGTTGACGGTCTTCAGGCCGACATGGCCCTGGACGTCCACGAGTTTCACGTGGCCATGGTCGAGGATTTTCATGCGAACGTGATGTAGGTGAGAGTAGAAAAGAGGGTCAGGACGAATCCGCCGATCAGGCGATACTGCTTCGATGTCGGCTGGTCCGGAGGCATGACTCCGGAGAAGCAGGCCAGGAAGAAGCCCAGGCAGGCGAAGGGAAGAAGGATGCAGTCGAGAACTTTCATTGAATGATCGTCAGCTCTTTGGAAGCCCTCGTCACCGCCGTATAGCGCCAAGCGCGGCGGGTGTGGGCGGGGAACTTGTGGGCTTCGTCGATCAGGCAGACTCTGTCGAACTGGGAGCCCTGGGATTTGTGGACGGTCATCGCGTAAGCGAAGTCGAAGCATTGCTTAGAACGTACCTCGTAATAGGCGGGCTCGCTGCCAAGAAAGTAATCATGATGCGCATCCACGCGCATGGTCTCGTTACTGTCGCAGCTGGTGATCAGCAGCGAGAGCGTCTCTTCGCTGGCTTCCCAGTTTGACTGTTCGACCATCCACTGGCTGCCGTTCAGCAGGCCGGTCTCCCCGTCGTTGCGGGTGCAGATCAGACGGTCGCCCTCCTGCGGCATCGGGCTCGTGAACTTCCGGAACTCGCGGACGCGGTCGTTGACGATCTTGCGGGTCTTGTTGGTGCCCACCAGGATCTGGTCGAAGCTCGACATAAATTCAACGGACTGACCCTTCGGGCGGATCAGGTCGGAGCTTCCATACCCTCGTCCCTCGCGCACGGACGTGGCCAGGGCGAGGATGGGAGAGCCCGCAGCCTGGCGGTGGATCTCCGTCAGCAGGACGTCGGCGGGGTGGTTGGTGAAGAATCCCCCACCCTTCACCGGCGGCAGCTGCGCCGGGTCGCCCAGGCATAGGATGGGCTTGTCGAACGAGAGCAGGTCCTCGCCCATCTGGGCATCGACCATTGAGACCTCGTCGATCACCAGCAGGTCGGCGTCTTGCAGCGCGGACTCTTCCTTGATCCCGAACATGGGCCTCTTCACGTTGTCCTGCTCGGCCTGGATGGATCGCTTGATCGCCAGCAGGATGTCGGCGGAATCTCCGTCGGCCTGGCGCTCGATGTACTCGCGTTGCAGCTCGCGCAGGCGGGCTGCGCTTCGGCTCTTCGGCTGGTAGATCAGGGAGTGCAGCGTGCCAGCTCCTCGGCAGCCCTTCTCCCGAAGGACGTGGGCAGCCTTTCCGGTGTAGCATGCGAAGGCGACGTTTCCACCGAGTTCTCTGGCCATCTCCTGGGCGATCGAGGTCTTTCCCGTTCCTGCGTATCCGAAGAAGCGGAAGATGGGGCTACGGGATGAGTCGTCGAACCAGGCCTTTGCCAGGTCCTTCCCTGCTGCCTGTTCTGGTGAGAGTTCAATCATGGTGCTACCTGTTGGGAGGTGTGTGTGGGGCTTTCACCCACTGCGACTTGGAAAGCTAAATCCTCGTCTCTTCCAGCTTGTGACCCTCTGCGAACGAGCGGACCGAGGTTTCACCCTGCTGGCAGGTTATCAGTTACAGAGGTAGATGCAGTCGTCGGTGGCATCCGAGAATGCTCCGTCAGCCTGCCCACGATAGTAGTCGAGGTTGGACTTGTTTAGGGCGATCTCCGAAGCGACGGCGTCCGCATAGTCCAGAGCCACGTCCCGGTCGATCGTATTCACGCGCATGCGCTCGCACGCCTCCGCATCGCCACCGTAGCAGTAGGGAATGTCGTCAGCGATCAGACCTTCGAGCCTGTCGGCTTCGGCCAAGTACCCGTCGCGTTCAGCGTTCAGCTCGCAGTCGAGATCAACGTATCCCTTCACATTGTCGTTCCAGTCCGAAGCGTGCTGCGCCTGGGCAGCAGCAACACAAGCAGAGTCGTAGCATTCACCGGAGACAAGGACACGAAGAGGCGGGGAGCCAGGGTACGTTGCGTCGCAGTCCACGGGAGCCGTGGGCGGAACCATCATAACAAAGTTGTTCTCGCAGCATGCGTGTGCCGCTGCGATGAATGCTCCGTCGATGATACCCTCCTGGATCTGGACCTGGAGGTCTCGGCTGTCGATCTCACCAGCGAGCTGCCTACTCGCGGCAATCGCATAGGCGAGGGTGTCGCAGACGAGGGAGCCGGGATCCGCATCACAATCAGCCTGGAGTCTCTCGATCCATGCGAGCTGGTTATGGTATCGCTTGTAGTCGCGGCAGTTGCGCTCTGCGAGGAAACCCGGACCATCGAGCCACGCTGCGTAGTGCGCATCCTGGGCAATGTTCAGGCACTGCTGGTTCATCGTGCCCGCACAGAACGGGACGGCAGGAATATGGTAGATGGCTTCTGCATCGCAGTCGTCCATCGAGAAGCTGAAGCTGACAAGGGAGACGACTGCCAGGGCAGCAAGGAGGAAACGATTCATGTTCTTAGGAGGTTGGAGATGGGGAGACATGGGCCTCGCACCCATTCGTGCAGCATATTTGGTATCCATCTGCATCGTGGACTTCTAGCTCAGTTGGGGCAGCAGTCTGCCATAGAGTCCACGTACCACTGGTCGTTGAGGGCCTTCGCGGTGTAGATGTCGCCGATCAGGTCGTTGATCCATGTGGAGTAGTCGTCGATCGAATTCTGGAGAGAGTTGATCAGGTCGTTCAAGACGTCGATCTGGACTCGGACCGTGGCTGCCCAACCACAATAGACCTCGTTGCTGTAACAGGCAATCTCCAGGCGGATCAGCTCATACTCCAGCTCGGTGCGCAGGTCTTCTGCGGCTGCCTTGAGTCGCTCAGTCCACGTGCGGAGGTCCTCCCATCCACACTTGTCTTCGATCTTCGGCTTGACGTCGTTGTTCCAGGATGCCTCGTACCCGTTCTTGCAGGCCATGACGCACGCAGTCGGTCGGGTTCCACCGTTCGGGCATGCCGCAACAGCAGGGTAGACACCAGGGAAGTCCGAATCGCATTGTGCGGACGCGACAGGGGAGAGGAAGAAGGCGAGCACTGCGAATGCTCCAATGATGATGTTTCGCATATCAGGCGGCGGGGGTGACGGAGAAGGAGGCGGAGAGGAGAGTCATCGGCTCGACCAGCGTGGCGCTCGGGCGGGATGTAACCGCACCGGTCTCCAGGTTGGTCGTGTCGATGTTGGTGCCCGCACCGCTGGAGCGCACAAGGGCCTCTCCATTGATGCGGCAGAAACCACCCTGGGGGATGGTGTTCAGGAAGACCGAGGCGGTCGCGGGGATGTCGTACGTGATGGTGGGCATAGCTGAAAATGTAGGGACAAAAAAAGTGTGGGGCTTCCACCCACCGCGCCGACTGTACTATGGACGGCTCTGGCCAATTGCGGAGGCCAATCGTCGGGCAAAAGCCCGCACGCCCTGGCGTAGCAGGACGGTCCCAGGTAGCGACTGGATGGTGGGACAAGCAGGTTGCGAGGGTTGCGATCCCAGACCTACTACTGCCTGCCCCTGCTCTATCAGAAGACTTCGTCAGTCTTCGTGTCAGCAGCACCAGCGGAGGATGAGGTGCTGTGATCTGCCGTACGCTCTCCAGAGGAGATCGATTCCAGGAAGCCTGCGGCGACTTCAAGAAGCGGCGACGTGGTCGGAAGGAGACTCGCCGCAACGTCACCGTTGACAGCGGGGTTCATTTCCACGTTCTTGTAGGACTGTCCAGCCGGGCTCTTCTCCGGAGTCGGGTGCATCCGGATCTGGTGAGCGAAGAGCGGGATGTTCTTCGATCCCTTCATCGTACGGAGACGAGACATGATGCTCTTGTAACGCTTGATCTTCGTGGACGAGAAGGACATAACGACCATCTCCGAAGTCTCTTCCGAACCTACTTCATCCAGGATGAGGGCATAGATGTAGAAGGTTTCGACAAGCTCATTGTTGCCCACCTTCAGGTTGCGGTCGGAAGCTTCAGCGCGGGCCTTGGCCACCACTGCGGAATCGAGCTGGTGGACGCCAACGAAGCCGCCACCCTGATCCTGCGGAACCCACTCGACGAAGACGTGCTCGGTCTGGATCGGAACGAAGATGACTTCAGTGCGGAGTGACTTGGTGACGCTGTTGTAGAACATGCCAACCTTGGCACCCTCAACATGCGTGTCTTCGCCTTCCTGAACTTGAGGGGAGAGAGCCTGAAGCTGGTTCAGGAACGGGATGGAGAAATCATCCTGCGTGGTGTTCCCCCAGCCAGCTCCAGCGTTGTCGCCGTAGTCGTAGGTGACGATCTCACCACCGGCGGCGCGGACTGCGACGGAGGTTTCGGATGTGGGGGTCTGATTCTTTTTGGCTGTTGCCATAGCGAAGGGTGCCTCTCGGCGGTTGGATTGATGCGCGCACTTTTACGTCCCGCGGTTCAGTTGGACGATCTCCGGCAGAATGCCGGAGGTGGATTGTACCCTACTCGCCGAACATGGTTTCGGGTTTCGCGGTGATCTTTGCGATGTCCTGCTTAGAGGCACCGAAGAGATCCATCGGGATATCGGCCCCAGCTTCGAGCTGCTTCTTGACCCACGCGCGAAGCGTGGTGGACTCGACCTTCTCCTCGTCTCTGACGTTGAATCCCTTGTCCTCCAGCTCGTTCATCAGCATGGCGGCAGCGTCCCCACTGTCCCGCGCGAAGCCGACCATCACGTTGTGCTTGATCATGCCGCCTTCGTTGTTCTCATCTAGCCAGGCGTGGGCTTCAGCCCTGCGGGCCTTCGGGATCGAAGCTCGGTAGCTCGGAGCGATCTTCAGCTTGATGCCGCTGGTGGTCGTGAACTCCGACATGCCGAGTTCGGTCATCAGCTCGGGGATCCTGTGCTGCGAGATGTTCAGGACCTTCTGCTGCGCTTCCTTGGCCAGCTCGGCCGCTTCCGCTGCGGCGATCTCTGCCAGGTAGAGGTCGGTGGCGAGTTGGGCCAGGCTCGCAAGCCCTTCCGTCTTGGGTGCCTGCTCGATGAACTGGCTGTAGTCGTTGGAGTCTGTCATGGTGGTGGGTGGTTGTGAGAGGGAGCCATGGTCCACGTCCCTGACGTGGAGACTCCCTCTCGACACAAATAGGCTACCAGCTCATGCCCACTTGGGCAAGTTATCCCCGGTGATTTCTGAGGCCAGGTCGCGCTTCGTGCGGAGGGCCCGAAGGATGTATGCGTCCAGGGTCGCCTTCGCCACCAGGTCGATGTACGTCACCGGCTCTTTGCTCATCCCTGCACGGTGGGCACGGTCCTCGGACTGAAGCCTCTCGCGCAGGCTGAAGCTGTTGGACGCATAGATCACGGTCTTGGCTCGGTGGAGCGTCAGACCTTCACCTGCTGCGCTAGGCTTCGCCACGAAGAAGCGGGCGGATCCTTCACGCTGGAAGCGGATCTTTGCTCGTTCCTTGTCCTCGTCGCTGGTGCGGCCGTCGAAGTAGACCGCATCCTTCTCGCCAAGCATGGCTCGGATTGCGTCGATCTCGCAGTTGTACCTCCCCCAGATGATGCAGCTTCCTTCGACGTCTTCGAGCACGTCCTTGAGGCATTTCATTCTGACGTTCTCGCCCAGGGGTACCAGCTCGTCCTCGTCGTTGCCCACGTATCCACTGGCGATCTGGGACATGCGGAGCATGCGGACGATGGCCAGGTCGGCGGTGACCTCCGAGCCGTCGCCCAGGGTCGTGTGGTACTCCTCCTCCAGAGCGGTGTAGACTCTGCGCTGCTCGGGGTTCAGGTCGAAGGTGCGGCGCACGTAGATCTTCTCGGGGAGGTCGAGCACCTCGGACTTCATGCGGCGGTCGCCCACCTTCGCCATTACTGCCTTCAGTACGTCGAGGTCCTTGTACCGGACCAGGCTCTCGAAGCGTCCGCCTGTCGCCGTCTTGCGCTGCTCCCAGACTCCGAATCGGTTCTTGAACTGAGCGAAGTTGCGGATACCCATGTCCAGCCACTCCGCCGGGCAGATGAATCTGACCTGGGTGTAGACGTCCATGGGGGAGTTGTCCACCGGCGTGCCGGTGAGGACTCGTCGGTAGGGCGCATAGCTGGAGCTGGCGTTCACGCGCTTGGTTCGCTTGCTGCCAGGGCTCTTGATGCGGCCGGACTCGTCGAGCACGTAGAGGCACTTGCGCTGCTGGAGGAACGCCTTCACGGCCTTGCCTCCGGTCTCGGTCATGATTGCGTCGTACGACGCACAGAGGACAGCCAGGCCCTCGTGACGGAGCAGCTCGACCAGTTCCTTCTGCGTGGATTTGTTCTTGGCCTTCTTGGAATACCAGGTCATCAACC
>TARA_R110000737_G_scaffold4096_2_pt1 | contig 20359 bp, 25 predicted proteins | sample TARA_R110000737 | Tara Oceans TARA_R110000737 (sample SAMEA4398027) | marine metagenome | biome: Polar Biome; feature: [SRF] surface water layer (ENVO:00010504); material: water (ENVO:00002006), including particulate matter (ENVO:01000060) such as... | depth 5 m | reverse complement strand
CTTTCAACTGCCATTGTTATCCCTTATTTTCACTATTTACCAAATTCGAGTCATTGACATCAGGCTTATTTCACCATAGCAACAACTGTACATACCAACAGTATCATACCCTGATTTAATTAAATTACCAGAATATATTAATTACCCGTGAATATTCATTTTTTCTATCTTAATATATATAATGCTGCTCACCGTTACATAATCTCTTAGTGTCAATAGCGATGAAAATCAGAGTTCAACATCACAGGCAATCATCTTAAATAAGATAATACCTGAGTTGTCGTTAGCTATAGCATAAAATATAAAACGTTATAATATACTTAATTTAATTCTTTAACCCTGAACGTACGGCCTTTTAACTTACCATGAGTTAATTTGTTTAACGCTTTTCTAGCCACCGTTTTATCTACCGCGACATATGCCCAGTTAGCGCCTAGTTGAATTTTACCCACTTGCTCAAATGTTATGCCATTTTCACTGGTAAGTGCACCAACAATATCGCCTGGTCTGACTTTCTGTTTTTTACCGCCATCAATTTGTATTGTGGTCATTTTTGGCGCAAATACGCTGCGTTCTAATGCGTCGCTACTCGGTAACTCTTCAGCTTCAATGGTTTGCTCTAAGTAATCTTCCAACAACCCCATCTTATAGCTATCTTTTTTATTAAATAACGTAAAGGCATAGCCGGTGCTACCTGCGCGACCCGTACGACCAATACGATGAATATGAATCTCACTGTCATGAGCAAGATTATAATTAAATACCGCATCAAGTGCTTCAATATCTAAGCCACGAGCAGCAACGTCAGTGGCAACCAATATTGAGGCGCTTTTGTTGGCAAAGCGCACTAAGGTTTGATCTCGATCTCTTTGTTCCAAATCACCATGTAAGGCTACAACACAAAAACCATAAGCGGCCAACTTATTCGCTACATTCTGCGTTTCTATTTTGGTATTACAAAATATTACGCTCGACTCAGGCTGATGAGTTAATAGCAATAATCGGATGGCCGTTAGACGCTCTTCATCATTTTCTACCTGATAAAAATGCTGTGAAATAGTACTACTTTCATGACTTGATTCTACTTTGATCACCGCGGGTGTCTGTAAATAGCGATTAGCTATTTTTTGAATCTGTTGCGGGAACGTAGCACTGAACAACAAGGTTTGTCTTTGCTGTGGCATTTTAGCAACAATATTATCTATAGCGGCTTGAAAACCCATATCGAGCATGCGGTCGGCTTCATCTAAAACTAGGGTATCAACATGCTCTAATGACAAGGTACCTCGTCCTAAGTGATCTTCAATTCGCCCTGGCGTGCCAACAATAATATGTGCGCCATGCTCCAATGAACCTACTTGTGGGCCAAACGGTGTACCGCCACATAAAGTCAGCACTTTAATGTTATGAACCGCTCTTGCCAGCTTTCTAATTTCTTTTGCTACTTGATCAGCTAATTCACGTGTTGGACAAAGCACTAAAGTTTGAATTCTAAACTTTTTAACTTGTAGTTTATTCAACAGGCCAAGACCAAATGCCGCTGTTTTGCCAGAGCCGGTTTTACCTTGGGCAATAACATCTTGTCCTGCTAAAATAGCCGGTAGGCTTTTAGCTTGAATTTCTGTCATCTCATGATAACCAAGTGATGAAAGGTTGTCTAAAATAGCGGGTTGCAAGGTAAGTGATGAAAATTTACTGTCGCTCAACGTCAAAGTCCTAACTTAAAAAATAATTGCCGCTATTTTACACGCTTTCGCTCATGCAAACACGGCTTTAAGCAATTATATTACTAGCGGTAGTTAATTAAGCATTAGCAGGTCTGCTATCCAACAAATCCATCAACATTGTAGTTAACGCTTGCGGGGACTCTAACGGCAGCATATGGCCAGTATGGGCAATTTCCTTTAACAATATATTATCCCCACGCTGCAGCTCATGTCTCAACTCCTGTTTTAAGGAAACCAGATCAACTAAGTTATCCTCATCGCCAACAAGCAAGGTAATAGGTAAGGTTAATTGAGTTAATAAGGACAATAAATTTGGTCGGTGCAGAGAAACGCTGAGCTGATGCAATAACACCTCAACGCCAAGTTCGCGATCCATGTCGACAATAACCTGCCTTATAGCTTGATAATCTTGCGGGTTAAACTGCTTAATATTTGGGTGCAGTAAATCATCAATGCGCTTATTGGGAATACCTGAATAACCTCGTTGGCTTATCCAATCTATTGTCCGTTTACGTTGCTTAATTTCTGCTGAGGGTAAGTTTTTTGGAAAATTAGATATCACCAATAAGTGTTTAAGTTTATATTCCAGCTTTAATGCTATGGCACTAGCGATATAGCCGCCCAATGAGAAACCCACTAATATCGCCTGATTTTCTATAATCTGATCGGATAAGGTGCTTACGACCTCATCCATACACCTGCTACTTGGGATCACCAAAGGTATTAACAGATACTTCTCATGACATTGCTCACGCAGCAACTGCCATGCAGACAGCCACAAACGTTGGTCGCACATAGTGCCAGGAATAAAATATATAGTTTTCGACAAGTGTTATACCCTGTTATTTCCAACGATTGTGCCTACATTATTAAGCAAAATAGCGTTCAAATAAACGAATGTTAACAATTTCTCCAGCCTGCACCCGACCTTGCTCAGCAGGTAAAACGATATAACAATTTGCCGACGCGATACTAGTTAAAATCCCAGAACCTTGGCTACCGGTACTGTTGACGGTTAGTAAACCTTCGCTATCAGTCGACAAAACACCACGCTGAAAGTCCATGCGCCCTGCTGACTTTCGTAAATCTGTCAACGCTTTCGCTTTTAAGGTTATTGGCAGCGCTGCGTTACAGTGTTGTAATTTCATCAATGCTGGCATGGTCAATAAGTCCGCGGTAACCATGGCGGAAACGGGGTTACCCGGCAAGCCGAAAAACACACTATTTGGTAGTGTACCAAAGGCAAATGGCTTGCCCGGTTTCATGGCTATCTTCCAAAAAGCAATGTTACCAATTTGTTCAAGCACGAGCTTGGTATAGTCGGCGTCACCTACCGAAACGCCACCAGAAGAAATCACCGCATCCGCTTGTTTATCTGCTTGCATAAACGCTGTTCTAATTGCGCTTTCATCATCAACAATAACGCCAAAGTCAATCACATTAACATTGAGGTTTTTTAACATACCCGCCAGCGCGTAACTGTTACTCTCATAAATATCACCGCTGCCTAAAGGCTGCCCTAATGCTTTTAACTCATCACCGGTAGCTATTAACGCGACATTGAGCTTGCGAAATACTTTGAGTTCATTGATACCAAGCGATGCTAATACGCCAATATCAATAGCTGATAAACGTCGGCCTTTATGAAAAACAACCTGGCCTTTATTAATATCTTCCCCGGCATATCGTACATGGTCAGCCAATTCCCCCTTGGCTAAAAATCGAACGTTATCGCCTTCTACCTGACAATTTTCTTGCATTTCTACGCTATCGCAACCATCGGGCATTTTGGCGCCTGTCATAATGCGAATACATTCCCCTTGACCACAAACGCCTTGATAAGGCTGTCCAGCCATAGAGCGTCCGGTTAATTTCAAGCTCGCTTGATTTGCCAAACTAGCGTGCGCAAACGCATAGCCATCCATGGCGGAATTATTATGCGGAGGTACATTAATCGGGCTAGTAATATCTGTCGATAAAACTCTAGCTAAACCTTCAGTCAGTGTAATACTTTCAAGATCGGTGATCGGAGTTATAGCCGCTAGCATTGTTTCTAGTGCTTTTTCAAAAGGCATTAATCCGGGTGCAGAACAACAATCAACCATAATAAACTCATCCAATGTATATTGTGCTTTCTATTTTTCAGCTAATGGCAAACGCATCAAAGTGCGCCGACTCAAAATCGTTCGTCTTCACTTGGCGATCTAATTTATTCAATAAGAACGACATTAATGAATAACCTTCAATATAACCAAGGTCTTTATCTGTTATATTGATCAGGATCATACTATGCTTGTGATTATATGATATAAAATAATCCATCATTTATTATTCGCCGAGCTATCTTAGCTAAATTCGTTGCCACGCAACTAACATGCTGAGTTTGCCGTAGACAAAATTTAAATTTTTCGTCTGCCAGGGTTAACAAGGAAACTTGTTTGCCTCCCTACTTTGGAAAGGTGACATGTTAACAGACAACTTCGGCCGCAAGTTTTATTACTTGCGCCTATCGATCACTGACGTATGTAATTTTCGTTGTAACTATTGTTTACCTGACGGTTATCAATGTGATCACGATAGAAAATTTTTAACCCTGCCTGAAATTACCCGCTTAGCTTCAGCGTTTTCTGCTATGGGGACGGAAAAAATTCGTATTACCGGTGGTGAACCTTCGTTGCGCAAAGACCTACCAGAAATAATTGCTCAATGTAAGCAAACACCTGGTATTAAAAAAGTCGCTATAACTAGCAATGGCTATAAACTTCCTGAACATTTACCGGCTTGGTTAGACGCCGGCATTGATGCCATAAACATTAGTATTGATAGTTTAGACCCAAGACAATTTCATGCGATTACCGGCCACGATAAGCTCAAACATATTCTCAAAGGAGTCGATATGGCGGTGGCTTCGGGTAATACTACAGTTAAAATTAATACCGTATTAATGCGTGAGTACAATGGTTACGACATTGCCAGTTATTTAGCTTGGTTAAAAGATACCCCGGTAACCTTGCGTTTTATTGAATTAATGCAAACTGGCGATAATAAAGAATTTTTTGATGCTCAACATGTGCAAGGCTCGCGTATAAAACAAAACTTGATCTTAGATGGTTGGCTACCGGTTATTAATGATAAAACGGCTGGACCTGCGCAAGAATTTTACCATCCTGATTATGCCGGCAAAATAGGCTTGATCATGCCTTACTCTAACGATTTTTGTAATACCTGCAATCGCTTACGTGTGAGTTCATTAGGCAAACTGCATTTATGTCTATTTACCGAACAAGGCTTATCGTTAAAAGACTACTTACAAACTGATGATGTAGAACCTTTAAAAGCGGCAATCACCAATATGTTAACGGATAAAAAGCAAACCCATTTTTTACACGAGAAACTTACCGGTGCAACAAAAAATTTAGCGATGTTGGGTGGTTAATGAGTTTAGCAAAAACTTTATTCCAACCCTGTTTAGGTGTGGTTTTAGCTGGCGGTAAATCGTCACGTATGGGGCGAGATAAAGCCAGCTTACGGCGCAAAGATCAAGATATGCTTAGTTATAGCATGGCCTTACTTAAAGGTGCCGGCAGTTCACAAGTCATTATCAGTGGTGGTGAACAGGGGATTGATGATCTCGTTGCTAACATGGGTCCTCTTGGTGGCATTCAAAGTATTATTAAGCAATTTAAACCCCGAGCACTGCTAATTTTGCCGGTCGATTTACCATTAATGACCTCTCAAGAGCTAGCCGCATTAAAGCGAATTGGCGAGTTGAGTCAACGGGCATGCTACTTTACAGACAATTATCTGCCCTTATATTTACCGGTTAATGCCTTTGTTGAAGAGTTTTTTAAACAACCTTTATCGCACTCGTTAGCAAAGCTAAAATCAAACAATGTTATCAGTGAACAAAGGCCCGCACATACCACAGCTACTAAGCGAAATTTAACAGGGCCTTCTGTGCGCAACTTATTAGCTTCAATCCCTCATAGCGCGATTGAAGCTAAAAACAGCCAATGTTTGTTTAACACCAATACGCCTGAGCAATGGCAGCAGGCACAACATTTATTATCTTTACAAAGGAAACCTTATGTCTAGTTCATCCTCTATACATTGTGGCGATGCATTCGTCGCATTAAATATCGCTGTATTAACCGTTTCAGATACTCGAGAAGAGTACAACGATACCTCAGGTCAAGCACTCGTCGAACGATTACAAGCAGCAGGCCATAAGTTAGCGGCGAAAGAAATTTCAAAAGACGATGTCTACCAGCTACGCGCGGTAGTTTCAAAATGGATTGCCGATCAGTCTGTACAGGTAATATTGACCACTGGCGGAACGGGTTTTACCGCAAGAGACAATACACCTGAAGCATTATTACCTTTATTTGATAAAGATATTGAAGGTTTTGGCGAAGTATTTAGAACTATTTCTTTAGCCGAAATTGGCACCTCAACTATTCAATCTCGTGCCTTTGGTGGCATGGCAAATAATACAGTTATTTTGTCTGTACCTGGCTCAACTAATGCTTGTAAAACCGCTTGGGATAAATTAATCGTTGAACAACTCGATGCCAGCCATCGCCCATGTAACTTTGTTCCGCACTTAAAATTTACCTAGCATCACGTTATTGATAGCACTTATGCCAAATTTAATGCCAAAGCACCTGTCCAAATTAAGTCAAAAACTCCTGCTGCTAGGTATTATTTGGCTGGCCTTACACGCCAGCCATACTTTTGCTATTGAAAAATCAAAACCGACTAAGCCATTACGAATTGCCGTGGCAGCAAACTTTGCGCCTGCGCTTAAAATACTCTTGGCTGATTTACCCAATAAAGACCATATTAATTATCAAATAATCAGCGCTGCAACCGGAACGCTATATCAGCAAATAAAACACGGTGCACCGTTTGATTTACTTTTATCCGCCGACACAAGGCGTCCAGAACTGTTAGAGCAAGAAAAACTAATCATAACGAATAGTCGTAAAACTTATGCTTATGGGCAAATTGCGATATGGTCTGCTACTCAGCAGTTAAACAACTTAAATGAGCTTAATAATTACTCCGGTAAGTTGGCTATTGCCAATCCAGATACTGCGCCCTATGGCAAGGCCGCGCAGCAAGCACTAATAAATTTATCGCTATGGCCGCAGGTAAAAAACAACTTAATCACTGGTATCAATATCAACCAAACCTTTCAGCAAGTTCGGAGTCAAGCTGTGCCTTTCGGCATCGTAGCTTACAGCCAATTGGTGATAAATAAATATCAAGGACTCATTATTTCCGCTGAATATTATCAGCCTATAGCCCAACAGTTGGTGATTATTAAATCGAGCCACCAAGTAGATGTCGCACAGCAAATAAGCGATTTTATTTTGCAAGCGAGTAGTCAAAAAAAACTACAACGACTTGGCTACTTACCAGTAGAGTCAAGCCATAATCCAAGCAAGGTCAGTGGCTGATATGACTGACATTTCAGCCGACTTACTCGCTCTGATTACCACCTTAAAAATGGCCGCGGTTACCACGGTTATCTTGCTAATATTAGGTACGCCTCTGGCATGGTATTTAGCTAAATGGCAAAGTCGATTCAAAGTTTTTTTTGAAGCTGTGGTTGCCTTGCCATTAGTATTACCACCAACCGTATTAGGGTTTTACTTATTGCTGGCTTTTTCACCTACCTCATTACCTGGGCAGATCTGGCAAAGTACCACGGGCAGCCAATTAGCCTTTAGTTTTAGTGCTATTGTTATTGGCTCAGTACTCTATTCCCTGCCCTTTGTTGTGCAACCCTTACAAAAAGCATTTGAACAACTGGGCGATCAACAGCTTGAAGCCGCTGCTATGCTTGGCGCTGGCCCAATAGATCGTTTTTTTAGTGTCGTATTGCCGCTAACTAAAGCCAGTTTTGTTACCGCAACGGCATTAGGCTTTGCCCATACCGTAGGTGAATTTGGTGTGGTGTTAATGATTGGCGGAAATATTCCCGGTGAGACGCGGGTATTATCTATCGCTTTATTTGATCATGTTGAAGCGTTTAATTACGCTAACGCCCATTTGCTGTCAGCAGGGCTACTCATAGCCTCGCTATTACTATTGTCTTTTGTTTATCTATTAGGTAATAACTTAACTTATAAGCAACACAAGCCTAAAAAGTGATGAGCACCATGACTAAGTCGAAAAATAGCGGCCAGAAAAATCCTATAAACGCTAATCAGCAAGCGACTGGCAATACTCAAGGCTCAGATTTGACTTTGGCTTTTAAGTTGGCCTTTAGTCACTTTGAAATAGCCATTGACCAAACCATGAGCATTTCAGCTATTACCGGAATTTATGGTGACTCTGGCTCAGGTAAATCAACCCTACTGAGAGTCATTGCTGGCCTTGAACATCGAGCAAAAGGTCACCTATCATTAAATGGCACAGTGTTACAACAGAGTGACAACACCGGTTTTATTAGGCCTGAAAAAAGGCAGATAGGACTGGTTTTTCAAGATAGCCGCTTATTTCCGCATTTAACCGTTTATGAAAATTTAGCTTATGGGGCTAAGCGGCAAAAAAATCGTCAACTCAGTATTGAAAAAGTACTAACATTAACGCAATTAAGCCAACTACAACACCACAATGTCACCCAGCTTTCTGGTGGTGAAAAACAAAGGGTATCAATCGCTAGAGCCTTGTTAGCAGAGCCTAAACTACTGTTATTGGACGAACCCTTTAGTGCCTTAGATAAAACCACTAAAGCACAAATGCTGAGCATTTTAAAAGCAATTCAGCAGCAACTTCAGCTACCTATGCTTTATGTCAGCCACAGTTTAAGTGAATTACAATATATCGCAGATCAATTGATCGTGGTTTCAGCAGGACAAATAAGCCAAGCCGCCCCTATTCACCAAGCGATTCACGACTTAAACAGTGGCGGCGAAACTAGCCCTAAAACCAGTTTATCTTTGACTATAGCTGAGCATTTACCTGCTTACGGTTTGACCCGATTATCCTTGCCAAGAGCGCAGAATAGAAACCACAGCATTTACTTACCGATACTTGAAACAACTAATATTCAGCGCTTAATTGGTCAGCAACTTCCCTGTATAATCTATGCGCGTGATATCAGTATCAGCAAAACTAAGCCTGAACAAAGCTCGATTGTAAATCATCTTTCAGCAATCATTATCACAATCCAATACAATAAAACCAACGCATTAGTAGCACTTGAAACCGACCAGCAAAAATTTTATGCCCAAATCAGTTTATGGTCAGCAAAGCGCATGGCACTAGCCACTCAAGAAATGGTATATATTCAATTTAAAGCCAATGCTGTACATAGTTATCATTATACGGAGCCCACAACTGATGTTTAGCCAGCAAGAACAATTACGCTTTAGCCGTCAAACCATACTAAAAGGCATTGGAGCACAAGGCCAGCAAGCCCTTAAAAATTCCAGTGTGTTAATTGTTGGGGTCGGTGGCTTAGGTAACCCAGTTAGCCTTTATTTAAATGCTGCTGGTGTCGGCAGTATTTATTTAGCTGATGGCGACAGTATTGATATCAGTAATCTACACCGACAAATACTATTTAACGAAAAAGATATTGGCAAAAATAAAGCCGATACTTGTGCCGAAAAGTTACAGCAACTCAATAGCAGTACAAATATCGAAATACTCGATGAAATGCTCGATGCAGAACTGGCCGATTACTATTTACCATTGGTTGATTTAGTGCTCGATTGTACCGACAACATAAACAGCCGTTATTTGATTAATCAAAAGTGTCTTGAACATAAAAAACCACTAATTATCGGCGCAGCAACCGGCTTTGATGGGCAACATATGTTTGTTAATCCGAACATTGCTGACAGCGCATGCTATCAATGCTTATTTCCCAGTAGTAAAAATCCCCCCGAAAACAGCTGTCAAACCATTGGAATAATAGGCCCTGTTCTTGCGATTATTGGCGGTATGCAAGCCTTGCAGGCAATTAAGTTTTTAACGGGTAATTCAGTAGCGACAAATCAACTGAATATATTTGATGGTTTGAATAATACCTGGCAGCAATTTAGCTTGAAAAAACAAGCTAAATGCCCTATTTGCTCAGTATAAGGTCTAAGCCTTAAAGGCTATTTCTGCCAATAAAGCGAGTCACTTTAGCCTGATACCCAACGCATTATTGCTGACTTACCTCATACTAAAAGCCTTAACATGAAAAAGCCCTCAAATTTGCGGGCTTTATCTTGGGTGATATTTATCAGTGGTTTAATTATTTAAACAAACCCATGCTTTTATCTGTTAAGGCTTCTCGCCAACCACCAAGCCATTCCGACTTGGCATCGGTATTCTGATAAGGACAATGTTCCTTAGTTCGACCACAAAGACCTGCTTGGTAGCCATTTGAATGTGCTCTGCCTAATTTATCTCTTTTCTGCCTTTTCATGAATAACACCTCAACTCTTTAATAAGTATTTGATCGTTAAATATATTGGCTGAAGAACAATACCTGCAGTTGCTTGGTATCACTTCATTCACCGTTAATTTAAGAACAACAATACGATGAATGCAAGTGGATACTCGGGTGATTTGAGCAAGTTTTCAGGCTATTTTAAGGCAAAATAGTCGCATCAAAAATGCAGTTTTTAACTATGCATTGCAAAACAATTCGTTAGCAAGAACATATATAGCAAACAGATCTTAAAAAGATAAATTAGATAACAAATTAGTTTTAATCAAAGTTCACACATCTTAAGATTATTAGCTTTTTAATAAAGGTCTCAACATATCTTCAAGGCCATTAAGTTTAACTTCATATATTAGCGCCAACTGCTGACCTAATTTTCCTTCAGGAAAGCCTTTTGAGTGGAACCATACTAAATATGGTTCAGGCAACTGCAATAACTTTCTACCACTATATTTACCAAATGGCATAACCTGGTTTACCGCAGCAATTAAATCCGCATTGTTATCTATCGACATAAATTACACATACCCAAATGAGCCACCTAAAATTATTTAATTTCAGCCGCGTATAAGTGAATTTTCTTAAAAATCCCCTATGCGCCTGCTGGTATTGTTTATTATTGCTACTAAATTATTTATTTGACATAAAAATGTCACACCTGCTGCTTATAGTTCCAATTATACCTACATGCAATTGGTATCAAGCTGATGCCTATATTTTCAGGGAATTATTATGTCAATCGTTAGGAAACGCAATGCAGCAGAAAAAGCTTATATACCGGGCAATGCTCGCGACAATCAGTATATTCTCGCTGAATTTACGCTAACAGATCAACTGCTTTCGCAATTACCACGTCATGTCAGTAACAGCGGTAACAGCGGTAATAGCAATTATTATGCATGCTATCAAGCATTAACAGACTTATTGTCGACCTTAAGTAACGACTATGCCATCAGCAACAGTATATTAGTTGCCAACGACAAGTTAGTGCGCGTGCGTTACAGCCAAGAAATGCACCAATGGCAAACAAAACAACAAATCATTTTCTATTACGATCCAAATCAACATACCCTGCAAAATTCTTTTTTTGATGCCAATATTAGAGCAAAAAAAATCACCTTAGTATTTTTAGCAGCCGGAACTGATATTAGGTCCGGCGCAGCCAAGTTCCATCAACAAGTAAAAAAGCTCTTAGAAAATTTCTCACAGCAAATAAAATTGCCACTGACTAGCATACGGATGCGCGATCATCAGCATTTAACCTACGATATCTTTGCTAAAAGCAAAGGTTGTAAAACAAGTCAAGCGCATAAGTTCAGATCAATCCCCCTAAGGTATGCAAGCCAGGGGGTTACTTTGGCAGAAAATATGTCGTCTATTACATACGCAATAGTTAACTTGACCCTTGATCATAGGATCAGTCGGTTGGTAGATATAGATTCCACATCTAAAGATCCCTACAATCCACTTTATACTTATTTAACTGACAGCTTTTCATTAGCTGCCAAGCGTTTTAACTTAAATAATGCTGCACTTATTGCCAACGGTTTAGTGCCAATCGTTAGACAAAGTTTGCATGACTTAGTATCAAAAGTTGGTGAATTTCAAATGCTAGGCTATAACCCAAAACAAAGTCCATGCGGTCTGGTCAGCAAATGGAATGCCGATGAGCTGGTTGATAATGTCCAGTTGATTTTCGTTGCTAATAGCGAAAATGGCCAAGAGCAGAGTGCGGCTAAATTTGTCAACCAAATAACGCAAGCGATGCGCTTATTCGCCACTGAACTAGCAATATCAAGCAAAAAAGACCAAGTAACTTTACGGTTTCATCAACACGTGGCTTATAACTTATCTTAGGGTAGCTAATCCAGAAACACCTAGAGTATCTATGTAATAAGCTCTAGGTGAACTTGCCATAAAGAACGAAAATCGATAGCCAATATGCTAGCAAATTAAGCTTATCGCTATTGTAACAAACTATATTTTTTCGCAGTGAACCACGTTAAGTTAATCTGCGTATTGAACAGTGAATGTTTATCTTCACAACAGCTACCTCTAAGCCTTAATTAACAGCAGCGATATTAGCATTTTATCACTGTTGCCAAGATAAACTCAAAATACAAATAAACATATAGACATCTAAACGGCTCAGTGATATCTTTTGCTAATAAACATATAGACGTCTATACGTTTTAAATTTAACAACTAAGAATTAAAGTATTGAAACAGAGTTTTCAGAGGAAAAAGATATGAGCATCGAAACAATTACTTTAGGCGCTGGCTGCTTTTGGTGCGTTGAAAATATTTTTGCCCGGATTATAGGCGTGGTTTCGGTAAAAAGTGGTTACGCAGATGGTGATATTATTAACCCAAGCTACCAGCAAGTTTCTAGCGGCTTTGGTAATCATGCTGAAGTGGTACAAATAGCCTTTGATCCATCGCAGTTAGACATAGAGCAAATATTAACCGTGTTTTTTGCTATTCACGATCCAACAACCATTAACCGCCAAGGTGATGATGTTGGTAGTCAATATCGCTCGACAATTTTATGTCACAGCGCGTCACAGCAAATGACAGCAGTGACGAAAATTGGCCAATTAAATGCTAATAAAACCTTTGAGCAACCGATAGTGACAACGGTCAAAGCAATAAATAATTTTTATAGTGCTGAAAGCTATCACCAAGATTATTTTACCAACAATCCAGACAATAAATATTGTCAGTTAGTGGTAGCGAAGAAGATTCAAAAGTTTTTAAGCGATTTTTCGCATTTATTAAAAACTGAAAGCTTGTTGGATGTAGCCGTACAACAATAGCTAAATTCATAAAACCTAAAACGCGCATAACAATAATATTGCTATGCGCCTTGGTAAGTGAGTTATAACTCAGCTGACATTTATACCTTATCAATACATTAAGGTATAAAGCTTACGTCGGTATTTACTCGCTAATACATCTCCGTCTGGTAACGATTTCAGCACATCAAGTAATAAGTCTTTGCTCGTTACATCTGAACCATCTTTTTGCACTAAGAAAAACAAAATCGCCAGTGCTTCATCATTGCGATTAACTTGGCTATATTGTGCCGCCAGCTTTTGTTGTACTTCAATATTATCAGGCTCATTTTTTAACTGTTGTTCAAGTGCTTGAATTTCTGGCGAGTCTGCAGCTTGGCTTGCTAACTCTAACTTGGCCATTAATGATTGATAATCACTGTCTTGATCGATCATTTTAATACTTTTCAGCAGCGCTTCTGCTTCGGTAATTTTACCCGTTTGAATATAGACATTAGCTAGCACTAACTTAATATCGGCACGTTCACTGTCTAGTTGATAAGCTTGATTAATAAGCGGAAATGCTTCAGCAACTTTATTTTCTGCTAGTAAACCCTGCGCTTGAGCTAATAGTACATCTTGCTCTTTTGGCAAGTGTTTGGCCAAAAATTCATTAACAGTTTCCTCGGTTTGTGGACCCGTTAGACCATCAAGTGGCTGCCCATCTTGCACTAAAATCGCGGTTGGTAAACCTTGAATACCAAACTGCTGAGCAATTTGCCCCTGAGTTTCGCAATCAACCGTGGTAAACAATATCGTGTCACTATAATTAGCCAGCGCAATAGCTAATTTATCTCGTAGTTCAACACTTTCTGGAATTTGCTGAGCCCAAAAATCGACCAATACAAGTTTAGTTTTTGATGCTTCGATAATAACTTGTTGAAAGTTTTCTAAGGTGATCGCAAGAGAATTTGTCATCAAGGCAGTTCCAATAATAAAGACATATGTTTTTTAAGTGGGGTCAAACACTGAAGATACAAGCACCTAAGCTAAATATATATATTCTGCAGGCTTAGTATCTAGCATTTGCTGTCGATCTGTAAAATCATAAAAAACGGACACAAGTTTAGTTAATGTCCGTTGCAACTGGCGGTTATCATTCTTTAAACTTTTTGCAACAATTCTCGCGCAATAATCACTTTTTGGATTTCACTAGTGCCTTCATAGATTGAAGTTACCCGAACATCGCGTGCCATGCGCTCAAGTGGATATTCTTTAATATAACCCGCGCCACCCATTAATTGTAATGCATCATAACAAGCTTTATTGGCATTTTCAGTGGCAAATAACTTAGCCATTGAAGCAGCCATACCAAATGGCTGGCCTTGATCTTTAGTATAAGCCGCTTGCATCAATAGCAGTCGCGCAGCTTCCATTTCGGTATATCGCTCGGCTAACTTCCACTGCAGACCTTGAAAACTTGATAGTGATTGACCAAATTGTTTGCGATCAACAATATAAGCTTTAGCATAATCAAGCGCGGCAAGACCAACCCCTAACGCTAAAGAACCAATACCAATTCGGCCGCCGGCCAGTTCCCCTACCGCTACGCCAAAACCTTTATTTTCCGCCCCCATCATGGCCGATGCCGGCACACGACAGTTATTAAAATGTACTTCATTGGTGGGTGACGCTTTTTGGCCCATTTTTTCTTCAGCTTTACCAATAGTTATACCGGGAGTATTAGCTTCAACAATAAAGCATGAAATACCCTTACCTTTTTTCGCTGCTGGGTCGGTAACGGCCCAAACGACAAAAACATCGGCAAATGAACCACTAGTAATATAAAGTTTACTGCCATTAATAAGGTAATCATCGCCGTCTTTAACGGCTTGCGTTTTCATGCCGGCGGGATCTGAACCTGCGGTGGCTTCCGTTAAACAAAAACCACCCGCACGATATTCACCACTGCAAATTTTTGGTAAATATTTGCTCTTTTGCTCGTCATTACCTACCGCTTGGATCACTTCAGCCACCATATTGGTCACCGATGTGGTAACGGCTGTAGAAGCACAAGCACGTGCTAATTCAGTAATGGCTAAGCTAAAAGCGACAGTACCAGCTTCAACACCACCATATTCCGCTTTAATATTTAAGCCCATAAAGCCTAACTCATTTAATTGTGCTAAATTTTTTAAAAACAAACTTTGATCCATTGTTTCATCAAGCTTTGCGGCTACGGGTGCTAATTCACTATCAGCAAACTTTCGCGCCATATCTTGAATCATTATTTGTTCTTCAGTTAAAGATAAATCCATCGAACTTCTCACTTTTTATTAGCTGAATATCTATCACTATCGGTTAACGCTATAGTTATCCGCGACGGCTAAAAAACCTAACAGTATATTATACCGACCGAACTAGTTTATTGATCACTTAAGGAAAATTAATCGCTTGGCCATACTGACAACCGACTAGATAACGTCATCGCCAATGCGCTAACATTGGCGATAAATATAACAAAAACGCGCCAAAGCGCGTTTCAAAATTTTGGCTATTGTAGCAATTATCCGAGCACAAACCAAAGCAGACCAGCACCAAGAATTAAGCGATAAATAACAAATGGCATCATACCCATTTTACTGACTAAGATAAGGAAGTAGTGAATACACGCATAAGCACTAACAAATGCCAAAAGACTCCCTAAACCTAATGTGCTCCAATCAACTGACTCAGCCGATATTATTAATTTATACGTTAAATAACCACCCGACATAACAATGGCTGGAATTGATAACAAGAATGAAAAGCGCGCAGCATTTTCTTTACTTAGCCCCAACATAAGACCTAAAGTCATGGTAATACCAGAACGCGAGGTCCCCGGTATCAGGGCAAGAGCTTGCGCTAGGCCAATAATCATCGCGCCTTTAAAACCAAGTTTTTCAACCCTGACATTTTCTTTTGCTTTAATGTCGGCAAAGCCCAACAAAACACCAAAGACTAAGGTCGTAATTGCAATAACAGCTGCTGAACGCAGATTTTCCTCGATAAAATCTTTACCCAACAACCCAGCGAGCCCTAATGGTATTGAGGCAATTAAAATCCACCATGCAAGCATACCATCGAAACTATTGTTGTTTTTTTCGGGGCCGATACCAACAGTACCAAACCATGCCATCGCCATACGGCCAACTTCTTTACGAAAATAAAGCACAACAGCAAACAAGGTACCGACATGTAATGCAACATCTAATGCTTGCCCTTGATCTTGCCAACCAAAGACAGCGGATGGCAAAATTAAATGCGCCGAACTTGATATTGGCAGAAACTCAGTTAAGCCTTGAATTATCGCTAAAATAAAAACGTCAATTGTGCTCATATTGGTTATCTTTCCCTATTTTTTTCTCGCCCAAACTAGCGGCACTTTTTTTAATTTTTGTTGTTTTTTATCATATTGTTGCCACAACTGCGCATAACTTTGCCCAACAACAGGGTGCGGTAAATGTTCCGCTATTTCCGCTAACGGCCACAATACAAAGGCATTTTTAGTAATTTCATCACGCGGTATTTGCGCAGGAGATTCAGCAACAATATCGTCATAAAGTAATAAGTCTAAATCTAATGTCCGCGGGCTAAATTTCTTCGCAGTTTTGCTGCGGCCATGAGCAAACTCTATTGACCGTAAGGTTTTTGCCACCTGTGCCAAACTAAGTTCGGTATTGACGCCAACAACCATATTGTAAAATGCTTTACCCGCAAAGCCGACCGCTTCACTTTCAAATAACGATGACAAAGTAAGCGAGCCAAAGGCATCAGTTAAAGCATTAAGGCCGTGCTCAATATAATGTTGACGATTTATATTACTACCTAGCGAAATATAAACTTTAGCCATTATATTTCAGCCATTATGATATTTGGCCTGATAGTTGTTGACCACGCTCTATTTCAACGCCAACCGTGGTGGCATTATGCACGGCAGTGGGTTTCATTAATTTTAAGCGCAACCAAGGAATTTGATAATTACCCATAAGAAAGCCGGCAATTCGTTCAGCAAGTGTTTCAATTAAATCGACAGGGTTAGCGTTAGCAAACTCCACTATAGCTTCAGAAATTTCAGCGTAATCAAGTGTTTTAGCTAACTCATCATTTTCAGCAGCGTGCGCTGTATTCCAACCCATCGCTAAATCAATGACCAGTGTTTGCTTTATTTCTTTTTCCCATTGATAAAAGCCAATGGTTGTTTGAAAGGTTAATCCTTCAATATAGACTTTATCCACACTAAAACCCTTACATGGTTTGGAGCTATTTAGCCACGACGTCAATCAAGATAGCATACGCTGACTTTAGAAAATAAATGGCGAGTTTACCTGTGCGGGTCTGGAAAAACTAGTAAACAACACGTTACAATGGCAAAAAGCCTAAAAGAACATAACTTTTTAGCGCTTTTGCTAAAACCTAGTGATAGAAGGACTGAATATCAGTAGTTTACTTGTAACATTTATAATGGTTATTTTGGCTTACTTAGTAGGTTCAATTTCGAGTGCCATTTTACTTTGCAAGTTGCTGAATTTACCCGATCCCCGTTCAGCAGGCTCAAAAAACCCTGGCGCGACCAATGTTTTACGCATTAGTAATAAATTTGTCGCTGGGTCTGTGCTTATATTTGACATACTCAAAGGCACATTACCCGTTTGGGGCGGCTATTTTTTAGGCTTAGAGCCCTTATACCTAGGGATGATTGCGGTCGCGGCTTGTTTAGGACATATGTACCCAGTATTCTTTAATTTCAATGGTGGTAAAGCCGTTGCCACTGCCTTTGGTGTGCTGTTACCTATTGGTTTAGATTTAGGTGGCTTGCTTATTTTAACCTGGCTATTAGTCGCTAAAGTTACCCGTTACTCAAGTCTAGCGGCAATTGTAACCGTATCCATGGCGCCGCTATATACTTGGTTATTAAAGCCTATTTATGTTTATCCTGTATTAATGTTATCTGGACTGATCATCTTTAGACACAAAGAAAATATCATCAGACTTTTAAGGGGCAAAGAAACAAAAATATCCTTCAGGAAAAAATAGTCTTTATTATTAAGCTTAGACTGCTACCTTATATTGCTTGCAAGGTATCTAATGGCCAGCGTGGCGTGGCTTTAAAGGTCAAGTCGGTATTTACACCCGCCTTTAAACGTTGCAAGCCAGCATAAGCAATCATGGCACCGTTATCAGTACAAAACTCAGGTCTAGGATAAAATACTTCACCACCTAATTTTTTAGTGATTTCCGCTAGTTTTTCTCTTAACGCCGTGTTGGCACTAACGCCACCCGCTATCACTAAACGCTTTAAATCGCATTGTTTTAGGGCCCGTTTACATTTAATGGCCAAGGTATCAACCACAGCTTCTTGGAATGCATAAGCAATATCAGCTTGCATTTGCGCTTTTTGCTCAGCGGTTAATGTGGCTATATCTTCTTTACGAATCGTATTTGCCGCTGAGGTTTTCAAACCGCTAAAACTAAAGTTTAATCCCGGTTTATCGGTCATCGGGCGTGGAAACTTATAACGACCTTTGCGACCACTTTCCGCCATTTTCGCTAACACCGGCCCGCCAGGATAATCAAGCCCGAGTAATTTAGCCGTTTTATCAAATGCTTCACCTGCGGCATCGTCGACTGATTCGCCAAGTAATTCATAATGACCAATACCATCAACACGCACCAACATAGTGTGACCGCCGGAAACTAATAGCGCGACGAAAGGGAAATCAGGGACATTTTCTTCCAGCATTGGTGCTAATAAATGCCCTTCCATATGATGCACCGGCACAGCGGGTAAGTTCCAACCATAAGCTAAACTGCGACCAATTGAGCAACCGACTAATAATGCTCCAACTAACCCTGGACCTGCTGTATAGGCAACACCATCTAAATCCGCAGGGGTTAAATTTGCCTCAGCAAGGACTTCCTTGATTAAAGGAATGGTTTTGCGAACATGATCACGTGATGCCAATTCCGGCACTACTCCACCATAATCAGCATGAACGGCGATTTGACTATATAACCTGTGGGCAACTATGCCTGCTGGTAAATCACCTTGACCATCATCATAAATAGCAATACCGGTTTCATCACAAGAGGTTTCAATACCTAAAATTCGCATAGTTTTTCTTTACCTAGCCGTGTTACATCAATATAAGGAGTCGACCAATAGCTAACATTAAGCAAGCCACCGTCATCTGGCCGATGATTTTACCTCTGCACTAAGCAACTTTCAATTTATAGCGTATAAAGATAGCTAAAATAATTTTAAAATCTGTATACGCTCGCAAAAGTGCTTATTTAAAGTCACTTAGCGATTAAGACTACCAATGTCTGAAGCATTATTTATGCAGTTATTTATTGACCAATTAACGGAAAATGTTATTACTCCTTTACATTACTCTAGTGTTCGCATTAGAATACCGCACCAATTTTTAATAGAGTGGGTGAAGATGAGGCTATTTAGCTGAAATCAGACACCGATTTAATATAGATTTCTAACTAAGGTAAAACAGTACATGCCAGTAATTAAAGTAAGAGAAAACGAACCATTTGACGTAGCATTACGTCGTTTTAAACGTTCATGTGAAAAAGCAGGTATCCTTTCTGAAGTTCGCCGTCGCGAGTCTTACGAAAAGCCAACTTGGGAACGTAAGCGTAAAAAAGCAGCAGCAGTAAAACGTGCAGCTAAAAAAGTTTCTCGTGAGAACGCTCGTCGCGTTCGCATGTACTAAGACCCCTTAGTAAATCCTAGGTCAACTGAGTTAACTTAAGAGTAATACAATCATGAGTCTACTTAGCCAACTAACAGATGAAATGAAAAATGCCATGCGTGCCAAAGACAAACTTCGTCTTGGCGTAATTCGTATGGCACTTTCTGCGATAAAACTGGCAGAAATAGATCACAATACAGCAGCAACTGATGAAAACATCATTGTTTTGTTAACTAAAATGGTTAAACAACGCAAAGAATCTATCAAAATGTTTACTGAAGGTGGTCGCGATGAATTAGCAGCTAAAGAAGCCGCAGAAATAGTCGCCTTAGAAGAATTTCTTCCGCAGCCATTATCGACAGATGAAATTAACCAACTAATTGCAAATGCTATTACTGATACCGGTGCAGCCTCAATGGCTGATATGGGTAAAGTTATGGCAGTGTTAAAACCCTTAATGCAAGGTAAAGCAGACATGGGCGCAGTAAGCGGCCAAGTTAGAGCAACTTTAAATAGTTAGTTAAACTTCCTATTGAACACTATCGTTCATTCTGAATATAAACCGCGATAGCTTTGGCCTCGCGGTTTTATTTTAAATAAGACATTAAAATCCGCTATTTTACCGAGTTAATTTGTGTAAAATAAGCTTTTATCTGGATG